>Ga0129310_1003210_pt1 | contig 10861 bp, 18 predicted proteins | sample Go1ome_2_FD_94433 | JGI IMG/M metagenome (GOLD analysis project Ga0129310, IMG submission 94433) | Western lowland gorrila individual fecal microbial communities from Wisconsin, USA - Go1022A metagenome | ecosystem: Host-associated > Mammals > Digestive system > Large intestine > Fecal | place...
AGACTATGCAAAGAGTGTGGATGAGGCTTACCATGCAATCATTGCCCATGATGAGTCTTATCTGGAAAAAATTGACAAGATCATGGATAATGTGGAAGCAATTCATTATGGAAATAAAAATGCAGCGCTCTCCAGAGTTATGTATTTTGCTGCCGAGATTGGTATGAAATTGTTTCAGTATCAGCTTGTCGAAGGTGATTATAACGAGATGCAGGAGAAACTGCAAAAGGATACGGAATCACGAAAGACTTTTCGCGCATTGCGGGAGTGCATTCGGGATTATTATCAAAATCTGTGGATTTTACTGGATAAAAATGGAAAGTCCAAGGATAAAGTAATGATTGAACAGGTCAAGGATTATATCAAAGCACATTATGCGGAAGATATGTCGATCAAAGAACTGGCCGATGTGGCCTGTGTCAGCCAGAATTATTTCAGTGCGCTGTTCAAAAAAGAAACTGGCCAGAATTATAAGGCTTACCTGACATCTATCCGTATGGAAGAGTCTATCAAACTGCTTCGCACTACCGATCTGAAAACATATGAGATCGGCGAAAAGGTCGGATATAATAACGTGCGACGGTTTGTGGATGCTTTTAAGCAGTTGTATAACGTGAGCCCGATGGAATATAAGAAATCTTTCCGGGAAGAATAAAATGCCCCAGGTCGAAAGACCTGGGGTAAAATTTTTTATTTGGATTCCCAGCGACCGGAGGCTCCGCATGGGAGTACAAGACCATTTGAAGATACCGGAAGTCCGATTTCATCAGCAGTTACGATGCCGTTGTATTTTTTCATGACAGTTCCAAGCATGTAAGCCAGTACAGCAGGCTGAAGCCCTGTTGTATAGGAGTTGATCAGGAAAAACAGCGGATCATCGGAGAGAATCTGTGTACACAGTTTTACCAGCGGGTAAACGGATTCTTCGATTTTCCAGATTTCTCCTTTCGGTCCTCTGCCGTAAGATGGCGGATCCATAATAATGGCATCGTAGTGATTGCCGCGGCGGATTTCGCGCTCTACAAATTTGACACAGTCATCTACCAGCCAGCGGATCGGTCTGTCGCTGAGACCGGAAGAAGCAGCATTTTCCTTTGCCCATTGAACCATTCCTTTGGATGCGTCCACATGTGTAACCTGTGCGCCTGCAGCGGCAGCTGCAAGTGTGGCACCACCGGTATACGCAAATAAGTTTAAAACTTTGATTGGTCTGCCTGCTTTACGGATCTTGTCACCAAACCAGTCCCAGTTTGCAGCCTGCTCCGGGAATAAGCCGGTATGCTTAAAGCTGAAAGGTTTTAAGTTAAAGGTCAGGTCATTATAATGAATGGTCCACTGCTCCGGTAAATCGAAAAACTCCCATTCGCCGCCGCCTTTTTTACTCCTGTGATAGTGTGCATTATGCTTGTGCCATCCTTTTTCTGTTTTCGGTGTATCCCAGATTACCTGCGGGTCCGGACGAACCAGGAGATATTTTCCCCATCGCTCCAGCTTCTCGCCCTGAGAACAATCAATCACCTGATAATCTTTCCAGTTTTTTGCTATCCACATTGTTTATTTCCTCACTTTTCTCAATGAATTTGTTTCAGTATAAAATGTGTTTCTTCCTATTATAATAAAGCCATATGATAAAGTCGGTGTAGCGACATTATGTTTTATAATTTGCAGTCAGTATATGGCTGTTTGAATAGTAAGAAAAGTACATATAGTATTCGTGCTCATAAATGAACATACACGCATGTCTCTATGATTATAGATGCTTCCAGACCTTTCGTCAAGAAACTATAAATGAGGATAGTGTCTAACGTATTTGGCAACCATTTATCTGAAATATAGTTGCAGAGGCTGATGAGTATTGGTCATGTAAGGTGGGGAAAAAATGTTATAGCGGTTAGGGAGAGAAACATGCGATTAAGGCGGTAGGGGAATTTTCATCGTTGGAGCGAGCATAGCCCGCCTCCGGGAGTGTGTTTGAGACGGCAGCTGGTTTTGCTGGCGGCGAGTTCGCGGGAGGAGGCGGAAATAAGCGGCGCAGCGGAAACAGAAAATTGTCCGTGCCTGGGCGCATGTTTCTCTCCCAAACCGCTTTTAGCCAAACCTTCCGTGGTCAATTTTTGAATGTATTTATAAAAATACAAGAAAAAACCGGATATTTTGAAAAAAATTGAAAAAACTACTTGCAATTCCGAAAGAAATCTCTTATACTAGCAATTGCTGTGACATGATAGCAATGAAGCGCGAGGTTGCTGCCCGAGTGGCAGGTTTTCCGTGGAGCGAATGTCAAGTTAGGAAACTGACGACAAGTCACTGTACTGAAACTGAAGACCATGAAATGGTTGAAAACAACGTGTGTGTAAATGAATGATACACACGGGAGAGTGTACAGTCACCGCTTGTCGTACTAATCAAAAGTGCGAAAAGGAGGCGACTTTTTTTATGGCAAGTCAAGTAATGAGAATCATTCTCAAGGCTTATGACCACGAGATGGTGGATGCATCAGCAAAGAAAATTATCGAAACTGTAAAGAAAAACGGATCACAGGTGAGCGGACCGGTACCACTTCCTACTAAGAAAGAGGTTGTAACAATCTTAAGAGCGGTTCACAAATACAAAGATTCCAGAGAGCAGTTCGAGCAGAGAACTCACAAAAGACTGATCGACATCGTAGCACCAACACAGAAAACTGTTGATGCACTGTCAAGATTAGAGATGCCGGCTGGTGTCAGCATCGACATCAAGATGAAAAACAAATAATTCATCCGGTGAAAAGTCTTCCTTATATAATAGGAAGCAACATGATTAAGGTAAAATCCTGAAGGGTTATATATAGAAGCAGCATTCTTCGAATCCGTTTTAACCCACGTTGCAAAACAACAATGGATTCAATGTTCCACTTATATATCACTGTTCTAGGATGAGCGCATAAAGCGCTCCGCTGTAGAGTAAACAGGAGGTAAATGAGATGAAGAAAGCTATCTTAGCTACAAAAGTCGGAATGACTCAAATCTTCAACGCAGACGGAGTTTTAGTTCCGGTTACTGTATTACAGGCTGGTCCGTGCTACGTTACACAGATCAAAACTGTTGATAACGATGGATACAGCGCTGTACAGGTTGGTTTCGTTGACAAAAAAGAGAAAGTTGTCAGCAAAGATGCCAACGGTAAAAAAGAAATCAGAAACAGACATGGTGTAAACAAAGCAGAGAAAGGTCACTTTGACAAAGCAGGCGTATCTGGTAAGAGATTCGTTCGCGAGTTCAAATTTGACAATGCTGAGGAATACAACCTTGCAGATGTAATCAAAGCTGATATCTTCGCAGAAGGCGATAAGATCGATGCAACAGCAATTTCCAAAGGTAAAGGTTTCCAGGGCGCAATTAAGAGATTTGGCCAGCACAGAGGACCTATGGCTCATGGTTCTAAATTCCATCGTCATCAGGGTTCCAACGGCGCTTGTTCTTCTCCGAGTAAAGTATTCAAAGGAAAAGGCATGCCAGGACACATGGGTAGCGTAAAGGTTACAGTTCAGAACCTTGAGGTTGTTCGTGTAGATGCTGAGAACAATTTACTTTTAGTTAAAGGTTCCGTACCAGGACCTAAGAAATCTTTAGTAACAATCAAGGAAACAGTAAAAGCTTAAGTTTTACTTGATTAGGAAAGGAGGACACACAGATGGCTAACGTATCTGTTTATAATATGGAAGGCAACGAAGTGGGCTCCATGGAACTGAATGACGCAGTTTTCGGTGTAGAAGTTAACGAGCATTTAGTACACATGGCAGTTGTACAGCAGCTTGCAAATAATCGTCAGGGAACTCAGAAAGCAAAAACACGTTCTGAAGTTAGCGGCGGTGGAAGAAAACCTTGGAGACAGAAAGGAACCGGTCATGCAAGACAGGGTTCAACAAGAGCTCCGCAGTGGACAGGTGGTGGAGTAGTATTCGCTCCGGTACCAAGAGATTACTCTTTCAAGATCAACAAAAAAGAGAAAAGAGCAGCTTTAAAATCTGCTCTGACATCCAGAGTAGAGGCTCAGAAATTTGTTGTTTTAGATGAGTTAAAATTAGACGCAATCAAAACAAAAGATTTTGTTAAAGTATTAAATAACTTAAACGTTTCCAAAGCACTTGTTGTTATGGGAGACAAAGATGTAGTTGTTGAGAAATCCGCAGCAAACGTTCCGGATGTTAAAACAACACAGGCTACACTGTTAAACGTATACGATATTCTGAAATATGATACCGTAATCACAACAAAAGCAGCTGTAGAGAAAATCGAGGAGGTATACGCATAATGGCAAACGTTCAGTACTACGATGTAATCCTCAAACCGGTTATTACAGAGAAAAGCATGAATATCATGGCTGACAAAAAATATACTTTCCTGGTTCATCCGGAAGCTAACAAAGCTATGATCAAAGAAGCTGTTGAGAAAATGTTCGACGGCGTTAAAGTTGCAAAAGTTAACACAATGAATTGCGAAGGCAAAACAAAAAGACGTGGAATGACTTTTGGTAAAACTGCTAAAACAAAAAAAGCTATCGTTCAGTTAACAGAGGATAGCAAAGATATCGAGATCTTCGCAGGTCTGTAAGATATCCAAAAAGCAGTAGGCTAGGCACAGTAAAGTGCGATAATAAAACACAGTATTGAAAGGAGATTCATTATGGGAATCAAAACATATAACCCATATACACCTTCCAGAAGAAACATGACTGGTTCTGACTTCTCTGAGATCACAAAGAGCACTCCTGAGAAATCCTTACTGGTTTCCTTAAGCAAAAATTCTGGACGTAATAATCAGGGTAAAATCACTGTTAGACACCGCGGAGGCGGAGCTAAGAAAAAATACAGAATCATCGATTTCAAAAGAAATAAAGATGGTATTCCGGCAACTGTTATCGGTATCGAGTACGATCCGAACAGAACAGCTAATATCGCTCTGATCAGCTACGCTGATGGTCAGAAAGCATATATCCTTGCACCGGCAGGACTTACAGATGGTATGAAAGTTATGAACGGACCGGAAGCTGAGGTTCGCGTAGGTAACTGCTTACCGCTGGCAAACATCCCAGTTGGTACACAGGTTCACAATATTGAGTTACATCCGGGTAAAGGCGGACAGCTGGTTCGTTCCGCAGGAATGAGCGCACAGCTTATGGCGAAAGAGGGCAAATATGCTACTTTAAGACTTCCGTCCGGAGAGATGAGAATGGTTCCTATTAATTGCCGTGCAACCGTAGGCGTTATCGGAAACGGTGACCACAGCCTGATCAACATCGGTAAAGCAGGACGTAAACGTCACATGGGTATCCGCCCGACAGTATGTGGTTCTGTTATGAACCCGAATGACCATCCACACGGTGGTGGTGAAGGCAAGACAAGTATCGGTCGTCCAGGTCCGTGTACACCTTGGGGCAAACCTGCTCTTGGCTTAAAGACAAGAAAGAAAAACAAACAGTCTAACAAACTTATCGTAAGAAGAAGAGACGGTAAAGCAATCAAATAGGAGGTTTAATATGGCTCGTTCATTAAAAAAAGGACCATTTGCTGATGAAAGCTTACTGAAAAAGATTGATGCTATGAACGCTGCAGGAGACAAACAGGTAATCAAAACCTGGTCCCGCCGTTCCACAATCTTCCCGCAGATGGTTGGACATACAATCGCAGTTCATGATGGAAGAAAACATGTGCCTGTATATGTTACAGAAGATATGGTTGGACACAAACTCGGTGAGTTCGTAGCAACCAGAACATACAGAGGACATGGAAAAGACGAAAAGAAATCTAAAGTAAGATAATTTTGGAAGGAGGTTATATCCATGGCAAAAGGACATAGATCCCAAATTAAAAGAGAGAGAAATGCACAGAAAGATACCAGACCTTCAGCAAAATTATCATATGCTAGAATGTCTGTACAGAAAGCTTGCTTCGTACTGGATGCAATCCGTGGCAAAGATGTAAAAACAGCTTTAGCTATCGTAATGTACAATCCAAGATACGCATCAAGCGTTATTGAAAAATTATTAAAATCAGCAATTGCTAATGCTGAGAACAACAACGGAATGAAAGTTGATGACCTTTATGTAGAAGAGTGCTACGCAAATAAAGGACCTACAATGAAGAGAATTCATCCGAGAGCACAGGGTAGAGCTTACAGAATCGAGAAGAGAATGAGCCACATCACAATCGTGCTTAATGAAAGATAGGAGGTAAAACATGGGACAGAAAGTTAATCCTCATGGCTTGAGAGTCGGTGTTATCAAAGACTGGAGTTCTAAATGGTATGCAGAAGGCAATTTTGCAGATCTCTTAGTTGAAGATTACAATATCAGAAAATTTTTAAAGAAAAAATTATACAGCGCAGGAATCGCTAAAATCGAGATCGAGAGAGCTTCTGACCGCGTTAAAGTTATCGTTTACACAGCTAAACCGGGTGTTGTAATCGGTAAAGGCGGAGCTGAGATCGAGAAAGTGAAAAAAGAGCTTCAGAAATATACAGATAAAAAATTAATCGTTGATATCAAAGAAGTTAAGAGACCGGACAAAGACGCTCAGCTCGTTGCAGAGAACATCGCAGCACAGCTTGAGAACCGTGTATCTTTCCGTCGTGCTATGAAATCCTGCATGAGCAGAAGTATGAAAGCTGGCGTTAAAGGTATCAAAACATCCGTTTCCGGACGTCTTGGTGGTGCAGATATGGCTCGTACAGAGTTCTACAGCGAAGGTACTATTCCGCTTCAGACACTGAGAGCTGATATCGACTACGGTTTCGCAGAAGCAGATACAACCTACGGTAAAGTAGGCGTTAAAGTATGGATCTACAAAGGTGAAGTACTTCCAAAAAAGGCAGTGGAAGGGAGCGATAAATAATGTTAATGCCAAAAAGAGTTAAAAGACGTAAACAGTTCCGTGGCACAATGGCTGGTAAAGCGTTAAGAGGCAATAAGATTACAAACGGTGAATACGGTATCGTTGCTCTCGAGCCATGCTGGATCAAATCTAACCAGATTGAGGCAGCCCGTGTTGCCATGACACGTTACATCAAACGTGGTGGTAAAGTTTGGATCAAAATTTTCCCGGACAAACCAGTAACAGCTAAACCGGCTGAGACACGTATGGGTTCCGGAAAAGGTGCTTTGGAATATTGGGTAGCTGTAGTTAAACCGGGTCGTGTATTATTCGAGATCTCCGGTGTGTCTGAAGAAATCGCTCGTGAAGCGTTAAGACTTGCAACTCACAAATTACCATGCAAGTGCAAAATCGTTTCCCGTGAAGACTTAGAAGGCGGTGAATAAGAATGAAATCTAGTGAATATTTAAAAGAGTTAAGAACACAGAGCGCTGCTCAGTTACAGGAACAGTTAGTAGCTGCAAAAAAAGAACTTTTCAATCTTAGATTCCAGAACGCAACAAATCAGTTGGACAATACTGGAAGAATTAAAGAAGTTAGAAAAAATATTGCCAGAATTCAGACCGTTATCACTGAGAAAGCGGAGTAATTCCCCTGGCGAGTAACCCATGAAAGGAGAACGCATCGTGGAAGAAAGAAATCTTAGAAAAACACGTGTTGGTAAAGTTGTAAGCGACAAGATGGACAAAACAATCGTTGTAGCTATCCAGGATAATGTAAGACATCCTCTTTACAACAAAATCGTGAAAAAAACTTATAAATTAAAAGCTCATGACGAGAACAATGAATGTGGTATCGGTGATACAGTCAGAGTTATGGAAACAAGACCTTTATCTAAAGATAAAAGATGGAGACTTGTAGAGATTATGGAGAAAGCAAAATAAGAAGGAGGCTGCCAGCATGATTCAACAGGAAAGCAGACTTAGAGTAGCTGATAATACAGGAGCAAAAGAGTTACTTTGCATCCGTGTTATGGGCGGTTCTACAAGAAGATATGCTAACATTGGTGATGTTATTGTAGCTACAGTTAAAGATGCAACACCAGGCGGAGTTGTTAAAAAAGGCGACGTTGTGAAAGCTGTAGTTGTTCGTACTAAAAGAGGCGCACGTCGTAAAGACGGTTCCTACATCAAATTTGATGAGAACGCTGCTGTTATCATCAAAGATGACAAAACTCCAAGAGGAACTCGTATTTTTGGACCGGTTGCAAGAGAACTTCGTGAGAAACAGTTCATGAAGATTGTTTCCCTCGCTCCGGAAGTATTATAGGAGGTACCGATTAATGCTGAAAATTAAAAAAGGTGATACAGTTAAAGTAATCGCTGGAAAAGATAAAGACAAAGAAGGCAAAGTAATCGCTGTTAACGCTAAGAAAAACACAGTTACTGTTGAAGGTATCAACATGGTTACAAAACATACAAAACCAAGTATGGCTAACCAGGCAGGTGGTATCGTTCAGCAGGAAGGACCGATCGATATTTCTAACGTTATGTATGTTCACAAAGGAGCAGCTACTCGTGTAGGCTTCAAAATGGACGGCGACAAAAAAGTTCGTTTCGCTAAATCAACTGGCGAAGTGATTGATTAATCAAAGAGAGGAGGTCCAGCAAGTTGAGTAGACTGAAAGACACATATCAGAATGAGATCGTAGACGCTATGATCAAAAAATTTGGATATAAAAATATCATGGAAGTGCCGAAACTTGACAAAATTGTTATCAACATGGGTGTTGGTGAGGCAAAAGAGAATGCAAAGATTCTTGAATCTGCTATGAAAGATCTTGAAATCATTGCAGGACAGAAACCGATTACAACAAAAGCTAAAAATTCCATCGCTAACTTCAAAATCAGAGAAGGTATGCCGATTGGATGCAAAGTTACTTTAAGAGGCGAGAAAATGTATGAGTTCCTTGATCGTCTTGTAAACCTTGCATTACCGCGTGTACGTGACTTCCGTGGTGTAAATGCGAACGCATTTGACGGCAGAGGTAACTACGCACTTGGTATTAAAGAGCAGTTAATCTTCCCTGAAATTGAGTATGATAAAGTTGACAAAGTAAGAGGTATGGATATCATCTTCGTTACAACAGCTAACACAGATGAAGAAGCACGCGAATTACTGACACAGTTCAACATGCCATTCGCTAAATAACAGGAGGGGACTTTAATGGCTAAGAAATCAATGAAAATCAAACAGCAGCGTACACCAAAATTCTCTACCAGAGCATATACACGCTGCAATATCTGTGGACGTCCGCATTCTGTATTAAAGAAATATGGTATCTGCAGAGTATGTTTCCGTGAATTAGCTTACAAAGGTGAGATTCCGGGCGTTAAGAAAGCAAGCTGGTAGACCGAAAGCAACTTAGTGAAATCGAGCTGTAGGCGAAGATTGAACTTAGTGCGAGGTCGTTCTGCGAGATTAGTGAAAACGAGCCAACGGCGAAGTTTGAGCTTAGCGAACAGAACTTCTGCATAATAAAAATTGATATGTAGAAGCTGACACCCGTGGAAAATTCCATGCTAGTTAAATGAAAATATTACAGGAGGAAACACAACATGACAATGAGTGATCCAATCGCAGATATGCTTACAAGAATCCGTAATGCAAATACTGCTAAACATGATACAGTAGATATTCCTTCATCCAAAATGAAAAATGCGATCGCAGAGATTTTATTCAACGAAGGATATATTGCAAAATACGAGATCATTGAAGATGGTAATTTCAAAACAATCCGTGTTACACTGAAATACGGTGCTGATAAAAATGAAAAAATCATCACAGGTATCAAGAGAATCTCCAAACCGGGTCTGCGTGTATATGCAAGCAAAAACGAGATCCCGAAAGTTCTGGGTGGTTTAGGGACAGCAATCCTTTCTACAAACCAGGGCGTTATCACTGACAAAGAAGCTAGAAAACTTCAGGTTGGTGGAGAAGTATTAGCATTTGTTTGGTAATTAACCAAAACATCCTTGTCCCTGCAAATGCAGGTGACAAGAGACCACTTTACAGACAATGCTGTAAGGTGGTACAGATATATAAACGATCCAAAAGTATAATTTCACTGCAAAGGTGAAACATACTGTGTAACAATGCATGTCGGCAGATGTCGACCAATACAGAATATAGGAGGTACGGGCATGTCACGTATAGGAAGAATGCCAATCGCGATTCCGGACGGAGTAACCGTAACAATCGCAGAAAATAATCAGGTGACTGTAAAAGGTCCTAAGGGAACACTTGAGAGAGTGTTACCTGCAGAGATGGATATCAAACAGGAAGGTTCTGAGATCATTGTAACCAGACCAAATGATTTAAAGAAAATGAAATCTTTACATGGTTTAACAAGAACTCTGATCCACAACATGGTAATCGGTGTAACAGCTGGTTACGAGAAAACACTGGAAGTTAACGGTGTTGGTTACAGAGCATCCAAATCTGGAAACAAACTGACATTAAACCTTGGATATTCTCATCCGGTAGAGATGATTGATCCAGAAGGCTTAGAGGCAGTTGTTGATGGAAACAAAATCATTGTAAAAGGTATCGATAAAGAAAAAGTTGGCCAGTACGCAGCAGAAATCAGAGATAAGAGAAGACCTGAGCCTTACAAAGGAAAAGGTATCAAATATGCTGATGAAGTTATCAGACGTAAAGTTGGTAAGACTGGTAAGAAATAATTGGAGGTGTGACAGGTAATGGTTAGTAAGAAATCAAGAACAGAAGTTCGCGTTAAAAAGCACAGAAGAGTGCGTAATCATTTAGCAGGTACTGCTGAAAGACCACGTTTAGCTGTTTTTAGAAGCAATAATCATATGTACGCCCAGATTATTGATGATACAGTTGGAAATACACTTTGTGCAGCTTCTACAATGGACAAAGATGTAAAAGCAGCTTGTGAGAAAACAAATAACGTAGACGCAGCAGCTCAGGTTGGTACAGCAATCG
>Ga0129310_1003211_pt1 | contig 10858 bp, 10 predicted proteins | sample Go1ome_2_FD_94433 | JGI IMG/M metagenome (GOLD analysis project Ga0129310, IMG submission 94433) | Western lowland gorrila individual fecal microbial communities from Wisconsin, USA - Go1022A metagenome | ecosystem: Host-associated > Mammals > Digestive system > Large intestine > Fecal | place...
CTTACTCTTCTGTTCAAATTCAGACTGCTTGATCGATGTCTGCAGACTCTGAATCTGTACAGTATAATTAAACTGCTCATCCTTGGATGCCGCATTTTTTTCTGCTGTCAGTGTCTTGATCTGATTGTTGTAATCTGTAATCTGGTTTGCTATGGTTTCCAGCTCCAGCTTTGCCTGCGCAATCTGCAAACTCAGATCATCTGTCTTGTACTCGAATAACGGAGTTCCCTCCTGCACTTCGTCACCTACAGATACAAAAATTTCTTTCACGGTCTGATCAGATGTCAGGTTCACATCCCAGGTATCCTGAGACTCCACAACGCCCATATAGCGGTTCTGTCCTCCACCATTCACGCCATTTACCAGAGACTGCACCGATTCCACGTATGCTGCATCTCCGCCACCACTGCTTTTTCCCAGTTTGCCTTTCAGGAAAAAAACAACTGCTACTGCTGCGGCAATTATAACGATCACAACTGCCAAAATGATTTTTTTCTTCTTGCTCATATCGCGCTCCTCCTATAATCGGAAACATCTGCTAACCGGCACTGTCCGTCCGCCCCAAAATGTCCTGTTTTGCACTCTCTGCACAACAAAAATGGCTACAGAATTTCCTTCTGTAACCATTTTATCATGCGGTGATTTTTAATACTATTAAGGCTTCCTTAATTTTTATTTTTGTAAATAAATCATCATCTGACTTTTCCATTTACGACACGATAACGTCTGCCACGCAGCCACACATATCCGTTATGAGAAAAATCAACTTTTCCATTTCTGATATACCACCAGCCATTCTGATTGCTTGCAATTCCATTGAATGCGAAATTAACTTTTCCACCTTCGATACGCCACCAGCCGTTCTCATTCTTTGCCACGGTATATGCACTGAAATCCACTTTTCCTCCTCGGATCAGCCACCAGCCATTTTCATTTTTCGCTACGGTATTCGCACTGAAATCTACCTTTCCTCCACGGATCAGCCACCAGCCGTTCTGATTTTTTGCTACGGTATTCGCACTGAAGTCTACTTTTCCTCCACGAATCAGCCACCAGCCATTCTGATTTTTCGCTACGGTGTTTGCATTAAAATCAACTTTTCCATTTGCATCAATGTACCACCATCCATTGTGATTCTTCGCAACCGTAATATATTTCTGTACAACACCATTCACAAGATTGTACCAGGTGCCATTTACCTTTGCAACATCCGTGATATACTGACGTTTTCCATCCAGATAATATACGTCCTCACCATCTACCGTATAAATACCTGTGCCATAGATTGGCTCTGGAGTCGGTGTTGGATCCGGTGTCGGGTCTGGGTCCGGTGTTGGTGTTGGGTCCGGTGTCGGCGTTGGATCCGGTGTCGGTGTCGGGTCTGGTGTCGGTGTTACTTCTTCTTTTGTCCAATGTGCATACAGGGTCTGGTTCGATGTGATACTTACTTTACTCGTAGCTTCTACTTTGCTTCCTCCATTTGCTGCTGTATACCAACCTGCAAATGTATAACCTGTTCTGCTTGGTGTTGGTAACTCTCCATAAGTTTCAGAATAACTTACCTCTTTGCTTGTCTGAGCAACCTGTCCACCATTTGCATCAAACGACACTGTATAACTTGGAATCTCCTCTTTCACATTTGAAGTAAATGCTTTTACGCACAGATTTCCCAATGGATAGACATTAAAATTCCGACCTTTGTTATATCCATATAACGTCCTTCCATTTTCTGCACTTACAGGTGCGTACCACACATATTTCGAAGAATCCTCCGCACTGCAAAGACTGGATCCCTGCTCATAGTCCAACGCATACTTGTCAACACTTACAACAACAGCATATGTACTTCCCGGTTTTAATTTAACTGCATTCTTCAACGGAATCGTATACACACCCGCATATGTGGTCTGTCCCTGTGTGGTCGCATCCGTCTGATGTACACCACTTGTCGGATCATTTGGCTTCGTCATGTCTGTATAAATGTCAATCGTATAATTTACGCTTGTCGCACTTGTCATGGACACAGAAACAGCTTTCAAAAGTTCTGCAGAAATACCCGTTTTTTCCTGTGTCGTAAATACATTCGCCATCGTTGTATACTGATTTGAATGCCATACATTTGCACCGCCATCGTACTGATAATTGTTATCGAATCCATCATTCGCATTAAAATCAAATATCCATGCAGTATCAGACAATGAAACTGTCTCATAGGACATCCAAAAATAATTGCAATACATTCCCCAACTGTTTCGGATCAACCATGCGCCATCAGAAGACGGTTTATTCGTTCCCGCGAAATTATCTTTTGAAAAACTGTCATCCCAACCGACAATCATTACCGCATGACCACCGCCACTTTTATCCGTATCATAATAAGTATAACGTGAAATAGCATCATTCCATGCCAAGGCATCATTTGCATGATTGTACATCACCCCGGCAGCTCCATGCTTCATAATCTGTTGCTTTACATCATCCTGATTTTCTTTGATATTGATCAGATATGCATTTTCCAGATGTGGCATTCCCGCTTTATAAGCATAACTTGCATCCAGACCGTTATCCAACACATTTTGTGCATTGCTGTACGGAACATCGGCCTCAGTATCCGGTGCGATCCACTGTCCCAGTCTGCGGGATGCCAACTCATAGTTACCACCATAATTTAAATATGACTCCGTCGCATTTTCATTATAGTACGTTGCTTCATCCCCAGATGTACCACCAAGCGGATCTGTCACAGAATTATAGGTAAAATATGCCAGTTGCAGTTCACTCAGATCAATACTTTTATCTGCAGTTCCATCATTGATCAAATCATACTCAGCCAGACCAAGTGACGAAAAAGCCCAACAGGTACCATACGGATTCTGATTTCGTGTCGTTGGATATTTCGTCTCCAATTCTGTCGGATTCGTCTGATAGGAAGACGGCATTGCCGAATACATCGCAATCTGTGGTTCATATACCGGTGTATTCTGATCAAGAGCACTCTCAATATATCCTCCTGTCATCATCTCACTCGTAGCATCGTTCACAACAGAACCGCTGTCCTGATTGTGTGGCTGCTCCGCATGTGCCTCTCCCAATGGCCATGCAAGCAACAGTGCACTCATACAAAGTGCCAGTAATCGTTTCTTTTTCATTTGTTCCTCCCTTGATTTCTGGCGGTACAGCGTGTTTCTCTATTATTAACCTTTAATAATATTCCAATATAAATTTAATTTTTGCCATTAATAAATAGCTTCTTGTCTGCATATATATATTATATTTGTAATAGCAGTTTGTTGCAATCTTTATTTATCATAATTTCTTTTACTATTGGGAAAATATCTAACATTATAAATAAAAGAGTATGTATTAATTATTTACATACTCCTTTATTCTTCCATATATTCTTCATTCGCAACTTGAGCCAAATGAAACCTTTGACTCTTGTTCAATAAAGCAACTGTGTCACTACCATGAATTTCTGAGTGATACTCATTTTCTCTTGATGGCAAATATTTAACTATTGCATCTACATCTCGACAATCTTGCACACTCAAAGAAACTATGCAACCTGTAAAAGTTTCTTTCATTTTCTCTACAATTCTTTCAGGTTTTCTGTAAAAACCTCTTTCGACTGATAATCCCTTAGGATCTGCAAATGCTGATGGCGAAATTTTTCCATTCTTTTTCCAAAACATCCCCGGATGGGAAGGTGGATATACTGCTCGATACAATCGTTCTGCACCTTCAAATGTATTATCCATAAAAATCGTTCACCACCTTATTTATTGCATCAACACTAGAACAAATACTTCTTATGCTTTCACATCCCTTGTCATCCACTGAAAATACTTCTGCATTTTCACTTTCGCTGAATTCAATTTCCAAATGTGAACCATCTGATTTATCATATTCTAACTGCAGAGACTCACATGCTGTAGGAAAAATCTCCGGTTGAACATCTAAAAACATCACCAAGTTTCTAACTTTTGTTATCAAACTATCTGCAAATGCTTTTGCTCCATTTGCATTCCAGTTGTCCTTCAAATGCGCAATTGTTTCTAATTTCTTTAAATTTTCCAATTTTTCTTCGCTAATCAACACTTTTTCTACACCCGAATTAATACTTTCAATATTACTATACCCAGGTAAATTTAAAGATATGCTAGGCTCTGTGAAAAAAGAAGCATATACATTTGTTTTTTCATTATGATAACAAACTATTTGTTCTGCACAGTCATGAGTATACCCTACGGAAACTGATCCATTTCCCATAACAACAATAGAAGTAGCTATCACTCCCGTCAAAATAGTACTACATACCTTTTCCTTTATTTTTCCTGTAACAATTCCGCACAAATCAAATCTATATCATAATCCGGTGTATGCTTACTTGTTGCTACACAAATTTTGCGAATTAGATCCGGATCTTCTTCTAATGCCCCGATAATATCTTCCTCATTTAATCCTTTAGCTAATTTTCTAATTTCATTACTGACTTACTGATATCCCTTCTGCAGATAACCATTGCTTCACAACATCAATACTTACCTCTGCGGCCTGTGCAATATTTTCAAAAGACAATCCCATTTTATTTAGTCTGATTGACATTGCTCGAGCTTTCTTTTCTTCTCCAATCGCCTCCGACTCTTCTCTCTCCATCCTCAGATGTTCTTCCTGATCATACTCAAAAATACTCATTCTCAACACCTCCGCCTTGTTGCGCTTCAAAAAATCTGCTAAAATGCCATTTTTAATACATTCATTCACGGCCAGTTCCATCGCAGCATCAAATTCCATATACTCCTGATACTTCCGAATCGTATCAACAAAAATCATGTATTGATGCAGCGTCGGGCTCTTCGCCGCCAGCTCCTGATTGTGCCCTTCATTAATATTCAGCACGGTAATCTTCAGCTCCAGATCCGGCTCGCCCGTATGTATCTGATACGCATCTGATAAACGCTGCTCTGACACATCCGGAAGATTCTCCGTCCCGTTATAAAACACCACAAACTTCGGTTCCGGCAGCTCAATCATCTTCCTGCCATACAGGTTATCATCTTTGACCAACACCGCATATACACAGGTTACATAAATCAAATTTCGCAACGGCATATTTTTATTCACCGTTGACTGATGCTCATACAGCAGTAACTGTGACGCAATCACAAACGATACATCGTTTCGCATACCCATGTACGTTGCATTCTCCAGTGTCGTGATTTTCAGATCATTCGGATCCTCATATTCCGAATCATTCATGGCATTGTACACTTCCAATGCCACAGCTGGATCATTCAAAAGCATCCGAAATACCCGATCCTTGTACTCCCGGCTTGGTTCGCCAAGTATCTTCAGGATATCTTTCATAACCTCCTGAATATATTCCGTTGTGATCCCTTCATTTTTTGTCAACTCTGTCGTTTTCGCCATCCATTGTCCTCCTCCGTGTAAGCAGAAAGAACAATTGTCTGACTTGCTGTATTCTGCAATTATTATAACTACCATTTGTTACCTGCAAATACTTACAATACCATCGCAAAATTCCTTCTGCTTATTTTTACTTTTTTCCTGAAATTCAAGCATTAAGAAATTCTGTCGATTATATTAGAATACAGATCGGCTTGTGCCAAATATGAATTGAAGAATATTAATGCTTATACTGAGTGTAGCATTGGATGGGATATTCGTCAACTATTTTTTGTGTTTTTTTACCATGTTGTGTTATTTTTAGTCCTCATTTGTTTTATTTGATATTTTATTTGTCGTTTATAGTTTAATAGATCCAAAGAAAAAGACCGCCTCTTCAGAGACGGCCTTCCAAACCACAACAATCCTACCGATTGCCATACATCTTCTCATAATAATTCTGGTACTCACCACTAATGATAGTCTCCCACCACTCACGATTATCCAGATACCACTGAATGGTCTTCTTAATACCATCCTCAAACTTTGTCTCCGGCAGCCAGCCAAGCTCATTATGAATCTTGGTCGGGTCGATGGCATAACGCATATCATGGCCTTTACGGTCTGTCACATGTGTAATCAGGCTCTCCGGCTTGCCAAGCTCCTTGCAGATGATCTTTACAATGTCGATATTCTTCTTCTCATTGTGTCCACCAACATTATAAACCTCACCCACGCGTCCGTTATGGATAATCAGATCAATCGCCTTGCAGTGATCCTCCACATACAGCCAGTCACGCACATTCAGGCCCTCGCCGTATACCGGCAGCGGTTTGTCCGCCAGCGCATTGGCGATCATCAGCGGAATCAGTTTCTCCGGGAAATGATACGGTCCGTAGTTATTGGAACAGCGGCTGATAGAAACCGGCAGACCATAAGTTCTGTGGTATGCAAGCACCAGCAGATCCGCAGCAGCCTTGGATGAAGAATACGGAGAACTTGTATGGATCGGAGTCTCCTCTGTGAAAAACAGATCCGGGCGGTCTAACGGCAGATCACCATACACCTCATCGGTAGAAACCTGATGATAACGCTTGATACCGTATTTTCTGCAGGCGTCCATCAATACAGACGTTCCCATGATATTTGTCTCAAGGAAAATACCCGGGTTCTCGATGGAACGGTCTACATGGCTCTCTGCAGCAAAGTTTACAACCATATCCGGATGCTCTTCCTCAAATAACTGGTAAACAGCATCTCTGTCGCAGATGTCAGCCTTTACAAAGCGGAAATTCGGATTATCCATCACCGGTGCCAGCGTGGACAGATTTCCCGCATAAGTCAGTTTATCCAGACAGATGATTCTGTAATCCGGATATTTATTCAACACATGAAAAACAAAGTTACTTCCGATAAATCCGGCTCCGCCGGTTACAATAATAGTCATTTATGTACCTCCTACAAATTTATAATTCTATTTACTTTTTCTCATTTACATACAACAAATGCAGCCCCTGTCTCTGCCAATCCAGAAACATGAGCTGCATTTTCATTATAAAAACCATCCTTGTCAAATCCTACGCAATCCCAAGCACGACTTTCTCACCATTTTTCATAGTAAGTTCAATCGCACTCTTATCATCATTCCATTGTATTTCAGCCACCTGGTTCTTCTCAATAATATGCAACTCCGCCAGTCTTAGAAGATGTTCTTCCTCTGTCAACTGTTTCGGACTGCCAAAGGTATGACAAAATCCATTTTCATTGATATATCTGTAATTGTATTGCAATAAATCAATTAGCTTCAACATGATATTTTTCCTTATCACTCATCTTCATCCTGTGATGTTTCTATTTCCTGTGCAACATTTTTCTGCACTTGATTTATTCGAATTAATTCTTGCATAACTTTTATCACACGCTTAGAATATATTATTTTCAGGAACAAACTTTCTAATTCTGCACGAGTATTACACACAAAAACATAGTTTGCATCTTCAGGAGTAATTTCACTTACTACACTTTGATCCAAAACGACTGTAACAGGATAATTTGATACACCATATTTTATATAACAAATTCGATATTTATATTGTGTATATGAAGGTGTGCTAAGATAAAATTCAAATTTTTTCGATTCATTTCCCTGTGCTCCAAGTGTTGTCTGTATATCAACAGTTTCACTTCCCATTTCTAATGCAGCTGTAAGAGCACCAAATCCAGGCTTTGTATAAGAAAATATATTTCCATTATATGGCATAATATTTCCAGTTACAATTCCTCTTGTTTGTTCAGAAATCTGCTGTGAAAATTCTTCTATTATTTTGTCTGGTGCCGTTAAATCAATATCATTAAAATCCAATTTTTGTGATAAATCAATTTTTGTGTTCATACTTATTATCCTCTATTTCAAAAGTTATCGGTAAATGATCACTAATTTTCTTATTAGGATGTCCACTGTTATCCAATAAACTATTTTTATTAGCCATTGTAATAATTTTTAGATTTTCCGTTATAAACCTATTGCGAAGACTCGGTCTTATTAAAACCTGATCATATATATGCCAAAAAGTATTATCACTTTTACTTCCTGCATAATAATACGTTCCATATGGAGACTTAAAATCTCCAAAAAAATTCCACATAGGATTATAAAACATTCTAAATTCTTTTTTTGCTATTGTTCTAGTTTCCCTTATAGATTCTTTATGTATTGGCATTCCAAAAAAGAAAGTTGCATCCATACATTCTACTTCATAGGGATTCATATTAAAATCTCCTACAATTATTGTATTTGTAGAATTTAATTCTTTTTCTTTTGCAAGTATATCTTCAACAATAGTCGACACAGCTACTTTTCTCGCCATATCACCACTCTTATATATTTGACTTGGCAAATGAATACAGCATAATAAATCTTTCTTATTTATTATTTGAAGTGATTCATACGGAGTTTGAACGCCTGGTTGAACATCATTTAAAGAACCAAGTATCGTGATTCTATCACACCCATTCGTCATATACTGATGCATATTTTTTCCAACTAATGATAACATCGTAATAAGTTCATTTATATCAGCAATATATTCAGCTAAAACAACAATAGAAATATCATTATCTAAAACTATACTTTTTATATAACCATTAATATTTTCATTCTTATATGTGTTCCAAAATAATATTTTCATCTTTATTTGTATTTATGTCTGTTATTTTCATTATGCTATTCAAATTCAATACTATCTTGTAGCATTTTGTGTTTCTAAAACATAACATTCGTCAATTGCTGCTTTCAATTGCTGAATAGAATTATATAAATATCCTTCCGCATCATTCATCTTATTTGAACGAATCATTAAAATGGTTTCATGAATAACATCTGCTATTTTCTCGTATTTTAACGGCATGTCGCACATACATTGATTCAATTCATTAATCATCTTATTGATTCTTTCCCTTAATGCGTCTTCGGAAACACCTTTCTTCTCACTAACTGCAGAAATATCCACCAATTCAGAATGCTGTCGTTTTACTTTTGTCAATAACTCTTCCAATTTTTCATGTTCGCGAATTGATAAAATTTCATTTATTCCCTTCTGAGCGGCTGAAATTTCCGTTTTTACTGAAAAAATTTGCCACAGAGTAATAGGTAATGCCACCACACTACAAAAACTTGAAATTATCGACACTATCTTAAAAAATTCATTCCAATTATGTAACATAATTTTTATTTCCACAAATAGCTATACTTTGGCATATGACCATATAGTGCCGGAAAAACTTCGGTCCATCTACCATCATCCATAAATGCTCTTGCAATATATTCACACATATGATAATCCCCACTATGTGCGGGCACAATCTGATACATTTCGTCTTCAAAAGCTCCATGTGATACTTTCCTATTTTGATCTAAATCATCACGAATTGAATCCATTAAATCCATTATTGCTGAATATTCATCTTTACTGATTTCATACTCAAATAATATTCTACTTAAATCTGTATTATCAAATAACAACTGCTGTCTGAATTCAATATAATCCAATCTCTCATCTATAGTTCTAAATTTTCTAGCCATAATTTTTATCCCCCTCACACTACATAATTTCATTGACTATCCTTTAAAATATACCGTATTACTCCACCGTTACACTCTTCGCCAGATTTCTCGGTTTATCTACATCCTGCCCTTTCGCAGCGGACACATAATATCCGATCAGCTGCAACGGGATTACCGCCAGTGATGCCGCAAAATGTGGATCCGTCTTCGGAATATATGTCACAAAGTCAGCCGTATCCTCGATATTGTAATTTCCGTAAGTTGTCATTCCCATCAGATATGCTCCACGACTCTTACATTCTACCATATTGCTGACTGTTTTTTCATAAAGCTCCGGCTGTGTCAGCACACCAATCACCAGCGTACCATCCTCGATCAGGGAAATTGTTCCATGCTTTAACTCTCCGGCTGCATAGGCCTCCGAATGAATATAGCTGATCTCCTTCATCTTCAGGCTGCCCTCCAGACAGATTGCATAATCAATGCCACGCCCTACGAAAAAGACATCCTTCGTATTCACCTGTTTGGATGCAAACCACTGGATACGCTCTTTATCATCGATAATCTTCTTGATCTTATCCGGCAATGCCTGCAATTCTTCGATATAAGCTGTCAGCTCTTCCTCCGAAATACATCCACGGACTTTTGCAAGCTGCAATGCGATCACATAAGACGCAACCAGCTGTGTGCTGTATCCTTTTGTGGTTGCTACAGAAATCTCCGGTCCAGCCAGTGTGTAAAATACATGATCTGCCTCTCTTGCGATCGAAGAACCAATCACATTTACAATCGCCAGTGTCTGAATACCCTGTTCCTTGGCCTCACGAAGTGCTGCCAGCGTATCTGCCGTCTCACCGGACTGGCTGATCACAATCACCAGGCCATTTGGATCCAACAGCGGCTTCCGATAACGAAATTCCGATGCAAGTTCGACACGAACCGGGACTTTTGCCAGATCCTCAATGACATACTGCGCCACCATTCCCACATGATAAGCAGAACCACAGGCCACAATATAAATATGGCTTACTTTTTCCAAATCTGCATCATCCAGCCCCATTTCGGATAAATCAATCTTTCCATCTTTGCATACAGAATTCAAAGTGTCTGCAATGGCTTTCGGCTGTTCATAAATCTCTTTCATCATGAAATGCTCAAATCCGGCCTTTTCTGCCGCCTCCGCATTCCACTCGATGGTTTTCATTTCTTTCTCGATTTCTTCCCCATCCAGATTGTAAAAAGTAATCTCACCTTTGCGGACACGCGCCATCTCTAAATTTCCAATATAATATACGTTCCGGGCATATTTCAAAATAGCCGGAACATCTGACGCGATATAAGACTCCCCATCCGATACGCCAAGGATCATCGGGCTGTCCTTGCGGGCCA
>Ga0129310_1003212_pt1 | contig 10854 bp, 8 predicted proteins | sample Go1ome_2_FD_94433 | JGI IMG/M metagenome (GOLD analysis project Ga0129310, IMG submission 94433) | Western lowland gorrila individual fecal microbial communities from Wisconsin, USA - Go1022A metagenome | ecosystem: Host-associated > Mammals > Digestive system > Large intestine > Fecal | place...
GCCAGTTGTTCCTGTTCCCCGGCCTGCCTTTCCAGGCGTATCCTGGACTCCACTTCCTCGGAGATATCCCGAATCACACTGATGCAGACCTCCCGTCCATCCTCAGACCATCCCTTTTTGCCCACATCGTTAACCCAGATATAACTGCCGTCCTTTTTCCCCATCCTGTATTGAACCTGGTAGTCAGTGCCCTTATCAAATGCCTCTGACACCAGGTCATCTACCTGTTTCCGGTCATCCGGGTGCATGCAGTTAATCACTTTGCCGTCAATTGCCTTTACGAATTCCTCATAGGTATATCCCAGATAGGACAGCATGAAGTCATTGACATAATATAACGGAAAATCCGGTTCCAGATATCCTCCCATCATTCCGCCCGGAATATTCCTTCCCAGTATATCCAGGGCCTTGGCCTCCAGGCGGGCCTCCATCTCGGACCGGCTCAGACCGGAAGCCGGAAAGAAGCTGCCTTCCTCCTGCCGGATGTCAGGGGTGGACGCATGGATGGATGCAATCCGGCATGCCCCATCCTTATCCCCGACACAGGCAGCGGACACCCTGAACCACATGGCGGCGCTGGATGGCGTCCCGGGATATACCGTGGCAGTGAGAATTACAAAAGAACAATCATCCGTTCCGTACGCCTCCTCAATCCCATCATATTCAATCCTGCAGGATTCCGGAGACTGGGAAAATTCTGCCCGAAGCGCCTCTGCTGCCTGGCTGCGGCCATACACCATCTCTGACTTGCCGGTCCCCACCCAGTGTATCCCTTCTGTCAGGCAATCCAGCGTATTTTCTATATTCCTCTGGTTCAGATACGCATCAAAAAACCGCCGGACAGTCCTTGCAGCCTCCCCTGACTGTATCATATGTTACCCCTTTCTGTCTGCCAATGTACAGATTATGGCTTCTCCATGTGTTCAGATACGGAACATTATCCTGTTTTTAAACTCCTGTGCCTTGCCGTCATTCCAGTCATGTACCGGCCTGTAATATCCGGCAATACGGCTGTAGACATCCGCAGCAGCCCCGCACTTTGGACATACCTCCCGGCTTCCCCGCAGATAGCCGCAGGATGGACAGATGGAATAGACCGGGGATAAGGTGCAGCAGGGGATATCATGCTCCGTAATGACCTTGTGAAGCACATCCCTTGCCTTTCTCCAGTCCTCCAGCTCCTGTTCCACATACACATGGAAAACTGTCCCCGTGGTATAAAGGGGCTGCAGCGCGTCCTGGTTCATCAGCGCATCCTCAAGGGATACGGGATAATCCGCAGGAAGCTTGGTACTGTTTGTATAATACGGCGCATCCCCTTCCCGGCCCGCTGTCCTAAGCGCAGGGAACCGTTCCCTGTCAAGCCTGGCAAAACGGAAGGTGGCTGATTCCGCCGGTGTTGCCTCCAATCCATATAGGGTGCCATATTCCAGCTGGTATCCCACCAGTTTTTCCCGCATATGGTTCAGGACATCTTCCGCAAACCGCCTTGTCTGTTCTGATTCCATGCCTGCTTTCAGCCAAGACGCATTTAACCCTGCCTCATTCATACCGATGATGCCGATGGATGAAAAATGGTGGGAAAAATCCTCAAGATAACAGGCCGTATACGGGTATAGCCCGCCCTTTAACAGATTGCCCACCACCCTCCGTTTAATATCCAGGGAACGGGCGGATACATCCATCATATGGTCCAGCTTCCCATAGAACTCATCCTCATTCCTTGACTGGTACGCAATCCTTGGAAGATTGACTGTCACAACGCCGACAGCGCCTGTGTGCTCGCCATAGCCAAAAAATCCTCCGGCCTTTTTGTGCAGCACGCGTAAATCCCGGCTGTCATCCCCATAGGTAACCCTGTCTTCCCCCTGTACTGCACCGCCCCTTACATAGTTAATGAAATACGGCGTTCCATGCCGGGATGCCAGTGAGAATAAAAGGCGGTTCTGCTCCGTGTCCGACCAGTCAAAATCCTCATTAATCCCATAAGACGGGATGGGATACTGGAATCCCTGGCCATTGGCGTCCCCTTCCAGCATGGTTTCCAGGAAGGCCTGGTTTACCATATCCATCTCATCCTGGCACTCCCCATATGTAAATCCCATCTTCTTCCCGCCAACAATGGCCTTTTCCCCGGCCATGTCCTTTGGCACCTTAAAATCCATGGAAATGTGTGAAAACGGCGCCTGGGTCCCCCATCTGCTGGGGGTGTTCACACCAAATACAAATGCCTCCATGCACTTTTTAACCTTATCGTAGGACAGGCTGTCCGCCTTTACAAAAGGCGCCAGATATGTGTCAAAGGATGAAAATGACTGGGAGGCAGCCCATTCATTCTGCATGATTCCCAGGAAATTGACCATCTGGTTGCAGAGGGTTGCAAGATGCTTTGCAGGAGATGCCGTAATCTTCCCTGTAATACCGCCCAGACCGTCCATCAGAAGCTTTTTCAGGGACCAGCCGCAGCTATAGCTGGTCAGCATGGACAGGTCATGGATGTGGATATCCCCGTTCAGGTGCGCATCCGCAATCTCTTTGTCATATATCTCTGTCAGCCAGTAATTGGCTGTCACTGCGCCGGAATTGTTCAGTATCAGCCCGCCCACGGAATATGTGATGGTGGAATTCTCCTTTACCCGCCAGTCCTCCACCTTTACATAATTGTCCACCACGTCCTTATAATCCAGGGTGGTCTTTTCCAGGTTCCTTATCTTCTCGCGCTGCTTCCTGTACAGGATATATGCCTTGGCCACCTCCGTGTACCCGGATTCCTCCAGGACCTTCTCCACGCTGTCCTGGATGTCTTCTACCGATATACGGCCATCCCGCATCTTCTTCTGGAAATCAGAGGTTACCCTGATGGACAGCAGGTCGATGATGTCATCCGTGTAGGACTTTCCCGTTGCCTTAAACGCCTTCTTTATGGCTGAAGATATTTTCTCCAGATGGAACTCCACGGTCTCTCCGTCCCGCTTAACAACTAAAAACATGGCAGTGCCCCTCCCTTGGTAAATTTGTAATCAAAGCCCATGCAAAAACTTTCTTCTATTATACCAAAAACCTGTCCGGAAATACAGTTCAGAAACACCTATAATTCCATTTTCTCCTATTTTCCCCACACCCTGCCTGGAGTCCGGCACAGCCCAAGGCTGGAGGACAGCCTTAAGTTCCTTATCATAATCAAATCCGACCACATAGCTGTATTCCTGGCTGGGCAGTGTTCCCTGTGGGAAGGCGACCTCTAGCGCATCCGGAAACAGGATGATATACTCAGGCTTCATGGCTGCCTCCATTTCAGAGAGAAGTCCGGGGTCACTGATATCAGCGGCCTTTAAGTTCCCGATGGATATCATATAGCAGTCCCTGTCTTTCATAATATGCCTTAATGGAAGCCTGTGCGGTCTGGTTCAGATTATCACAGCCGTCAATCCCGCCCACATAAACATGATCCAGCCCTCTGACGTCATGGACGTGAAGAAGTCCTTTCGCCCTTATCTGCAAGAAATCCGGATAAAAACGCCTTAATATGCCGGGTCCCAACCCCAATCTCCCGGTCGAATCCGCATGTCAGATAAAAAGATTTATCTTCAGAGGAAATGTGAATCCGTGGATTCTTATCCCGGTCTTCTTTGATATGCCAATAATATGTATTCCCCTGGAATTCCAGTTTCCGTTTTCCCTTTTTTGAAATCATGCCAGTACTACCTTCCGTTATTTTTCCTGGATGCGGCCACGGTATATCAGGCCCATATCTTACCGCCTCCCAAACACGCCCTGGAACGGAGTTACCTCATATATCTGCAATCTCAATTTTCTTATCCAAAGCATGGCTGTCATTCCATGGAAAAATGCAGGTCTGAAGTGAAGTATATCATTTTGTCCTCCCCTCTGTCAAACAGCGTGCACTGCCTTTCCCACTATTATAGCAAATGCCCTGGCATAAATATAGAACCCTTTCTGTATTCAATGGCCGGTCCAATATAACCATCCCGTCATGGAATGGTTATTTGCATCTGTCACTTTCATTTTTTAACTATTTCCAAATAAATTGAACAATATATTGACAATATATGGATTACGTTCTATCATTTCTCGTGTTCAACATTTTATAATTTTTAATATTTTTTAACATTTAATCCAGGAGGAATCACATATGCACCCATCCTATTTCCAGAAACAATTAAAGCCAAGGCTTATATTTGCCGCGTTTACGGCACCGGCCCTCCTATTCCTTGTCCTGTTCTGGGTTATCCCCATCCTGGCGTCCATCGGAATCAGCTTCACGGACTGGGACTATATGACTTCGGGCTTCCACATGACAGGATTGGGGAATTACAGTTCCCTGTTCAGGGACAAAGCCTTTCAGGATGCACTCATCCATACGCTGTTATTTGCCCTGGAAACCGTAATCCCGGTCACATGCCTTGGATTGCTGCTGGCCATGCTTGTTTATTCAGCCGGCAGGCATACCATCTACCCGCTGATCATCTTTTCACCCTGGATCACGCCGGCCGTTGCAGTGTCCATTGTATGGACCTGGATTTTTGAACCGGACAGCGGATTGGCCAATACCATCCTGCGTCAGTTGGGGATGGCCGGACTTCCCTGGCTCCACAGTTCCTCAACAGCATTGGCAAGCGTTGCCCTTGTAACCGTGTGGAAGAACCTTGGATATGTGATGCTGCTTTTTGCCGGGGCCTTGTCCAGGATCCCCGCAGAACTCTATGAAGCTGCTTCTGTTGACGGCGCAGGCAGCCTGAACCGGTTTGTACATATCACACTCCCAATCCTGCGGCCTGCAATCCTTATGATCGGAATCATCATGACAGCTGATTCCCTGCGCGCCTATGACCAGATCCAGATACTGACTCAGGGCGGACCTGCGGGGAGTACCAGGACGCTGCTCTATCTGTATTACCAGCTGGGGTTTGAACAGTTTGATATGGGCCGCGGGGCTGCGGCCGTGGTCATCCTTATGGCTATAGGCATCAGCCTGGCCCTGGTCCAGCTTAAGCTGAATAAGGAGGGACAATCATGACCCGGCCAGCCATTCCATGTGCGCGGATCATCCGGCGCGCCTCTGTCCATGCTGTTTTGGGATTCACCTGCTGTGTCACGGCATTCCCTTTCCTCTGGATGGCTGTCAGTTCACTTAAGACCAAGGAAGAGGTGCTGGACACGGCTTCCTTCCTGCCTTCTGTCCCCCAGTTTGGGAACTATCGTTCCATCCTGGCTGATTCACCAATTCCGGGATACCTTGCAAACAGTTTTTTTGTATCCCTTGCAGCGGCTGCCATCCAGCTTGTGTGCTGCGCCCTTTTCACCTACGCGGTAACCTTCATGAAAATAAGAGGCAGGGATATGCTTTTCCGGCTGGTCCTTTTTACCTATATGGTGCCCACGGCCGTTACCTACATCCCATGTTATATCATATTATCCAGGATGGGGCTTTTAGACAGCTATCAGGGCCTGATATTATCCAATGGCGTCAGCGTGTTCGGCATTTTCCTGCTTCATCAGGCCTTTGAGGCCGTCCCTAAGGAAACCATGGAGGCGGCCAGGATGGACGGGGCCGGACATCTCTCCATCCTCACAAGGATCATAGTACCCATGACCCGGCCCTCCTTCATGACCTTCATCCTTTTATCATTCATCAACACCTATAACAGCTATATGTGGCCGTCCCTTATCACGGATTCGCCCAATTTAAGCCTGATATCCCAGGGCCTAAGGCGGTTTCTCTATGAGGGAGGCGCATACGGCACCCAGTGGTCCCTGGTGATGGCAGCCGGGACCATTGCCGTCCTTCCCCTGCTGGCGGTTTTTATCTCTGCCTGGCGTTGGATTGTCATGGGAATCACGGATTATGGGTGTAAGGGGTGAACCCAGGGCGTGCTTTGCACTAAGGGGTACCTACGGAGGATTCCTTAGGGCAGATGGCGGGAATGAATTTTCAAACAGACCCCGGTACAACTAACTTCAAACAGACATAACAGGAGGAATCGTAAATGAACATGATATTCAGGTTTAACAGCAGGCTTAAGGGCAAGATCCTTACCGCAGTATCCTTAGTCTCAGGCTGCGTGCTGATGACGGGCTGCAATGCTTCGGGTCAGGCAAAGGATGTGGTTGCCCACGGAAAAGTGCAGATTACATTCTGGTATTCCGGCGGTAAGACGGCGGCTGGTGTTATGGATGACATCATCGATGGATTTAACCAGGCCCAGGACCAATACCAGGTAACAGGGATCCGGCAGGAGGATTATGACGGGACCTACACCAAGCTGCAGGCCGGGATTGCAGGGAACAATGCCGCTGATATTGCCCTGCTGGATTCTGACAAATCCCGCAGCCTTATGCAGAAGGACCTGTTGGTTCCCATGGACGCCTATACGCAGCAGGATACCTCCTTTCACCAGGATGACTTCATCCCTGTTTTCTACAACCAGTGTCTGGACAATAACAAAATCCTGTATGCAATGCCTGCTTACGGCACCACCCAGGTCATGTACTATAACCGGGAACTTTTTGAAAAAGCCGGAATCCGGCCCGAAGGACTGGATACCTGGGAACGTCTGGCCGACGCGGCCAGGGTCATAAAAGAAAGCACGGGCGGCGCGGCTTATGGATGGGAACCCATGTGGGGGGAAGATAACCTGATTGACATGGCCCTGAGCAACGGCGGATCCATGATAGATGAGGAGGGCAGGAAGGTACTTATTAACACGGATGCCTGGGTGGATTCCTGGGAAGCTGTCCGCAAATGGATTCATGAAGACAGAATCATGGCTGTCCATTACGGCGGACAGGGCTGGGAATACTGGTATGACACAATGGGCGACGTGCTCCAGGATAAGGCCGGCGGGTATACCGGTTCCTCCGGCGACCAGGCCGACCTGGACTTCCATAAGGTGGGGGCCATGGAACAGCCCGGCTTTGGTAAGCATGGACCTGCGCCAGTGGCCAGGGTCCTGCAGCTGGTGATGATTGATACGGGCAAGGATAAAACCATGGACGGCGCTTACCAGTTCATCCGGTATTTTGCAGACGCATCCCAACAGGCAAAGTGGTCCATGGCCACCGGCTACATACCGGTAAGGAAGAGCACACTGGAAATCCCGGAATACCGGTCCTACACGGAGCACAATCCCCATGCCCTGGTTCCCATATCCCAGGCCATGCACGCCTCCCCTGACCCGGTGGACCCCACGGGCGGCAAAATCTTCGATGCCCTGGCCATTGCCGCCGACCAAGTGGAGATTGAGGACATCCCTGCCAGGGAGGCCCTCAATGAGGCTGCCAGGACCGCCCAGGCAGCGCTTAACGCGGTGAATCAGCCGCAGTAGGCGCCTTGCTTTGCAAAGAAGCCATGGCCTCCCATTACTGCTTTTGCCTCAGCCAGCACCTTCTCTTCATCAATGGTTAACAGCTGCCGGTCCTTCATCACAAGCCTGCCATGAATGATGGAATGTTTTACATCAGCACCGGACGCGCTCTCCACAAGTGAGTTGACAATGCTTCCGGTTGCCATCAGATTTGATAGAATCATTATAGGAAACAGACGGTTCATAAAAAAGGACATATGGGCATATTTCACATAAAATTTCAGGCTTCAATGCCTAAATCTGACGGCATGCGCAAAGAAGCATCGTAAATCCTGAAACAGCTTTTCCCCTTTCCCTTTGCCCCGTACATGGCTGTATCGGCATGGCGGAACAATGTGTCAAAATCATTGCCGTGCAAGGGCTGGAAGGCAGCCCCTATGCTGCAGCTGGGGTGGATTACCATGCCCTGCTCCAGGCACATGTCCTGAATGGATTCCAGGACCATGGACATGCGTGTTTCAACGGTCTTCACATCCGGGACATGGGACATGAAAAGAAGGAACTCATCCCCTCCTATCCTTGCAAGGATGTCCTCACTGCGGAACTGCCGGGTCAGTATATCAGCCACAGCCCTCAGCACACTGTCCCCGAACATATGGCCATTGCTGTCATTGATTTTCTTAAAGTCATCCACATCCAGGACCATCAGGGCCCTGTATCCCTGGACACATGGTTCCTCCAATATGGCCTCTATCAGCCTTCTTGCCGTCCTGCGGTTATAGAGCTGTGTCAGTTCATCCCGGTCCGCCTGATACTGTAGGGCCTCCTCAGCCCGCTTCTGCTCATCCACGTCGGCCAGCATCCCGATTACCCTGCTTACCTTTCCGGCTGCATCAAACTGGGAAGAGGCACGGAGCCTGCACCAGCGGTACCGTCCCGCTGCATCGGAAAGCCTGAATTCAATCTCCCTGTAAAGCATCCCCTTCATCAGCAGTTGCTGCATGTTTGTAAATTCCGGTATGTCAGCCGGATGGATATGGGATACGAACCGGATGCGCTTACTGAAATTTTTCATGATAGGGGTATATCCGAACTTTTTCTCAAAATTGGCAGAATAGGTGACTGTGTCCGTTTGGGTATCCCACTCAAACAGGGTATCCTCTGCCTGCTCCATGATGATCTTATGACGTTCCAGGGACAGGCGGAGTTCTTCCTGGTCCTTTTTAGACACAGTGATGTCCATAAGGGCAAATACCAGATACTCCATGCTGTCCTTTCCGGTAACGGACTGGCATCGCTCCAGGACCCAGATAATCCTTCCATCCTTCGCAGTAAGCCTGTATTCCAGTTCAACGGAGTTGCCTGACTTAAGCTGTCTTCCTGTCTCCTCCAGGATTCGGCTGCGGTCGGCGGGATAAATCATATTCAGGTACTTGCTGTCAAATTGGGTTTTCATTTCCTCGTCACTGTAACCCAACAATTTCTTCATGCCGCCATTGGTCTCCACAATGGTAAACTCCCTGTCGTTAAGGCAGGCCAGGACACATCCAATCATATGGCTTAAAAAAGCATCATTAAACATCCTCAGCTGCATGGTGCTGCTGGCCGGGACCGCATCTTCCTCCATTTCCAGTTCTTCCCAGATAATCAGGGCTTTTTTCTGGTACAGGTTTCCTGTATTGATGCGGAGCATGGTGGCCCGGCACCAGCGGTAAACCTGCTCCACCTGGTTATACACACGGTAGTTACGGCTTCTTTTATTAAATCCTTCTTTCATGAAATCCTTCATATAAGTCCCCATAAGGGCCCTGGCCATATCCCTGTCCCCTGGGTGGACGGCTGTTTCCACAAAATGATAAAATGCTTCCTTAAAGCTGCCCCCGGATTTCAGGCCGTCAAAATCATGGTTGGACAGATAGACCACATGGTAGACGCCGGTGTTAAAATCCACCTCCACAACCGTGGAATCCACATATTTAAGCAGCGTCAGATATTTCTGACGGCCCATCTGCCTCATATCCCCGTCGCCCTCCCCCAAAAGCCGTATATCCTTGCTGATGGCTGGCTGTTTCTGTATCTGTCCATCCCTGTACTCGCCGGACAGCTTGGAAAATGTGACCTTTACGTTCTTAAAACATTCCAGAAGCCAGGGGGAAAAGGTACCGCACTCCCCGTTCAATATCATATTGACTGCCTGGGCAGGGGGGATGGCATTCTTATACACACGGTCGGAAGTCAGGGCGTCATAACAGTCCCCAATGCCTACCACCTGGGCGCAGACCGGGATATTGTCTCCGCGAAGCCCGTCAGGATACCCCCTGCCGTCCCAGCGTTCGTGATGATAGCGGCATATGTTATAGGCGTATTTCAGATATTCCCTGTCCCCCATGCGGTCAAGGTTCACCAGCATCTCGCAGCCCTTTGTGGTATGGCTTTTCATGATTTCAAATTCTTCCTCTGTCAGCCGCCCAGGCTTGTTGAGGATTGTATCGGGTATGGCAATCTTGCCGATATCGTGCATGGATGAGGCGCTGGATATGATATCAATCTGCCGGCGGTCCAGGCCCAGCTCCGGAAAGTTCCCCGCTATCTCCTCCAGCAATATCCTGGTAAACATCCGGATACGCTGTATGTGCTGGCCCGTTTCCACGCTCCTGTACTCAATAATGGCGGATAATGCGTCAATCATCACTGCATTGGATTCCATTAACCGGGCAGCCTGCTCATCAATCCGCTCCTGAAGGTCCTGCTGGTTCCGGCTGAGGGCAATGCTGTTCTCCACCCTGCGCTTAACAACTACCGGCTCAAAGGGCTTCATCACAATATCCGAAACCCCCAGGTCAAAGGCCTTCACCGTATTGTCCGGAGAGTCCTCAGATGTGATGATGATAACAGGACATTCCGGCAAAAGATGCAGGTCATTCATCTCAGCCAGGACCTGATAACCATCCTTCTGCGGCATCACAAGGTCCAGAAGCACGGCAGCAATGTTTCCGTGGTACTGCTTAAGAAGCACCATTGCCTGTTCCCCGTTTTCCGCCTCCAGCAGATTATAATCCCTTTCAAATATACTCTGCAGTATGATACGGTTTACCTCAATATCATCAACAATCAGGATGGTATCCCTGCCCCTGTGCTCCCTGTCTTTTACATGGTATGGATTAATCTCTTCCAACACGCTTCATTCCCCTTTTTCCAGCCGTCCATGGTTTTCCAGGACAGCCGCCGCGTTTACGTTTTACTCCCTATACCATATCATTTTACCCCTGAAAATGCAATCATTCTTCCCCTCCCACATATAAAACCTCATAGAAAGGCCCTCCGCGGGGCCGCATTCCATGCAGCCGGCCGGAGGGCCCTCAAATCCCTAAGAAAATCCCTGACATCATGTTGTATCTCTTGCCGCATCCGATTCCAATGCTGTTATTACGGCATGAAGCCAGCTAAACTGCGTCCTAATTCCCTGCACTTTGAAAGCGCATCCTCATCCGGGGTTTCCTGGGCAATCACCCCCTGTCCGCCCACAACA
>Ga0129310_1003213_pt1 | contig 10853 bp, 10 predicted proteins | sample Go1ome_2_FD_94433 | JGI IMG/M metagenome (GOLD analysis project Ga0129310, IMG submission 94433) | Western lowland gorrila individual fecal microbial communities from Wisconsin, USA - Go1022A metagenome | ecosystem: Host-associated > Mammals > Digestive system > Large intestine > Fecal | place...
TATGGCTGCAGAAGAGGAGCATCACCACCATCATCACCATCATGATGAGCATGCAGAGAAATTTACAGACGAGGATGGAAACACCGTGTACCGCGCTCATCATCACCACGATCACGATGAGGATCACGAGGAAGAGGAGCACGAGCACCATTGCTGCCACGACCACGAGCACGAGGAGCACGAGCACCACTGCTGCCATGACCACGAGGAAGAAGAGCACGAGCATCACTGCTGCCATGACCATGAGCACGAGGAGCACGAGCACCACTGCTGCCATGACCACGAGCATGAGGAGCATGAGCACCACTGCTGCCACGATCACGAGCACGATGCAGACGAGGTCTTTGAGAGCTGGGGAATGGAGACACCTCAGAAGTACTCTGCCGAGGAGGTGGAGCGCATGCTTGAGACTCTTGAGGATGCAGACACCTATGGCTTTGTCCTTCGTTCCAAGGGAATGCTTCCCTCTGCGGACGGAACCTGGGTTCATTTTGACTATGTTCCGGGAGAACCGCAGGTTCGCACCGGTGCAGCGGATGTGACCGGTAAAATTTGCGTCATCGGCTCCGGGCTGCATCAGGACAATCTGGAGAAGCTGTTCAAGCGCAGGAACGGAAACGGGCAGTAAGATACAGGCAGGAGAATGATTATGGAAAAAATTCCGGTTTATGTCATCAATGGTTTTCTGGATTCCGGAAAATCCTCTTTTTACAGCTATACCATCGGCCAGCCTTACTTTCAGTCCAAGGATCGTACGCTTCTGATTCTGTGTGAAGAGGGCGAGGTGGAATTCGGGGAAAAGCTCCTGAAGCAGACAAGAACGGATCTGGAGCGGATTGAGAATCCGGAGGACTTTACGCCGGCAGCGCTGATGGCCCTGAATGCGAAGTACCATCCGGGGCGTGTTCTGATCGAATGGAACGGCATGTGGGATTTCCGCAAGTTCAAGCTTCCTCACGCCTGGATGCTGGAGCAGCAGATTTCCTGCATTGATGCTTCTACCTTCGGAATGTATTTCTCGAATCTGGCGATGAGATCCCTGCTGTTCGAAGAGCTTCGCGGTTCCGAGCTGATCATGTTCAATCGCTGCGATGACATGGATGAGGATACGCTGATCAAATATAAGAGAAACGTAAGAGCAGTCTGCCCGGAAGCCGATCTGATCTTCGAGGACAAGGAAGGAGAGATTGATCTGACCACGGAGGAGGATCTCCCGTTTGACATCAATCAGGACATCATTGACCTTGAAGGCATGAATTACGGCATCTGGTATCTGGATGCGATGGAGCATATGGACCGCTACGAAGGAAAGACCATCCGCTTCCACGCGATGGTGGCAAAGCCGGACGATTTCCCGAAGGGATACTTTGTTCCGGGGCGCATGGCAATGACGTGCTGTGCGGAGGATATGCAGTTCCTTGGCTATGCGTGCCGCTATGAGAAGGCAGAAGAGCTGACGGAGAAAACCTGGGTGGAGATCACGGCGAAGATTTGCCGCGAGAATTTCGAACAGTACGAAGGAGAAGGAATTGTGCTGGAGGCTTCGAAGGTGGAGCCTTGCGCGCAGCCGGAAGACCCGGTGATCAATTTCGCAGGATAGGACACTTGAAGCTGCCTGAGGGCAGCTTCTCCTTATTGTTCGTTTAAGGTGACGGCATTTTCCCGAGCAGCCCGCCACGCATGACAAACCGTTTTGAGGAGTGAGGGCTGCGGGTGAGTTTATGTCCCGCAGCCTTTTTATGCTTACGACAAAATACAGTTTATTCTATGAGCACATCTGGACAATCAGAGAATTCCCCCGTATTATCATCAGTAATTGCATATTTCTCATCCAGTCTGTGAATGCTGCACTGTGTGCAGTCCTGTCTGTATTCTGATCTGATTCACATTCAATGAAACCTATGCAAGATCGAGCGTAAAATGCAACAGATGGGAACGGGCTGTTTTTCCGTTTATGCGCGGAAAATGCTTATAGACGGCTATGTGATCCGGGTGGATTACAACGACGTGAAAGCAATGACCGACGATAAGCTGCTGGTGTCCTCGTTCGGCTGCGCCGTGGAAACCGCAGACCTTGAGTTTGAAAAAACACGGTTGCTTGCCGTGCAGAAAGGCAACAATCTCGTTCACCATCTGATACAGGCCTTTGAGCCTGGTGAGGTCAGCTATGCACAAGCCCACGAGGTCGGGCGGCAGCTTGTCGATGAAGTTCTCGGCGGCAAGTATGAGTATGTCATCGCTACCCACATCAACAAGGAGCATTGCCATAATCACATCATTTTCTGTGCTGTGGATTTTGCAGAGCATAAGAAGTACATTTCCAACCGCAAAAGCTATGCGCAGAATCCTGTCCCCCAACCGTGGGCAGGAACAGGACAAAGCCTTGTAACTTCTCTGACATTCACACATTATTATCAAGCAATTTAATGTGTGTTCGTCGTTTCGCGGTTGACAAACGCACATTATTTCCCTATAAAATAATGTGTGATTGTCAAAGTGAGGTGAGAAGCATGAACGCCAAGGAGAAAATCGAAGAACTGCTGAAAGCGTCGGAGGATGGCACGATCACCGCAGCGCAGGTGACAGAAGCCGGACTGCACCGCAGCGTTTTACAGGAGTTTGTTAAGAGCGGCGAGATGTACCGCTTCGGGCGCGGCCTGTATGTGCGGAGCAGCGCATGGGAGGACGATTTCTACCTCTTGCAGCGCAAGTATGGGCGCGGGATTTACTCGCACGATACCGCCCTGTATCTGTTGGGCTATTCAGACCGTACCCCGGCGAAATATACAATGACCTTTCCCAAGGGTTACAATGCCCCGTCCTTAAAGCAGGAAAATTTAACCATCAAGCGCGTTGTGCCGGAGAACTACGAGTTCGGCAGAATTGAAATTGAATCCCCTTCCGGCAATCCGATTCGTGTTTACGATCTGGAACGGACGCTGTGTGACATCCTGCGCGGCAGCGGCAGCGATGTTCAGATCATCGGAGAAGCTATGAAACGCTATGCAGCGTCCAAGGACAAGAACATTCACAAACTGATGCAGTACGCAGACCAGCTTCGTGTGAAGCCTAAGGTGCTGCGATACATGGAGGTTTTGCTATGATTACAAAAAATCCGATGCAACTGAAAGCCTTTATCAAGACCAAAGCGGCAGAGAAGCATATCTCGGCGCAGCTCGTCATGCAAAACTATATGCTCGAACGGCTGCTGGAACGGATTTCGCTCTCGCCTTATAAGAACAATTTCATTCTTAAGGGTGGATTTCTAATTTCTGCCATTGTGGGGCTGGACACGCGGGCAACAATGGACCTGGACACAACGATCAAGGGCTTCACCCTGACGCATGAAGCAATCCGCAAAATTTTTACAGAGATTTTCGCTGTCCAGATTGCCGACGACGTGCAGTTTGAGGTCGTCGGTATCTCTGACATTCGGGAAACCGATGATTACCCCGGCATCCGGGTCGCGCTGAAAGCGAACTATCCGCCAATCAGAGTACCGCTGACGGTGGATGTCACCACGGGCGACATGGTAACGCCCCGTGAGGTGGAATACACATTCTCGCTGCTGTTCGATGACCGCACAATCAGTATTCTTGCCTACAACCTTGAAACGGTGCTGGCGGAAAAGCTGGAAACCGTGCTGTCCCGCAACATTGCAAATACCCGTCCGAGAGATTACTACGACGTACATATCCTGTATGCGCTGCGCGGCGCGGGGTGCGACAAAGCAACGCTGCGCCGGGCGCTGGAACGAACGACGCAGAAACGCGGCAGCGGCATGATCCTGACAGACTACCCAGAGATTATGAAAGAGATCCGCGAAAGCGATACGCTCCGTAGGCTGTGGGAGAAATACAGCCGCGAGTATGAGTACGCAAAGGACATTTCCTTTGATGATACCTGTAATACCATTCAGACGATTATGGACGCAATCATGGTGTAAACGAAAGGCGGCTTCTTTATGGGTTGGCTGGAAGCGCAGGGCGCGATTATGGCGACCGGGCTTTTCATCGGGCTTGTCTGCTCGGTGATCGGACTATTCTTTGGGCATATACCAGCATCGGCTTCTGGCTCGTCGGCGGGCTGCTCACGCTGATCTATGCAGCGGTGTTCGGGCTGCTGGCTTACTTCATTTCGGAGCATGATCCCATTGGGAGCTGGGAGCGGCTTTACAGCGTGGGAAAAGCAAAGGTCGTATGTTTCTGCCAGTTATGAAAAACGAGTTTGAAAGCGTGACAAATGAGATTAGGAGGAATGATTGTATATGTTCAAATATCCTTTGGCAGTAACGATTGATACAAACATCTCATAAACACTATCAAAGTGTTTCCGTTTACAGTTATTTTGGGTGGCGATTCAAGATGCAACAGATATGAGGTTGAAGAACACCCCGCCGAAGATGATGAAGAAGAAATTCGGGATATGGACAGAAAGCACTCGGATTTCAAGCGCTCGGAAGCTATGAATCATACTTAGAGGATAATTTACCTGATTCACATTTTTACGCTGATATAACCGCAAGGTTTGAGAAAATAAATGGCTTATACCGAAAGTATGATGATTGCTGTATTAGTTTTGATGACTTGTTGGCCGAACTTAATACTGCTAATCCCAAAGAGATCATCAAACTTGAATTTGACGGAATGGCCAGGCAGGGATGGTTTCAGCGATGGGGGACGTATCTGACCGAGGCAAAATAATCCCTGTGGAACAAAAGAGGAAGGCAGGGATGCATCTGGCCGGTCGAAATAATCCCTGCGGCACCAAAGAGCAAGACTGGGATGAATCCGATCGACCGAAATAATCCCTGCGGCACAAAAGAGCCAGATAGAGATGCATTCAGCCGGTCGAAATAATCCCTGTGGAGCAAAAGAGCAAGTCAGGGATGCATCTGGTCGGTCGAAATAATCCCTGTGGAACAAAAGAGCCAGACAGAGATGCATCTGACCGGGGCAAAGTAATCCCTGTGGAACAAAAGAGCAAGTCAGGGATGCATCTGGCCGGTCGAAATAATCCCTGTGGAACAAAAGAGTAAGTCAGGGATGCATCTGACCGGGGTAAAGTAATCCCTGCGGAACAGAAAAGCCAGAAAGAGATGCTGATCAATTCAAGTTTGTTCAGCTAAGATAGTATATCATTCCGTTGTTATACCAACGGCAATTTTTATCACACCGTCCTTGTCGAAGGATTCGATTTTTGTATTTTCCCCGTCACTTTGCAGTTCAAAGATACTGTATTTTTCAAATGTCTCGACTACCCACGAGATCACCTTTTCACGGAACTGTGCATTGCAAATAGTCTTTCATGGCAATTTTACAGGCGTGATTGAGAGAAATATCAGATGTTGATCCCGGCAGGATCGGGTGACAAGCTCCGGGAGAAGGAAGACAAGGAACACGAATACAAGAAAACCCCCGCTTCGCTGATCAAACGAAGCGGGGTCTTTTTCTGTGTTCTGTCAGCTCGTATTTCTCACACCAGCCGCGGTGCAAATGTGAAAAGGAGCATCAGGATGGGAGATTAGTCCATCTTGTTGACAGCAGCAGCCAGGCGGGAAACCTTGCGGGAAGCAGTATTCTTGTGAAGTACTCCCTTGCTCTCAGCCTTTCCAATTGCGGAAGTTGCTGCGGTCAGTGCCTCTGCAGCTGCAGTCTTGTCGCCAGCCTCTACAGCGGTGCGAACCTTCTTGACTGCGGTCTTAACGCCGGTCTTGACAGCCTTGTTGGCCTCAGCCTTCTTGGCGCTGGTGAGAATTCTCTTCTTGGCAGATTTGATGTTTGCCATCTGTACATTACCTCCATATAACGAAACACGTGTTTTATTTGGATCTCGATGTGCACAGGAATCCGGACACGGACAGTTCCGTGCACATACAGCCACTATAATAACGGTCAGAACTTCATGTGTCAATGAATTTCTGTTTTCTTTCGGAACAAATAATAGGTAAAATCCTGCGGCTGAAGCGTCTGATGAAACTCATCAATCTGCTCGTAATGCTCGAAAATTGCTTCCGGATAGGAGTCGCGGGCGACGATGTAGTCGGTGCGGCCATCCAGAATGTAGGAGAGCTGCTCGCGGTCCACTTCGCCTCCCGGAAGCGTTTGCGTCTGGAACCAGTAGCAGGTCGGATAGATTCCGGTTGTTGTGTAAAGACCGCTGTCGAGGCAGCCGATGTTGAGAAGCGTTGTGTGATCCCTGCCGACGATTCCGGCTTCCCGGTCCTTGTTGATGTCCTCTGTGAAGCTTGTCAGGAAAATCTGATCCTTCGGGGTCCCTAGGTAGTCCATATTCCAGCTGCAGCGGAAGATGACGGCATAGCTGATCACAAGAGAAAGGAGGGCACCGGCCGTAACAAGCATGACATTTCCGGCGGTTCTCCGGGAACTGCCGGTCTTCCGGGCTCCATCCGCAGGAATGCTTTTCTGCAAGACAGCTCTTGCGGCGATCCTGTCAAGAAGAACTCCTGCTCCCGCCATTCCGGTGACGGCAAAGGCTGTGAGAGGAAAGGCGTAGTAGGGGAGGTGAGCTCCGCCAATGTAGATAAAGAGGAAGGTCAGTGCGAACATCAAGGCGGGAGCGATCCGTCCTGCGAAGGAGGCTCCCTTTCGGAGGAGCATCCAGAGAAGCCCTGCGATCACAAAGATAAAGTACTGGAGGTTGTCCAGAATGAGCCAGTACAGAAGCTTTGCGAGATCGTAGATTTTCTGCGAAGCGGAGGCTCCATGCGAGTTGGCACCGAAATCCGAGTACAGGAAAACATTGGTGTAAATGTATACGCGGTACCAGTCGTCCAGTCCGCCGGTGATTCCGAAATAGATCACCCAGGGAACAAAGGGGAGCAGTGTTCCGAGGAGAAACCATCCGGCGAGTTTTGCAAACTCGCGGAAGCTCCGGCAGGTCAGAATGACGGAAAGAGCAAAGCCAAGGAAAAATCCCATCAGGGTGAATTTCACGCAGAATACAAAGCCGCAGCAGAGGCCTGAGAGGAAAACATCTTTCGGAGAAAACTCCGCCCGGCGGCTATGCTGCAGCGTGCGCAGAAGCACATACAGGGGGAACAGAAGAAACGGCAGACAGATTTCCTCTGCGCAGCCGCCCCAGTAGAAGCTTTTGGATGCACACATGCAGGCAAAAAGAATCGGAGAGAGAAAGGCTGCGGTCCGCGGTCTGCAGAAAAGCCTCAGAATCCTGCCAATCAGGAGAAGATCCGCAGCGCCGAGGAGAATTTCCATGAGGAACACACCGCGGAAGGTGGTTCCGGACACCAGGGAACACAGGCCATAGAGAAAATAGAGATAGGGGCCCTTCTGGTCGAAGAGGTCGCGGTAGATGAGAATGCCATGAAACATGGATTTTCCCATTGAAAAATAGCTGTTGGAGTCATCCCAGTTATTATAAGGATATAAGAATGAAGATCTTGTCAGAAGCAGCATCAGAAGAAACGAGATGCCGCAGGCTGCGAGAAATTCGAAGAAGGACTGCCTGGAAATTTTGAAAAAGGATGGTTTGGATATTTTGCTTGCCACGATATGCTTCCTTTGTTATAATCTGCCTTGTATGTGAATGCAGGGCGTTTATGCCGCTGTATTTCTCACCTGTACATGATTTAAATTATAGAATTAAGGTCAGGAAGTCAAGATGAGTATAATTCGTTGGATTTTAACCATTGTTCTGATTGTTGTCAGTTTGATTCTGACAGTAATTGTTCTGATGCAGGAAGGCAAGTCCCAGGGACTCGGCACCATTGCAGGAGCCGCAGATACTTATTGGGGGAAGAACAAAGGACGTTCCGTAGAGGGACATCTGGTAAAGGCCACTGTTGTCCTTTGCGTGATCTTCTTTGTGCTGGCTGTTCTCCTGAATATGAACCTGTTCTGATGGAACAGACAGAGTAAGATAAGTCCAAGATGAGGTGCTCCTGATTGTCAGGGGCACCTCGTTCTTTTTTCGGACAGGAGATATGTTTGTATTATGAGAAAAGTAAGAAAAGATATCCGAATGCAGGGAACGTTCCTTGCAAATGCAAAGGGCTTTGGCTTTGTCAAGGCGGAGGATCTGGAGAAGGATCTGTTCATCCCGGAGGGTCTGACGGGGACCGCTCTGGACGGGGACCTTGTCGAGGTTCGTCTGCTTCCTTCTTTTGACGGAAATGTGATTCCGGATGGAAAGGACGGAAGAAGGCAGGAGGCAGAGGTCATACGCGTTGTTACCAGGAATACGACCTCACTTGTCGGCACTTTTTATGGAAAGGGCGGCAGCGGAAGCGTGATTCCGGATAACCGGAAGATTCCCGCGGACGTCCGGATTCCGGAGGGCTGCAGCATGGGCGCGGTAAACGGGCACAAGGTTGTGGTTTTCCTTACGGATTACGGAGAGGGAAGAGCTGCGGCAAGGCGGAGCTCTTCGAAAAGCCTGCATGGTCACGGAGGACACGGAGCCATGCTGGAGGGAAAGGTCACGGAGATTCTGGGTCATATGGATGATCCGGGAGTCGATATTTTATCCATCCTTCGTGCGTACAATCTTCCGCAGGAGTTTCCGGAGGAAGTGATGAAGCAGGTCCGGAAGATCCCGCAGGAGATCCGGGTATCGGAGGAGATTCTGAAATTCCGGGAGGATTTCCGGGATGTTCCGACGGTTACGATTGATGGTCCGGACACGAAGGACATCGACGATGCGATTTCGATCCGAAGGCTTGCACCGGAGGGAAACGGAACGGCGGTGTGGGAGCTTGGCGTTCATATTGCGGATGTTTCGCAGTATGTTTTCGAGAACACCGCACTGGATCAGGAGGCCTTGAAGAGAGCAACCTCCAATTACCTCGTGGACCGCGTCATTCCGATGCTGCCGCATGAGCTTTCGAACGGTATCTGCTCGCTGAATCCGGGAGAGGATCGTTTTGCCCTGAGCTGTATCATGCAGATGGACAAGGCGGGAAATGTGGTGGATGCAAGGGTTGTGGAATCGATCATCCGATCGGATGCGAAGCTTTCCTATCCGGGTGTCATGAAGCTTTTTACAGAGAAGGACGAATCGGAAATTCTGCAGCAGCTTGCGCTGCAGGGAATTCATCGCGGGGCGAAGACAAGGGCGCACGCACTGGCGGCGATGCTTCGAAGAGGCAGACGCCTGTCCGGTATTTTGTCGAAAAAGAGAACTGCGGACGGCGCCATTGACTTTGAGTTTCCGGAATGCAAGATTCATCTGGATGAACAGGGCAGGGTGAAGGAGATCGTGCCCTATGAACGGAACGAAGCGACCATGATGATCGAGAACTTCATGGTTGCGGCCAATGAAACGGTCGCCGAGCATTTTTACTGGCTGGGACTTCCTTTTGTATACCGCACGCACGGCGTACCGGAGGAAGAGAAAATGGAGCGGCTTTCGGATTTCGTCCGTGTCTATGGCTATCAGCTTCGCTGGAGCCATGGCGACGTGCACCCGAAGGAACTGCAGACTTTGCTTGCCGGGCTCAAGGGAAAACCGGAGGAGGCTGTCATCAGCGTGATGACGCTTCGCAGCATGCAGAGAGCCATGTACACCACAACCTGCGGCGGGCACTTCGGCCTTGCGCTGCGGTATTATTGTCATTTTACGTCTCCCATCCGGCGCTACCCGGATCTTCAGATTCATCGTATTATTAAGGAGTATCTGCACGGGAAGCTGAGCGAGAAGAGACGGGAGCATTACGATCAGATCCTGCCGCAGGTTTGCAGGCAGTGTTCGGAGATGGAGCACCGCGCGGATGAGGCGGAGCGTGAAACCAACAAGCAGAAGATGTGCGAGTACATGAAGGGACACCTCGGAGAGGATTTCGAGGGAACCGTCAGCGGTGTGACGGGCTGGGGAATTTATGTGCAGCTTCCGAATACCGTGGAGGGCCTGGTGCCGGTCCGTTCTCTGCGTGATGATTATTATGAGTATGACGAGAGAAGTGCAAGGCTTGTCGGGGAACGGAGCGGAAGGTTTTATTCGCTTGGACAGCCGGTTCGTGTTACAGTGGCTTCTGTGGATACCATGGCAAGGACGATTGACTTCGAGCTTTATGAGGAGAAAAATTCCGAAAAGCCAGACAAAAAGGAGCAGCCTGAGCACAGGAAAACCTTGAAGAGGCTGACCGCAAAGGGAGAGATTCCCACGCCGAAAAAGGACAGGAAGCATCGGAAGGCGCACCGCGGAGGCGGACGCAGGAAGAAATAAGGTGGAGCAATGCAGGAGAGCATGAAGCTGATCGCCAATAACAAAAAGGCGTATCATGACTATTTTATCGAAGAAAAATATGAGTGCGGCATTGAGCTGTACGGGACGGAGATCAAGTCCATCCGCCAGGGCAAGTGCAGCGTCAAGGAGGCGTATGTCTCCATTGATCACGGAGAAGCCTTCGTGGAGGGGATGAACATCAGTCCCTATGAGAAGGGCAATATTTTCAACAAGGATCCGCTTCGCAGGAGAAAGCTCCTGCTCCACAAGGCGCAGATTATGAAGCTGGATCAGTCTGTAGCCCAGAAGGGATATACGATTGTTCCGCTCTCGGTCTATCTTAAGGGAGGAAGGTGCAAGGTGGAGATCGGCCTGGCAAGAGGCAAGCATACCTATGATAAGCGCGAGGATCTGAAGAGAAAGGATGCACGCAGGGAGGCGGAACGCGACTTCAAGGATGTTTACAGAGGATGATGGCGGAATGCTTGCTCAATACGCGCGGAAATGCTAGAATAATATCGCTAATCCGGGTTAGTAAAGGTTTCGACAGGGATCTTGAAGGTGGAGAAGCTATCCGGAGCCGTCCGTCAAACGGCAAACCTAAATATAAACGCTAATTCTAACGAAGTAGCTCTGGCTGCCTAATCGCA
>Ga0129310_1003214_pt1 | contig 10852 bp, 9 predicted proteins | sample Go1ome_2_FD_94433 | JGI IMG/M metagenome (GOLD analysis project Ga0129310, IMG submission 94433) | Western lowland gorrila individual fecal microbial communities from Wisconsin, USA - Go1022A metagenome | ecosystem: Host-associated > Mammals > Digestive system > Large intestine > Fecal | place...
CTTACGCCTTCTTCGTCGCGGGCTGGCGCCTTTCATCTTCTCCTTCTCAACTACAAGCCATGCGCAACTCGAAGGCTTACGCCTTCTTCGTCGCGGGCTGGCGCCCTATAAAAAAAGAGATAACACGGCTTGTTTGCGAGTAAACTCGCACAATCCGTATTATCTCTTTTTTTGCATGGCTTGTAGCTTTCGCGAATGTTCCCAGCGGGAATCGAACCCACAACTAGCGCTTAGGAGCACGAATCTGTAGTGTCAATTCCAGTAAAGGAACGTTCCTATAAGTCAAGGAAAGTCTTGATTTTTCTAACTTTCCTGTCATTTACTGTCAAAATAAGAAAACTTAAATTCATCTGTGTAAAACGCCTTTCGGTGTCAAAATGGTGGCATTGCCACCCTGAGGGTTCAACCATTGCGTTCCATGGAGTTCAGAGATATGGCTACCATTCCCGCGAAACTTGCAGTAATGATAACATTATTTTCTTATTAGATTACCTATATTATAACGTGTTAGGAGCCGGATGTCGATGATTTTTTGACCCTCATTGACTTATTTTTACCAATAATTACTTACAACATATAAGCCAACACAGATTCTCTCTCTTCCACATCACTCCTGTTACTTATTTGAGAGCTGGCACATTTTTTCTGATCAATTGTGCATATTCATTCTCACTATTAGGGTTTCTTGTTTCCTCAGTCAAATCTACTAAATATCCGAATGATAAATCACGTTTCCCGCCTTCAATAAGGCATTTATCTGTGCAAGACAAATCTATAATAATATCCTCAATTGGCATTCCTAATATTAATGGATATATTTTTCTAATATCGTAAGAATACTTTACGTTATCACACGGAACCTCTATCATCATTGCCATTTTCGCATACACATATAGGAAAATCATATAAGGTCCATCCTTACTATTGGACTTTCTTTTAAATAGAAACCCCATTGGACACTTAACATATGGCATATTCTTAAACTCAATATATCTGCACATATGTTTTTTCTGCATAATTGGTTTATGCTTTTTTTCTCTTATCCAAGATAATGTGTTTTGAAAATTGGATAGTTCTTCCTCTGGCATAATTGCCAATGCCATTTTGGTCAAACACTTATAAATTGCAATAGGAATAATTGTAATATCGGGATATGATAATGTTACTGTATTTTCTTTTATATCAACGTGCTCTTTTCCGGTAATATCACTTATCAAATGAACCTTTTCATTGTTATTCTTATCTATCACCGTAATTCTATTGCAATTATCGTTTGATTGTACAAGCGGAATTTTCCCTTTTCTACCACCAACCATATACAAGTTATGCACAAATGAAAAGAGATTCTGATATTCTCCCTCCAGATATCGTCCGAAAAATTTATTGCATGCATCACATTCATAGTAAGATAATAAATTCTTATTTCCTGTTTCTATGGGAAATACATGTGGTTTATCTCTAAATGTGGCTTTTGGTTCAGTTTCCTTACAAAATCTACACCTTTTATCCTTACAATTTCCTAAATAAGTTTCCTCAGAAAAATTAGTATTCTGCCCTACTAATATGTCATAATTTTTTTCATAATATTCCATTGCCTTTTCCTGATTATATCTCTTTACTGCGTATGTCCATATTTTTTTTGGCTTTTTCACGCTTTTATCCTCCTTATCTTCTTGGTAGTGGAATAATGATTAAAATTATCTCTAACTCGCTTACATCCTAACTTTGCGTAACTTATTATTCTGTTATTTACAAACACTTACGATATACTAATTTTTTCAAGATAGGCTAAAACTTCCTCGTTGTTAACAACTCCCCTATACAAACTGCATTCCCAGTAACTTGGTCCATATATTTTTTCCAACGAAGCAATGTCATTCATAATAACTTCCATAATATCATCTCTACTTTGTTTTGTCCCCTCAATCCTTGCTACCAGTAGAGATAGCTTATTAGACATAGGATTCTTATATCTTTCAAACAACTCTAATTCATCAAAATGAGTTTCAATGATTTCATCAATACTGTTACCCATATTTGACCTTGTGTACATATTTTTAATATAAGGTACATCACCATCTACACCTAATTCAACTACAAGAAATGAACTTTTGGGAAGTTTATCAAAATAGAACGATATAAAAATTCTATTTCCATTTGCAGATAAAAACTTTTCGCCTTTCTTGCTATTGCATTTAGAGCAACATGGAACAAGATTCTTAGATAGTACTGAATACTCCGGAAATTGCCCCTTTCCTAGATAATGATCGAAGGTTCCGGGTTCTGATAACATACAATATGGACATTTTTCTTTTATGGCAGGAGGCATTAGTTCTGTTATCTTCGCTTTTACAGAATCTATTACTTTACCTGATTTATAAGCATCATTTAAACATTTTGAAGTTGCTTCATCAATATCTGCATCAGCAGTTATCCTTTCAAGACTATGTCTGCTTTTATAATATTCCAGATAATCGCCTAAAATATTTTGATACTTATTTGATAAATTTGTCTTTGCTGGTTCATGTTTGTTTTTTATAATGTCTTTCAATATTTCACGGTCATTCTGTCGCAATATAGGTAGATTAATCATTATGAGATCCTCGATATAATGTTTTCAAATATATTTTAGCATCCATACTTAAGTGTTCATTGAATATTTTATAAACATCCTCTTCTGAAATTTCTTCTGACAATCTTTTTAAGACTTGTTTATGATAGCTCTCTATTTCTGTCACATCAAAAATATCAGATATTATATGTGAAATATTATCACCGAAACACTCAACCAAAGGATTTCGGACCGAAATCGTATTATCTATTTTTTCAAATATTTGAATATTCGTTGAAGGTAATTCTTGTAGTATAATTGGTGAATGAGTCGCAAAAATAGCATATGAATCATATTTTTCCAGTAATTTACTAAACATTCTCATCACATTTGCAATTGCATTTGGATGTAAATGAATTTCTGGCTCATCAAACAGTATTAAAGATTCTCTTTCGATATTACATACCAATTCTGTCATTGTAGAGATCAATATATGTTGTCCCGAACTCCAATTGATATTACTAAAATCATCGGCTTCTATTTGCTTTAGTATATCTTGATGCTCTAATTCTAGAACTTCACTTATTATATTCTCCCAGTCATCAAATCTGTCCCTATTTATTATCTCTGAATAAGCTACTTTAAAATTATGTTGAATCTGATCCTGTGTCAAAATACCATTCTCAGTTTGAAGTCCACAATATACATAGCTATATATTGATTGATTGCCTCTTACTTTATTAAATCCATCGAAGACACTATATGATATTGACATTACCCGATCGATAGGAGGTCTTTTACCTTCAAATACTATTTCATTATCTGAACCATCTAGTCCACTTAATGAACTTGCTAATTGTGATAAGAAATGAGTTTTTCCCGTTCCATTCTTTCCTACAACTGCACAAATTCTATATGGAATGTAATCATGCTTCTTAAAATTAAAGCTCAATTTTATTGAATTAACACTATATGGTGCTTTGTATTGACATCGAAATGAAATATCTTTTTCTTCTAATTTGTCATTTTGTAATACATACTTTGCTTCATATAAAGCTTTTTCAGCACTACTTTCTCTTAGTAACGACTTTTGAACGCCTATAGCATCTTTAAATGCATTGTATATGTTTTTATCAGTTGCAATATCCCTCAACCGACTTAAAATCTCCATATATTCATTTGGAAATCTTTTCTTCAGATTCTTATAATAATTCAGATCACACCCTAGTGAACAAAATTCACTCTTTAAAAATTGTATTGTATCTGGAAGAAATATTGCTACAGAAGACAAATTACTATCAGAATTGTCTAATTTTCTGGAATAAATTTTTAATGAGCCTATTTCATGTGCTACACTTTTTTCATCAAAAAAAAGTACATGAAATAATGTATGATACCCATAATCATTCCAATTATCTCTATATAATATAATCTTGTTCTTGTATTCTCCTGAACTAGGAGGCCATGTTGAACTGATTACCGTAATATCTACCATACTCGTCCTACTTTCTTACTCCATATGTATAATTTATATTTTCAAAATTCATTGTCTTATTTTTATTTATTTTAACACAAAAAGCGATATCATACAGATTTTTTTATCTGTACAATATCGCCATTTCTTCTATTGTATTATACTTTCATCGTCTTCGCCAATGATGTAAGCAATGCTGCCATCTCAGGATTTCCCAAAACCTTCATCAACAGATCAGCATCCACTCCTTCCGGAACTGTTAATGTATTACTGCTTACTGCGTTGCCTCTCATTTCCGGATTCAGGTTTTCCTTATTATAAAATGCATTCTCCATTAACTTAGCATTTTTCCTGCGGTCCTCATCAATGATATGTCCATATACTTCTGTTACCATATCTGCCTGTGCATGACCGGAATCTCCCTGGACTGATTTGATATCTCCACCACTCAGTTTCAGTTTATAAGTAATACTGGTGTGCCTGATACTATGAAATACAACATCCGGCAGTCCAAGCTCGTCAATAATCTTCTGCATTTTATCTCTCAGATAGCTGTCACCAATTGGAAGTCCAAATGTCGTTGCCATTACCAGATTATAATTCTGGTACTCACTTCCAAGTGCCTCGATAATCTCATCCTGTTCTTTCTTCAAATCAACCAGACACAAGGCAACGGATTTTGGAATAAACACTTTACGTATACTACTTTCCGTTTTAGGTGTTTTCAGTACCCGAACTGTTTTATTATTATTTCTCATAGACGGAAAGGTTAAAATGATGTCCTTTGAATGTAAATCATCCACAGCCTTTTTTGATACACATTCCACTTCTTTATTTATAATAATGTAAGCACGGTTCTCAGCAATCGCTTCTTCGGATATGTCCATACAGTCCCAGGTCAATCCAAGTAATTCCCCTAGACGGATTGTAGCAGTAAAGCTCAGATGAAAAGCTACCTTTAGCCATTTATTTTCGCAAGCATCCAATGCCTGCATCAGCATCTCTGCCGTCCAGATCTCTCTCTCCTGCTTTTTATGTTTCGGTACCGTTGCATCCGTTGCCGGATTCTTCTCCATCAACCCCCATTTTACTGCCTGCCGGAAACAACTCCTGAGAATTTTATGAATTTCATTAACCGTTGCTGCGGATATTTTCTCTTCTCCATCTTTATTATGAGAACTCTTTACCGCCGGCATTTCTAAATGTTCCTTATAATATTTCTCCAGAAAATGATTGTTGATACTGGTCAGCTTGGTTTCTCCGATTATAGGAATAATATAATTATTAATCACTCCTATATTTCCATCATAAGTCGATACGCTCCACTTATCATGGCCGTAGATTTTTATATATTCTTCAAGAAGTTCATTCAATCTGACACATTTCGGAGCCTCAAATTTGCCAACAGCCATCTTGTACTCGATTTCTTTCTTTCGCCTATCTGCTTCTTTCTGTGTACTGTATGTCTCAGACTTCTGATGATCTGTCCCGTTTTCATCCTTCACTTTATATACTGCTACCGATGTGTGGGATTGCTCCCAGTGGAGTACAAGGATAAAATGATTAATGAAAAAATGTCATGCAGCACCAAAACTACATGACATTTTTTCATTATGTATTTTAGATCTTATATACTAATGCTGTAAGTGGCGGCACATCAATTACGATGTATTGCTTTCTGCGATCACACTCGCCTTTTCTTGCCTTCACTGATTTCGATACTTTGTTGCCGTTTCCGCCAAATCTGGTATCGTCAGAGTTCAGTATCAGCTTATACTGTGTAATTTCTGGTACACCTACCTTATACTTCGGATATGACACAGGGGTCATATTAATGATAAAGAGCAGCTTCTGCTTGCCATCTTTTGACTTTCTGGCAAAGCTGTAAATACTTCTGTCCTTGTCATCCGCATTCATCCACTCAAATCCAGCCCAGTCATTGTCGATCTCGTAGAGACATGGGCTCTTTCTGTAAAGGTGAAGCAACTCGCTCATGTAATCATGCATACCTTTGTTGAGCGGCTTCTGCAGTAAAAACCAGTCAAGCTCTCTTGCTTCGCTCCACTCACGTTCCTGTGCAAACTCCTGTCCCATGAACAGCAGCTTCTTTCCCTCGTGTCCGAACATAAAGGTATAAAGATTTCTAAGGTTCGCATACTTGTCAATCTCATAGCCAGGCATTTTGTTGACCATAGAGCACTTCAAATGTACGACCTCATCATGTGACAAAGGTAAGATATAATTTTCAGAACTATTATAGCTCATTGCAAAGGTAAGTTTATAGTGATTATTTTTTCTGAACAATGGATCAAGCTTCATGTACTCACAGTAGTCATGCATCCATCCCATGTTCCACTTAAATGAAAATCCAAGACCGCCGTCTTCCAGTTTCGCCGTTACCTTTGGCCAAGCTGTTGATTCCTCAGCGATTGTCATAACACCCGGATGTGCTCCATGAATAACGGAATTCAAGTGCTTGAAAAATTCAATTGCATCAAGGTTCTCGTTTCCACCGTATTTATTTGCTACCCACTGTCCATCTTGCTTGCCATAATCGAGGTAAAGCATCGATGCAACTGCATCAACCCGGAGTCCGTCAATGTGGAACTCTCTGATCCAGAAAAGTGCATTTGCAATCAGGAAATTCTTTACTTCATTTTTGCTGTAGTTAAAGATTTTTGTTCCCCAATCCGGATGCTCACCAAGTCGTTTGTCCGGATGCTCATAGAGGCAGGTGCCGTCAAATTCGCAAAGACCATGCGCATCTCTCGGGAAATGTGCAGGAACCCAGTCAAGAATGACACCGATACCATTTCTATGCAATAAATCAATCAGGTATCTGAAATCGTCCGGTGTACCATATCTTGATGTCGGTGCATAATATCCAGTTACCTGATATCCCCATGAACCATCAAATGGATACTCTGCTATACCCATAAGTTCAATATGTGTAAAAGGCATTTTCTTTAAATATGCTACAATTCTGTCAGCGAACTCACGATAATTATAGAAACCGTCCTCTGTACCGTCCGAATGCTTCATCCAGGAACCGATGTGACACTCATAAATTGCCATAGGCTGCTTGTTCATATCCTTATGATCACGGCTGTTCAGCCACTTCTGGTCATTCCATTTGAAGTGGTTCAGATCGTATATCCTTGATGCTGTTCCCGGCCTCATCTCAGCATAATTCGCATACGGATCCGCCTTATAAAGCTTTCTGCCATCAGGAAGTACGAACATATACTTGTACATCTGTCCTTCCTTTACATCCTCAATAAATGTGGCAAAAATTCCGCCTTGTCCAATACGCTTCATCGGTGCTGCACTTTCGCTCCAGTCATTGAACTCTCCCAATACATAGGCTTCCTTTGCATTTGGTGCCCAGACTGCAAAGAAAACACCTTTTTTCTTTCCCTTATGACAGACATGTGCACCTAATTTTTTGTGTATATCATAATGTGTACCCTGACCAAATAGATACTGGTCTACATCTGAAATAAATACAGTTGTTTGTTCTTCATTCATAAAAAATCTCCCGTTCATACCTTTCTTGATTAAATAAAGTCTCTTTCCCCGAGAACAATCATGTCCTCGCTGTCATATCTTCGCGCAAACATTTCTTCGATTTTGAAATTACCTCATCTTTTGTTACGACATGATTTCCGCTTTGCATATTGGTAACTCTTGTGTAAAGTGCATGGGTACCCAGCTCATGAAGCTTCTCTTCACTCATACCATTTGCCTTTTCTATAGTAATACCACCAGTTTTCAACTTCTCAAAGATTTCTATAATATTTCTTTGGTTTATTCTTTCGCAGGTAATTTTAGCGAGCTTTCCTGACAAATTAGCAATAGCTGCCGCATCAACTTTATGTGATACGGCAGCTTTGTATATTACTTGCTAATTATCTTACTTAATTAATCCACTTTCTCTAAGTAGAATTTCTACATCGGTTCCTTCCACAGCCTCAAGTACTTTCTTTAATAGAATCTTTTCTTTGAAAGTCATCGGAAGTTCGTCAAGGGTTTTCTTATCAATTGCATAATATGCAGCACGAAGTAATTCTCTTACGTCATACTTGGAACCCCAAACCTCCGGAACACCTCTGTCAACGTTAAGAAGTGTATATACCGCTTCCATACCGGTTCTGATAGAGTACTCTGTTGTGAAAATAGTATCTCTTGGAGTTTCTGCAAACTGACCAACGAATGCAAAGTTTACAGCTCCCTTAGGAACTACCAGTGGTCTGTCCTCTTCCTTTCTAGGCTGGAAGAATGCGTTGATATATGGCATGAAACAGGTTGTTGTGTTACAACGATTCTTTGCCCAATCATCAATCTTATCTGTTGGTACTCCAATATGGTACAGCCATTCACGGCATACCTCTTCTCCGGTACAGTCACGCATAGCCTTCTTTACGTAATTACCTTCTTTGTTGGTAGAAAGTGAATATACCCAAATAAGAACCGTATTTTTATCCTGTGCCTTGAACTGTGGCTGACGATTAATTGTCCATGAAAGATACCAGTTATCTGTGCTATCCTTTACTGTAACAATACCACCGGTTGTAACTTTTCCTTCTCTTGGATCTCTCTTGCACACACCAATGATCTTCTGAATAATTTCTTCATCTGAAGTTTCAACTGTTGCACTCATCCAGTTCGTCGCTTCAACGTCACTACAGAATTTCTCCGGATTACCATACTCACCGTTCTTAGCCTGTGCAGCTATATTTTTCCACAAATCCCATGACTCACCTTCGCCATTCTTGATATTGCTAAGATCCGGTGCAGTATTCTGATCACCATAGCAAGAGGTATCAGTGCAGCAACCATTTGTTATGAACACCAGATCATCCTCAACAAGATCGATAGTATCTGTCTTTCCATCCTTCTCATATACAATCTGAGTTGCAACCTTCTTTCCATTTTCGTCCTTAATGACAACATTTTTTACATCCATTCCAAACTCTACTGTTACGCCGTGACTTTCGAGATATTTTACAAGAGGTAAAATCATGCTTTCATACTGGTTATATTTTGTGAATCGAAGAGCTGTAAAATCAGGTAATCCATCAATATGATGACAGTATCTGCACAAATATCTCTTCATCTCAAGAGCGGATGACCATCTCTGGAAAGCAAACATTGTCTGCCAGTAAAGCCAGAAATTTGTGTCCCAGAAGGAATCAGGAAGAACTTCACTGATTTTCTTATCCTCAAGGTCCTTTTCCGGTGTCATAAATAACTTAGAAAGTGCCATTGCAGATTCCTTATCAAGAGCAAATTTCTTATCCGTATGTGCATCCTGTCCACACTTTTCTGATGCTCTACAGAGAGAGTAATTTGGATCATGCTTGTTTAACCAATAATACTCGTCAAGTACGGAAATACCAGGAGTCTCAATAGATGGAACATCACGGAACATATCCCACATACATTCGAAATGGTTATCCATCTCTCTACCACCTCTCATGTAAAAGCCCTTACTAACATCCTTTCTGCCATCACAGCTACCGCCTGCAAGATCAAGCTTTTCAAGGAGATGAATTCTCTCTCCTTTTACCTGTCCGTCTCTAACCAGATAAAATGCAGCGGAAAGTCCTGCAAGTCCTGTTCCGATAATATACGCTGATTTTCTATCAGCTCCCTCCGGTTTCTCCGGTTTTGCAAATGCCTCATAAGTTCCTGCTGAATAGTACATAAAACCACACTCCTTTTCTTTTTTCTATAACCTAAACTCTTTATTTAGATCGTTAGTAGTTTCTATGTGCTTAGTATATTACCAAAAAAGCAGAATTAAAATGAACAAAAACAGAGAACTGTCATGGATAACGACAGTTCTCTTATATTGAATGAATATACGACAAAACGCACTGTTTGTCGTATTCCAAATCATATTATCAAATGACCTATTTTCTGTTTACCTTGGCATTATTGAGTGCATGGAAAAAAGTACCCTGAATTAGAGAATTTAATCTTTCTATAATCAATTTTGGATCTTCCTTCATTCCTCCATCAATCCATTCCAGTACAAGACCCACAAACCCATACTTATAAAAGTTTGCAATAAAGGCCTTGTCCTCTTCTCTGACAATCATTCCTTCTGTCTTTTCTTCTAACACATCATAAAGAAGCTGATAAGTAACCCTATACAAATAGCGATATAAGTAATCCTTTGGAACATTATGATAAATATTTATAATGAAAGCCTTATCTTTCTTTATCATGTCAAAAATAGACAGAAATCCCTCCTGCCAGGTATCATAAGTTCTATTTTCCTTTAATGCCCGCTCTGCATCTTCCTCACAGATCCATTCGGTGAGTTCTAAAATATCATGAAAATGATAATAAAACGTCTGACGGTTCATCTCACACTTTTCGGTAATGTCATTCACTGTTATTTTGTCCAACGGCTTTTCTAATAACAGTTCCTTAAATGCAAATGCGATAGCAAGCTTTGTAGTTGTTTTGCTCATACTCCTTTTCTCCTTTGCTTATTCTGTACCAAATAACACCAGTCCACAAATTTCTCCAAATATCTAAGAAAAGATTCAGCTGCAAATGAAAACATAACAAATAAAAGAATACACTCTAATGACATTGCTTCTAAAGCATATATATGATTGAGAAATACACCGGTAAGAACCAATGCGACCATATTACCAATCAATATAATCGTTCGTAGTGTATTCATTGGCTGTGATTGTCAATAAAAAAGTCCCACTTTTATCGGAGAAAATTCCCCACTTATTTTTGAGCATTTATCGGCGGGAATTCCCGCCGATAAAATTCTGGCTCTGACTATTCAAATACTCGACTCC
>Ga0129310_1003217_pt1 | contig 10838 bp, 10 predicted proteins | sample Go1ome_2_FD_94433 | JGI IMG/M metagenome (GOLD analysis project Ga0129310, IMG submission 94433) | Western lowland gorrila individual fecal microbial communities from Wisconsin, USA - Go1022A metagenome | ecosystem: Host-associated > Mammals > Digestive system > Large intestine > Fecal | place...
GAATGCGATGTGCATTTGACCCATGCAGTCACTTATCTTGCCATGGCGCCCAAGTCAAACGCCCTGTATGTGGCGTGTGAGGAGTGCAAAAAGGACGTCAAGGTTAGACGTGCAGAGCCGGTTCCCATGCAGCTTAGAAATGCACCTACGGGGCTTATGAAGGAGCTTCGCTACGGGGAGGGCTATCAGTATGCCCATGACACGGAGGAGAAGCTCACCAAAATGGAGTGTCTGCCTGAGTCATTAAAGGGCAGAAGCTATTACCGCCCTACCACAGAGGGGGAGGAAAAGCAGGTAAAGGAGCGGCTTGTGGAGATTAAGGCGTGGAAGCGGAAATAAAATTGCCCATTGTGAAATAGCATGTTATAATAGTAGCAGTGCTTATTAAAACGAATGAATAGATTTGTGGAGAGATACTATGTATAATGATATTTTTTCAGTTGGTCCTTTTACGGTACATGGATACGGACTTATGATTGGAGTGGGAGTGATAGTGGCAATGCTTTTAGGTGAAGCCATTGCCAAGAAGCGCGGGTTAAATCCGGACACAATTTATTCACTCACATTATTATGTGCTTTTTTTGGTTTTGTCAGTGCAAAGCTTTTGTTTTGTATTGTTGAGTTTGAAAGCCTGTTGGAGGACCCGCTCAGCGTACTTGCCAGCAACGGCTTTGTAGTGTATGGTGGCATTATCGGAGGCATACTTGCGGCGTATATCTATTGTCGGGTAAAGAAGCTTTGCTTTATCGATTATTTTGATATTGTGCTGCCCTGCGTTGCAGTGGCACAGGGCTTTGGAAGAATCGGCTGCTTTTTGGCGGGGTGCTGCTATGGGCGTGAGACAGATTCAGCTATAGGGATTGTGTTTACCGATTCAAATTTTGCACCTAATGGTGTAAAGCTGATACCCACCCAGTTAATTTCCAGTGCAGGAATGTTTTTGATTGCCGCAGTTTTGTTCCTCTACCTGAAAAGGTCCACAAGACCGGGAAGAACAGGGGCTTTGTATCTGATTCTTTACAGTATCGGACGCTTCGGTGTGGAGTTTTTGCGTAATGACCACAGAGGAGAGGTGGGAATTTTCTCAACCTCACAGTTTATTTCCGTCTTTATAGTAGTTATCGGCATTATAGTTTTTGCTACCAGAAAGGAAAGGGTTGAAGCGCAGGAAGAGGGTGAGTGAAAACACCCTTCAAGATTTTTTTTCTAATCCTTGACAAAATCAGGCTTTTTGCATATTCTGTTAAGTAGAAAAGATATATAGCATCAAATGCTGAGAGCGAAGAGAGTACTTTTCATACAAGGTGCCAGAGAGGGGCTGTAAGTGGCTGGAAGCAGCTCCCACCAAGGGAAAAGGAAGTGCATTCGTGAGCAGGCATAAGGAAGTGTGCTGCCGGACGAAAGGGTCTGTCGTGGACAGAGCAGTACATGGTATTTGTGTTCGTAGGCGTGCGTTAAACGCAAGGAAGTGAAAGACCTGACAGTCTTTAAGTAGAGTGGAACCGCGGATAAATTCGTCTCTAGGGATGGATTTACCGCGTTTTTTGTGGAGGCAGATATGGGATTTATCCGTAATATAAAAGAGGAAATTAAAATTATCAGGGAGCGCGACCCGGCAATTCACTCCTCTATGGAGGTGCTTCTCTATCCCAGCTTTAAGGTGATGCTGCATTACAGACTTGCCCATAAGCTGTACTTAAAGCGGCACTTTTTTTTGGCGAGATATATTTCTCAAAGGGGAGTTCGAAAAACCGGTATTGAAATTCACCCGGGTGCTCAGATAGGAAAAGGCTTTTTTATAGACCACGGTCATGGTGTGATTATTGGGGAGACCACGATTATCGGGGATAATGTAACGCTGTATCAGGGAGTGACTTTAGGGGGAACGGGAAGGAGCATGGCAAGCGTCACCCCACCATCGGCAATAATGTGATGATAAGCGCAGGCGCTAAGGTATTAGGCTCCTTTACTATCGGCGATAATTCTAAAATTGGTGCAGGAAGCGTGGTATTAAGTGAGGTGCCGCCTAATTCCACAGTGGTGGGCGTTCCGGGGCGTGTGGTAAAGCGAAATAATATGGCACTGCCGCAGGAGACTATGAATCAGACGGATTTGCCCGACCCTGTAAGGGAGGATATCAGCTGTCTGCAAAAGGCAGACACAGAGATGACAAACAGGCTTCTTGAGCTGGAGGAGGAGTTAAAGCAGCTTAAAAGACAGCTTGCGGAGGAAAATAAGGAATAGCAGACAGCCGGATAAGCAGAGAGACGGCTGAATAAGGAATGAAAAGGAGAAAATAAGATGCAGATTTATAACACACTTTCAAAGAAAAAGGAAGAATTTGTACCCTTGGAGCCGGGCAAGGTAAAAATGTACGTATGCGGCCCTACGGTGTACAATCTGATTCACATTGGCAATGCCCGTCCTATGATTGTGTTTGATACGGTGCGCCGTTATATGGAACACAAGGGCTATGAGGTAAATTATGTGTCCAATTTTACTGACGTGGACGATAAGATTATCAAGAAAGCAAATGAGGAGGGCGTGGAGCCTGCCGTTATTTCAGAGCGCTATATTGCAGAATGTAAGAAGGACATGGCAGCCATGAATGTGAAGCCTGCTACCGTTCATCCTAAAGCAACCGAGGAAATTGGCGGTATGCTTGATATGATTGATACATTGATTGAAAAAAATCATGCCTATGTGGCTACGGACGGCACGGTGTATTTCCGTACCAGAAGCTTTAAGGAATACGGAAAGCTTTCTCACAAGAATCTTGATGATTTGCAGGGGGGCAATCGTTCTCTATTGGTATCGGGGGAGGAGCAGAAGGAGGATTCCTTAGATTTTGTATTGTGGAAGCCTAAAAAGGAGGGTGAGCCTTACTGGGAGTCTCCATGGTGTCAGGGGCGTCCCGGGTGGCATATCGAATGCTCTGTGATGAGCAAGAGATATCTGGGTGACGAAATTGATATACATGCAGGTGGAGAGGATTTGGTATTTCCCCATCATGAGAATGAGATTGCCCAGTCGGAGGCAGCCAACGGCAAGACCTTTTCCAAGTATTGGATGCACAATGCATTCCTGAACATTGATAATAAGAAAATGTCCAAGTCACTGGGGAATTTTTTTACAGTAAGAGATATCAGTGAAAAATATGATTTGCAGGTGCTTCGTTTCTTTATGCTTTCCGCGCATTACAGAAGTCCGCTGAATTTCAGTGCAGAGCAGATGGAGGCGGCAAAGAACGGTTATGAGCGTATTGTCACCAGCGTGGACAATCTGAAATATCTTTTGGAGAATGCTAAGACTGAAGAGCTTTCCGGTGAGGAAGCAAGGCTTTTAGAGGAGGCTAAGGGATTTATTGCCAAATTTGATGAGGCAATGGACGATGATTTTAATACGGCAGATGCACTCTCTACAATCTTTGAGCTTGTTAAATTTGTGAATACGAATGCAGGTGAGACAGCCAGTAGAGCATTTTTGCAGGGGCTTAAGGACGAGGTGGTAATGCTTTGTGACATCTGCGGTCTGATTGTGGATAAACAGGAGGAAATGCTGGACAGTGACATTGAGCAGCTGATTGAAGAGCGTCAGGCAGCAAGAAAGGCAAAGAATTTTGCAAGAGCAGATGAAATTCGTAATGAGCTTTTGGCAAAGGGGATTGTGCTGGAGGATACGAGAGAGGGCGTTAAATGGAAGAGAGCATAATGAGCGAGAGTGCGGAGCTTGCGGAAAAAGAAGAGGCTGTGGGAGCGGACAGCTTCCTTGCGGAGATAAAAAGGGCATTTAACTGCAGGGAGCAGGACGTGCGTGCGTATTCTCCCCTGACTCTTGCCTATATCGGCGATGCCGTTTATGATTTGGTGATTCGCAGCGTGGTGGTAGAACGGGCTAACCGTTCTGCCAATGAGTTGCATAAAAAAACGGTGAGGTATGTGAAGGCGGACACGCAGGCCAAAATGATTGAGTTGCTTAAGGAGAATTTGACGGCTGAGGAGGAGTCTGTTTATAAGAGAGGGCGCAATGCCAAATCCTATACAATGGCAAAAAACGCTTCCATGAGTGATTACAGAAAAGCCACCGGCTTTGAGGCGCTTATGGGCTTTTTATATCTGACAGGGCAGACGGACAGAATGATATGTCTGATAAAGCAGGGAATAGAGCTGGCAGGTATGGAAATATAAAATAACAAAGAACGTGTGCGTGCTTGAAGGCAGTGAGTGGTGTGGCAGGTTAAGAAAGGTATATGGAAGGTGAAGCATACAATGGGTTATCAGGAATTTACCATAGAAGGAAGAAATGCAGTGATTGAGGCTTACCGTTCGGGTAAGCCCATCGATAAAATTTTTATTCAGGACGGCTGTCAGGACGGCCCCATTATGACGATTAAGCGGGAGGCAAAAAAGCATGACACGCTGGTGAAGTTTGTTGATAAGGAGCGTTTGGACCAGATGTCTGAGACAGGAAAGCATCAGGGTGTGATTGCCTATGCGGCAGCCTATGAATATGCCCAGGTGGAGGATATTTTGCAGGCGGCAAGAGATAAGGGTGAGCCTCCCTTTATTTTCCTGTTGGATAATATTGAGGACCCTCATAATTTGGGTGCGATTATCCGTACTGCCAATCTGGCAGGCGCCCACGGAGTGATTATCCCCAAAAACCGCGCGGCAGGCTTAACTGCCACTGTGGCAAGAACCTCTGCCGGTGCCTTGAATTATACGCCGGTGGCAAAGGTTACAAATCTTGCCAAGACTATCGAAGACCTGAAAAAGGAGGGACTATGGTTTGTATGTGCCGATATGGGTGGCACCACTATGTATCAGCTTGATTTAAAAGGACCTATTGGCTTGGTTATTGGTAACGAGGGAGAGGGTGTCGGACGTTTGGTGAAGGAAAAATGTGATATGATTGCTTCCATTCCCATGAAGGGTGACATTGATTCCCTGAATGCTTCTGTGGCAGCCGGCGTTCTGGCTTATGAGATTGTGCGCCAGAGAATGTAGCGAAGAAAGAAGCACAAGAGTATTTACGGGGAGTTTTAGTACCACTTAAAGGGTGTGCCGGGAGTGAATGATGATGTCTAGAGAGTATTTAGAATATACGCAGGCTACGGACGAGGAGCTGATAGACAGGCTGCGGGGCGGCGAGGCTGCCATTATGGATTATATCTGTGATAAATACAAGAATCTGGTACGCAGCAAGGCGAAATCCATGTTTATTTTGGGCGGCGATAATGAGGACTTGATTCAGGAGGGAATGATTGGGCTTTTTAAGGCGGTGCGGGATTATGACACCGGAAGGGATGCCAGCTTTTACACCTTTGCGGATTTGTGTATCAGCCGTCAGATGTACACGGCGGTGCAGGCGTCCAAGCGCCAGAAGCACAACCCCTTAAATACTTATGTTTCTCTGTACAGTGATGACGGGGAGCAGGAGGAAAAGGGTGAGAAAAGCCTTTTGGAGATGTTATCTGACCGCGCAGAGCTAAGTCCTGAGGAGGTATTTTTGGACAAGGAGAGAGTGGCATATCTGGAAAATGCCATAGAAAATGAGTTGAGCTCATTTGAGAAGCAGGTATTGGATTTGTACATGACAGGCATGACAACCACGCAGATAGCCAAGGTTCTTTCCAGAGATGAGAAATCAACGGATAATGCCTTACAGCGTTTAAAGGCAAAAATCAGAAGGATGTTATAAAGAGAGGGCAACCTCTCTTTTTTTGCATCTGGTAATTTATACATTTTTTATTTTTTTTAAAGATTATGAATATTGACTTTTACAAAAACAGAGACATATAATCAACTGTACATTTGCTGACAAAATAATGCAATAATCAACAGCGCTGAAGACAGCGTCGGAAATGGAGTAAAAATGATATCAAAATTCAGTGTAAAAAAGCCCTATACCGTGCTGGTGGGTGTGATATTGGTGATTGTATTGGGCGTTGTGTCCTTTACCCGTATGACTACGGATTTACTGCCCAATATCAGCTTGCCCTATGTTCTTGTAATGACTACATACCCCGGAGCCAGTCCTGAGACTGTGGAGACAGTGGTGACGCAGCCTGTGGAGGCGAGTATGGCGACAGTCAGCAACATAGAAAGTATAAGCTCCATCTCCAGTGAAAATTATTCCATGGTAATTCTGGAATTCGCTCAGTCAACAGATATGAATGCAGTGTCACTGGAAATCAGGGAAAGTCTTGATCAGATTAAGTCCTATTGGGACGATTCGGTAGGGAATCCCATTATTATAAAAATGAACCCTGACATGCTGCCGGTTATGATTGCAGCGGTAGGTGTGGAGGGCATGGATAATGCGCAGATAAGTTCCTATGTTCAGGACAGTGTTATGCCGGAGCTTGAGAGTATTGAGGGTGTAGCCAGTGCCAGTGCAACAGGACTTTTGGAGGAAAGTGTCAATGTTATTATCCGTCAGGATAAGGTGGACGCTCTCAATGAAAAGGTATTTGCCGCTATTGATGAGCAGATGGCAGATGCTGAAAAGGAGCTTTTAGACGGTAAGCAGGAAATTGCTGACGGACGGAAGGAGCTTTTGGACGGCAAGCAGGAAATTGCTGACGGACGAAAGGAATTGAGCAGCGGAGAGAAAGAGCTTGCCGATGGCAAAAAAGAGCTTGAAAATAAAAAGAACGAGACAGCTGATAAGCTGGCTGCAACGAAAAAGGATTTGTTGACGGCAAAGGCGGATTTGGAAGCATCTAAAATGAACCTGAACACAAATCTGAGTACGGCAAAGAGTCTGAGTGGAAGCATTTCAGAAATTAATATGATTCAGAATGCTCCCACCACATATACTACGGCATATGATAGTATACTGTTAAGTGTGTCCGGCGGTGATGCGGGCGGCGTGGCAAGAGGAAAAGAGCAGATAGAGACCTTGAAGAAGTCCTACACAGAGAGTAGTATTTTGGCACAGGCAGCAGCCGCAGACGCAATGGTAGCAAATACGCTAAATACGCTGAAGAACTTGGATTGGACGAGTTCCGCTAATGTGCCGACAGTTAGCATGATGCTGGGTGGCATTTCTCATGGAGCATCAGCAACACTGAGTGCGCAGAAGGACAATCTGGAGAGCGCCTTAAATTCACTGACTAACGGTATGGGTCTTACCGCCTACGAAACGGTGGTAAACAGTACAGTTGCCACCTTAGACGAGAAGCTTGCGGCAGTTAACAATGGTCTGATAGAGGTGGAAAAGGGTCAGCTTACCGCAGCTATTGAATTTGCCAATGCCAATGCAGAAATATCCTTGGGTGAGTATCAGATGGAATTGGCAAAGAGCCAGTTGGACTCTGCAGCAGAGCAAATAAAAACAGGAGAGGAGCAGCTTGCCGATGCAGAGGAGCAGATAAGAGAGGGTGAGGAGCAGCTTGCGGACGCAAAGGAAGCAGCCTATGAAAAGGCAGATATGAGCGGTATTCTCACTGTGGACACCATAAAGCAGCTTTTGACAGCGCAGAATTTCTCCATGCCTGCCGGTTATGTAACGGAGGAGGGCATTGACTATTTGGTTCGTGTGGGAGATAAGCCCGCTACGGTGGAGGAGTTAAAGGCGTTGCCCCTTATGGATTTGCACATGGAAGGCGTTCCTGTGATTACTCTGGGAGATGTGGCAGATGTATTTTACACGGATAACTCAGACGCTATTTATACCAATGTAAACGGAAGTGCCGGTGTTATGCTGACTTTGCAGAAGCAGACGGGTTATTCCACGGGAGAGGTATCTGACCGCCTGACAGAGCGCTTTGAGGAGCTGATGGCGCAGGACGATAAGCTGACGATTATCACCTTAATGGATCAGGGGATTTATATTGATTTGGTTATGGATTCCATAATCAACAATGTACTTTTCGGTGCAGTGCTGGCGATTGCCATATTGATTCTGTTTCTGAAGGATTTAAGACCTACTCTTGTGATTGCCTGCTCCATTCCTATCAGTCTGGTAACGGCAATCGTATGTATGTATTTCAGTGGAGTGACGCTGAATATCATTTCCCTGTCAGGTCTGGCACTGGGTATTGGTATGCTTGTGGATAACTCCATTGTGGTAATAGAGAATATTTACAGGCTTCGCGGCGAGGGGCTTTCCATGCGGGAGGCTGCAACTGAGGGGGCAAGGGAGGTTGCAGGTGCAATTATCGCCTCCACCTTAACTACAATCTGTGTATTCCTTCCTATTGTGTTTACGGAGGGAATTACCAGACAGCTGTTTGTGGATATGGGTCTGACCATTGCCTATTCTCTGCTTGCCAGCCTTATAATTGCGCTGACGGTAGTACCGGCAATGTCCTCTAAGATATTAACTAAGACGCAGGAGAAAAAGCAGGGCAGGTTGTTTGCCGGACTTGTAAATCTGTATGATAAGCTGCTTCGGGCAGCTCTAAAGGTAAAGCCGTTGGTATTTATTCTGGTGCTTGTGCTTTTGTTCGGAAGTGCTGCGGCGGCAATGACAAATGGTACTGCTTTTATGTCAGATATGGATTCTACGCAGCTCACAGTCAGTGTAGAGCTGGATAAGGACGCTACCTTAAAGGAGACAGGCGAGCTGACGGATAAGGTTGTTGCCGCTATTCTGGAAATAGAAGATGTGGAAAATGTGGGGGCCATGACAAGCACCTCGACCATGTCTATGCTTGGCGGCGGTGGTGGCAGTACCAATGCAACCTCAATTTATGTGGTAACAAGGGAAGACAAAACCATGACTAATGAGGAGATTGCCGATATTATTGAGGAGAAGACTGCCGACCTTCCGGCAAAAATCAGTGTGGACACCTCCAGTATGGATATGAGTGCCTTAGGAGGCAGCGGTATTACCATTCAGGTGAGAGGGCGTGATTTGGATACTCTGCGCAGTATTGCCGAGGAAGTGGCAGCAGTGGTTGAGAGTGTGGAGGGTACAGCCAATGTACAGGACGGTCTTGCGGATTCTGATGAGGAGCTTAGGGTAAGAATTGACAGAGATAAGGCAGTAAGCTATGGCTTGACAGTGGCACAGGTTTACACACAGATTGCAGGAAGGATAGCAGATGCAAGCAGCGCAACTACCTTGGTGGCTGCCGATAAGGATTACAATGTTTATGTGATGAATGGAAGTGATATAGAGCTTACCAGAAAGCTGTTGGAGGATGTTGAAATTACAGGTACGGACCAGGACGGCGAGAGTGTGAAGATTGCACTGTCTGAGATTGCGGAATTTGAGAGTGCCCAGTCTTTGAATGCAATTAACCGTGCAGACCAGACAAGGTATGTTTCCGTGACGGCGGGAATTGCAGAGGGCTATAATGTTGGCTTGGTTTCTGCCAAGGTAGAGCAGAAGCTGGCTGATTATGAACTCCCGGAGGGCTATCGATTGGTATTTAGCGGAGAGAATGAGACTATCAACGATGCTATGGAGCAGGTTATTTTAATGCTGCTGTTGGCACTGGTATTTATGTATTTGATTATGGTGGCTCAATTCCAGTCGCTGCTGTCACCCTTTATTATTATGTTTACCATACCTCTTGCGTTTACCGGCGGTTTCTTGGGATTGTTTATAACCAGCAGTGAGGTCAGCGTTATTGCCATGATTGGCTTTGTTATGCTGGCGGGTATTATTGTAAACAACGGTATTGTATTGATAGATTATATAAATCAGTTGCGTGAGAGTGGCATGGAACGCAGAGAAGCAATTCTCACGGCAGGGCGTACCCGACTTCGTCCGGTTTTGATGACAGCTCTTACCACCATCTTGGCATTGTCCACTATGGTATTCAGCAATGATATGGGGGCGGAAATGGCTAAGCCCATGGCTGTGGTAACAATAGGAGGTCTTTTGTATGGTACATTGCTTACTTTGGTGGTAATTCCCTGTATTTATGATTGCTTTGCCAGAGGGAAAAAAGAATAAGGAATAAACTTGGTAGACGTACCTGCTTTTTCTTCGATACAATAGAGAAAATGCAATACTGAATACAGTAAGGTGCAAAAGGCAGCACAGAAATGAGGAAAAGTATGGGTGTAGGAAATAGAATACAGTTACTTAGAATTAAAAATGGCTTGACGCAGGAACAGTTGGCAGAAAAGCTTAGTGTATCAAGACAATCCGTGTCAAAATGGGAGATGGAGCAATCACATTTTATGAAAAACTGTTGTCCATGTCGGTATCTACCCGCAACTGTGGCAACAAATTTGCAGAATTTTATTTTGACAATAAGTGTCTGGCGCTAATGAATGAGGACAATCTGCCGGGGCATCATTACACGGACGGTGATTATAAATTTGTCTTAAATTTTTGGGTGGAGGATTTGCAAAAGGAATATGAACGATTAAGAGAGCTGGAAATTGGAACAATGACAGAGATTCAAAAGGTTCATGATGGCTATTATTATTTTCATATTTATGATGCGGATATTAATGTCTGTGAAATTACAGGCGGATTTCCTGAGGAGAAAGGCTTCGACAGCTTATGAATGTCGTAGCAAAATTGCAAGAGTTGTTGCAAGACAATAATTGCAAAAATTCCATAGACAACAGTAGGAAGAGAGACATTCTTCCTGCAAGCACAACAGGATAGGTATTGATATGCAATACTGTTTCTTTTTTGAATAAGTATATTCTGAATAATGTTTATTAAAAACAAGATTTCTCAAAAAATAATTACATATTGATAATCGCTTTCGCAATATAAATATGATAAAATTACATAGATAGAAGTTAAAAGAATTATGGCAAGAAAATGTGTGATTTTGGTTGACAAATGGGGGCGCATTTGATAGAATGAAGAACGGTGATTGCGAAAAATGTAATCCCGTTTGATGCTGCTGTGGCTCAGTC
>Ga0129310_1003218_pt1 | contig 10827 bp, 10 predicted proteins | sample Go1ome_2_FD_94433 | JGI IMG/M metagenome (GOLD analysis project Ga0129310, IMG submission 94433) | Western lowland gorrila individual fecal microbial communities from Wisconsin, USA - Go1022A metagenome | ecosystem: Host-associated > Mammals > Digestive system > Large intestine > Fecal | place...
AGCCGCCTCCCGGGATCCTGGAGCCGGCTCATACTTATTTATCCTTTGTCCGCTGACTTTTAATAGCCCATCGGGAATGCCTCCCTATCACCACCCTAATCTCATTTTTATTTATCTTGCTCAATGCAAATATCCAAATACTCTGAGATTGAATTGCATAGAGGCTTTATCTTATCGTATTGAAGACAAAATACTTTGCCTTCCTCATTGACTATAATTTTCTTTGCATCAATGTTCAAATCTTCAAGCACAAAGCATTTCTGGGGAAAATTAGGATTAACACTCTGTTCTCTTTTTGTAGCATCTACTGTGTTTAATCGTCCCGTTATGTTTAATCCCGTCCATTCCGTTGATCCGAAATCAATACAGCCAAATGCTTTCACATAATCGATATACTCATCAGGGAATGCCAAATTCAAGGCTTCTTGTGCCTCCCTTATTTGTGTGATACTACATCCTTTTATTGCACTCAAGTCTTTTACCGATCTTAACTTTTCAACAATATTTGTCATTTTTTACACTCCTTCATTATAATTTGCACGATCTTTCCAATAATTTTGCCTTTCATTGTCCCAATTATTTCCCTCACCGTGTGTTTCTGTTTCCATTCTCTTATCATGAAGAATATTATCATTCCCATTGCATCTGTGTTCTTCAAAAGTTAATTCAGCAAGAGGTGAATCAGCATGTTGACCTATATGATGCAATTGTATAGCATCTCCATTTTTATCAAGTGGTGCTAAACCCTTCTTTACTCTTTCCTCATTAGTTCTTCCCTTTTCATCCAACTGCCCCCAATCAATATCATCTCTAATAAGACATTTTCTTCCACCTATTTCAGCCTCAATCAGCCCTGCCTTCTTATATATTTCATACTCTTCCCAAGAACCAATATAATCTATTATAGCATTTGACCATCCCGTTTCCTCTTTGATTTTTGTTTTTTGTTCTTCAGTTAATCCTTCTTTTTTTTCACCACCATCCTTAATTTGTTCTGAGCTTTCACCAATATCTTTCAATTTTGTTGATTCAATTCTAGCATCAAATGTCTCATATAACCTTAATTTAAGTTGTTCTGGATTTATTTTTTTAATCTCATCAAGTTTTTCCAATACATACGAGCCATCTACCTTTTTTTTACCTATTTCCTCTTCTGCATATTCGGAAACTTCAGAAACCTTTTCCATAGTTTTCTCTACGAATTTTTCAGCAGTGGAAGCTACTTCTTTGCTGATCGTACCAAGCATCTCACCTATAGCCATTATATAACTCCCTTCTCTAAATAGCATTGAACATCCATGCCAAACGAAGTTTCTTTGCATAAAGAATAATCGTTAGCTATCGCCATTATATCCTGTCCATTTACAAATTTATCTAATACTAGTCCTGCCACAGTTTCTACCGCTTTGGATTTCGGTGATTGTCTATAAAACTGTTCAAAATCTATATAGACCTTATTCTGTATTTGTTCAGAAGGCGCATTTATCATTTGGATTATGTCATCAAAAAAAGAATCCTCAATCATAACATGATTACTAAACACTCCTGTCATTAAGAATAGCTGTACGCGATGAGTTATCAGCCACAAAATACATTCCTTTTTATCTACTCCCGGAATCAATGTTATACATTTATGTACAGTGTTTTCTTTAATTTTTTCTACAGCATTTTCTAGTCCATCATATATACTCTGCACGTTCTCTCGATACATTAAACTGATTAAGGTCCTTATTGCATATAAATCTATATCAACTAACATTTCGTTATTCAAAATACTACAGTTTATATCGAAAATTTTGTTTTGGTAATTGTTATTAAGGAGTTGAACGTCCATTATATTATTAGAGGATGACTTATCGACTTTTACTACAACTGGTTTCGCCATACCCTCCTTATGGCATAAAGCAAATCCTACTTTTTGATTTCCCAAATAAATAGAATCTTCCGGTGAAACACCTATAGTACTAGAAATAAGTTCTTGATCATCTTTAGCAACTATACGATGAATAATTTTGTTCGAAGAATTTTTTATTACTTCGGGTGCTAATTTACTTGGTATTTGTTCTGCTACAATTACTCCCTGACCATACGATCTCATTTCAGCTAACATATTAGTAAAATGTTCAACAGCTTTCCCCTTCGGGTTTCCTAAATCCTCATTGCTTTCAGATGAAACATTTTTCAAAAGGCGATGTGCTTCTTCTATTACAAGCAAATGTTTTAACCTCTTACTAGAATCTAAGTCGTACTGAATTTGTCTATACTCATTCACAAAAATGATTAACAATCCCAATGCAAATGCCTTATCTGCATCATCAGCCAAACCTTCCAATTCTAACACGCAATTACTATTAAAAATGTCATCAAAATCAATAGTTACATCTGTATTAAACATATAGCCCTTTGCGCCAACACATAAACTATCTATTCTTGCCTTTATAGCTCCACGAATATTTCCCTTAATCTCTCCTTCATAGGTTGTTTCACTCTCTATATAGCGGTCCACCTCCTCCTTTAAATCTTGCATTGTTGGAAATACGAATCTATGCGCTTTTTTAGCGTATTGTTCCTTTACCTTGTCATTTTCAAATATTGATGTTCGTCCTTTGCTATCTACTAATAAAGGATGAAATCCTAGTGTTAAATTCCATCCTTTATTAATATACACATTGTATAAACATTTCTCTACAATATATGGCATAGGTCCATATAATGCAAATGACGCACTAAATAAATCCTTTAATAAGTCAATATGTTGTTGTGGACTGACTCCCGGAAATATGTAAAATGGGTTTATACGAATGCAATTAATCTCTGGTCTTCCCAAAGTAAAAATTTTCAAATTTTCCTTATTTAAATTTCTATATTCTTTTTTTGCAGGTTCAATAACTAAGAATGGTTTGTCTATCTGACCTAAAATATTCTTAACTGTATTTGTTTTTCCACAACCTGTTATTCCGCAAACAAATGTATGTTTGTTAAGATCTTCTTCCGATAATGAAAATGAAACATTTGGTAACGGTCGATCATACTCACATACATATCCTAGTTTTGCACCGCCATTAATCTGCTCACAATTTAGCGCATATCCTTTTTCTTCTCTTATCTGAAATCCAACTGTATTATCTGTTGGTATTGTACATATACCACATAATTCCTCCGACGTCACAAGACTGCACAACGCGTTATCGCTGTTTTCAGTAAAAAATCCTTTTGGAATTATAATTTGTTGATTATGAATGTTCTTTTCTCTCATGTCCTTACATGAATCTTTATATTTAAAAACAACCGGGGGTAATACTTCTGGAATCCCTGATGCAATCTCACTATACAAACTCCCTTGTATTATTTCAGAAGCCATTTCACTATCAGAGGAATAGGTAACTAACGACCTCCACATACCAATACTTCTCCCGAGTTTTAATCTTTCTATCATATTTTCTGCCATATTCATCAACTCTATGGCATAGCCATTCTGGACTTCTGCCGATATAGACTCACTGCTATTAATACTTCTTGTTACAGCGTCACTATATCCTTCAGAAACGCTCCTATTCGTAGTTTTAGCCGTGCTTCTATTCAAATTCATCTGTTTGCCAACAATTAACCCAATCAGTCCCCCTCCTACTGCACCTACAACAGTTCCAACACCAGGTATAACAGATCCAACGGCCGCACCTGCCGCTGCAAGCGGCAATGCTCCTCCGATACTACCGCCATGTGTTTTAGTTTTTCCAGTGGTATCTGTAGTATTCTGTGTATCTGTATGTGTTTGCCCATCTGATTCTCCCTGTTGGAAACTAAGTGTCCGCTTAGATATTGCAAAACAACCATCTTGAATAGAAATAGCTTGATTTATTTTTTCTTGTATCTCATATTCATCTAATGGCTTGCAAAGAACCATAATTGTATAGTTTTGCCCGTTTAGGCTTCTCATTAATGCAGATATATCCTTCTTTTGATATACTCCATCAATCTTTAATGCAGGAACGCCACTAATGCATCCTACATATCGATCCTTATCCCAGTCTTTGTATTTTCCATCTGAATATGTTGAGTTTTTAAACCCGTTTGTATATTTAACAAGTTTAATGCCTGGCAATAAACCTTCTATAATGCACTTCATAGTATCATCTTTATCATCTTGGTTAATTCCAATAACCAAAGCTGTTAATCCATCTAAACTTACAATTCCATAACACACCTCTCTCTTTATTGAATATGCTGTTACAAATAATTTTTTCAATTTTTCAGAAAAGTACGCAAAAGAATCTTCCACTTTATCTATTGTGCATTCACATATTCTATAAAATGTAAAACCATTCAATACATCCATAGAATTTTCTTTTTCTACTCTACCCACTAACTCATTATTCAATTCATATGATGGATAAAAATCTTGTATGAAATTAGAAGTAAACTCCCCCAATTTTACTCCATCTTTTTTAAATTCTTCTATTTCTTTGTTACATTCATTAATATCTCTAATCGATAGTTGATTATTCATTTCTTTTACCTCTCTCGCTCCAAATCCTGCACTCTTTTATCATAGTATATTTCTATTGAATTAATCCAACTCACCAAAGAACTTTTGACATTTTCTAAATACTTGTCAATTGTAGTGCTCATAGCTTGGCTCTGTTTATACGCTTTCCTTGAAAAATTAATACTGTTATCTTTCATAAAAAGAAATGAAATTACTATTGCAATAATACCTGCAATTCCAACTGGTATCCAGCTTTTTAATTGAACACTTATAATGCCTCCTAAAACACTCACAGTACTCGCTTCTATCAATTTATTAACTTTTAATTTTTTTTCATTATATGCGATACATGTTGGTACTTCATAAATGAATTTATTGTTCAATTCTTGCAATAAATTCATTTCATAAAAAGCGGCCTTCATCTTTGGATCTTTATAATTTTTTTTTGCCAAGGTTTCGTCCATCATCATATAATATACACTTGAAAGTATTGATTTACTTTCCGGCATAAGTTTTTCACAAGTGGTTTTTACCAGTTTATTCAAAATCACCTTATTGGGGATGTGATTGTTTAAATCCTTTTTTGTTTCCTCCTTTAAATTTTCAATTATTTTATCTATATATTGTTCTATTTTTTTTTTATTATTAATGGTTAACATAATTGTTCAATTCCTCTCTCAACTGCTCTATTGTTGTTATGCCATCTTTGACTGCACTGTATTTTTTTTCGAGCTTTTCAACCATTTTTTTTGCATCTTCATTATCTTTCTGATCTTTTAATAATTTATTATATTCTTTTTCTAATTCATTTTTGTGTTCCAAAAGTTTTTTCTGATACTCTTCCGTGCACTTTGTCACGTATGCTATTACATTATCTTTCATTCGTGGTATAATTTCTGAATCTAATCTCCTATAAATACTATTAGCAACAAGTTTTACATGCTCTCTCAAATTATGATACGGTACCCGTTCTGTTTTCTTAAATGTTCTACCTTCTTCTATATCTTTATATCCCACAGTCTCTTTTTGGGCCCTACTGTTAATTTCATCAAAATCAGTTTCCGTAAAATTAGGATTATAAGCAGTTGCTGGAATACTATCTGGATCATCTGTATATTGAATCAGTTTTTCATTACACTCAGAAATAATACGGTTTGCCATCTCTCTTCGGAACATTTTTGTATCATCAATAGCATCCATTGTCATTCTCTTCAGGGCACTAAATGTTGAATCGGATATTTGTTCCTCCGAGAGTCGTCTAAAATTTTCTAGTTTTTTCACATATTCTCTCTGCTTCTTATCAGCTTCATTCATTATGATACCTTCACCATTAATGTTGTCGGTATAGTCACGATATATCCGATTTATGACATCATTTAATTTATTATAAACGTCAGCAATTTCTATTTGCTTATTTTTTATACTATCAGCAAGTGCCTCTGGATCATTAATATGTTGCTGTGCCGTCTTTAGAAGTTCCTCATAAATTGTTAGTTTTCTCTCATACTCTTTCTCCAAATTCTCCAAGAACTCTATAAGTTGAATATAATTAGCATTATGTGCAAATCTATTTATAATCCTTTGAAAACTATCAAAGTCTGACTTTTCCATCATTCTCTCTTCAAAATTGTTAATATCGCCCCTTGCTTTTAGCCAGCAAGAACTAGCCGGATCGTATTCATCTTCTTGGTCTTCTAATTCTTTAAAATACTTATCTATAGCTTCTACAGTACCTAATGCAATGCTTCTATTCAAAAACAATTGTATTTTACTATCAATATAAATAATTTTTTCCGGCTCAATATACTTTCCATACATCTCCAATGCCTGTTCTCTAAGTTTATTAAACTCCGATCCTTGCAAATTTGCCTTTCCTGTAAACACCAAAAATAATGCATCGCGTTTTCTTTGAGCGCAATTGTTTTTAAAAAAATTCATAAATCGAATTGATTCCAGTGCCTGTCCATATAATGTTTTAACAAAAATAATAGCATTTGCCTCCTCAATATATTTTTCGGCGATTTTACCAACACTACCAACAGCTCCTATTCCTGGACTATCAATAACCGTAATCCCCTTCATTTCATCAGATAACTGATAGGTAATCTCAATTTCAGTAATGATTTTCCCCCATTGACTAGCATTTTCTGATATATAAGATTTTATAAGTTCTTTATATTCATTTTCATCAATACTATAAATATTGTCCTTAAGTTCCTCTTCTAAAAATTTATCTAGTATCTTATTCGGAACTTTTTGCCCCTTATACTTAATAAGAATCTCATTGTTTATAGCTGTTATCGGAATACTTCTATACTTATCAGGAATAGCTGCATGGATTCTTAGGAATTCTCTTATCTCCTGATCGCCATTTACAACTGTCTTTCCTCTAGCTGCAGTTGTTGCAACCAATTCAAACTTATTACCTTGTTTGATTTTAATAATTGCACTAGTGCACTGTCTTGCATCCATTGGTAACACTTCATTACCTAAATATGCATTAATAAACGTTGATTTTCCACTTTTTGCCTCTCCAACAATCATAAGATTAAAAATTTCATCACGGATTTTTTCCGCCTGTTTAACTAAGCTTTGCTTAGGTTCTTCACCCATTTTTTGGCACAACTCTACATATTCATTAAATACTAAAAGTACTCTTTCTTTGTTTTGTCTATATTCCTTAACAACCATTCTTTTTATCCTCCGCATAATAGTTATAGTAATTTTATATTATCTCCTTGGCTCCTTAACCACATATCAATTCCATTGCCAAATACTTCTGCGCCAATAATGTATTCTCCGTCTTCCGCTTTTTCCACCCTTGCTGTTGGCAGCTTGTCCAAAATTGCCTCCAATGAATATTCCTTACATTTAAATCTTACTTTCTGCAATTTCCCTCCATACATGAACTGAATCCGTTTTCTGAACTCTCCTTCCTCAAACCTATCTTTATATGGTATGTTGAATCTTTCTTCCAGTATCTTAAGTTTCTGAATCCGATCAATACGATAAATTGTTGGGAATGAATCGTTGATTACGCTGAAGTTCTCTCTCACCTTTTCATCCTCTATAAATGCGCATAGATAAAAGTAGTATTCCGAAAACATGATTGCCAAAGGTTTCAACTTTCTTGTTTTTACCTCTGTCCCCTGGAGTCCTTGATACTTTATCTCGATATATTGGTGATTATGAATTGCCTCTCCGATTTCCCACATTTTGTCAATGAACACTGTCTTGTGTCGGGGTTCAATATAATGAAACGCCTCATTCCGAATTAATTCCCTTACAAGCTGCTGATTTGTTTTGGGGACGCAACAGTCAATCAGCTTATCCAGCATACTGTCCATTTCTTTTTTAGTAAACGCACGGCTGTCTAATAGAATCTTGCATAAAGCCAATATTTCGCTGTTACTGAATTTCAAATTATAGAGTTGTTCTAAACGATATCCCTTTTCTGTTCGATCATAAATTACGGAATTAACAACACCGGAATCTGCTACTGACAAGTCCATATAATTTCGTATATCATCAATATCACGCTGAATACTTCGTTCATTTACTCCAAAGTTATTCGCTTCTTCTGCCTTGTTTACAACTCCACCATTGATAAGCTTTGTATAAATGCTAAGCACACGCTCAATCTTATCAGTACTTTCTGTTTCTTTCTCCAAATATTTATCCCCCTGATCCATCACTATCTTTTCGATTTATTCCAATTATACAAAATCATATAGACACTTTCTGTCTTTATGATTTATCTTTTATATACTTTCCCGATTTAATTCTCTGATCATTCGGCTTCGTCGCTTCCGCAGGAATCACCCACAAATTTCCCAGCTTTGATGCTCCCGGAATTCTATCGTTTACACATAATGTTCTTATTCTTCTTTCTGATATTCCCCATTTCACCGATGCTTCTTTTAGTGTCATGTATCCTTCCATAAATTTTCTCCGTAAAAAGCAAAATGATACCATAGAGAACCTCTACGATATCACTTATTTCTTGTAACTGGCTACCTTTTAAGGCCCTACTAGCTTTCCGTCACAGCGTTTCCCCTGCTTTGGCTTATTTAATTGTCTATATTATAATCCTCTTACGGAACAATATCAATATAGTTTTTCTAAATCTTACAGTTCTTTTAACGATATTGAGTTGCCTCGTTACGCATCATTTCTATCATATTGTTAGAATTTCATATAATTCCTCATACCGTTCTTCCGAGAACTTTTCATCCTTCAATAATTCTTGTATTTCACGTTCTCTTTCAAAAGAATAATCTCTATCTGCTGCTTTTATTGCTCTGATCTGTTCTGCAATGAGAATCATAATATCTAAGAAAATCAGTCCATACACTTGAGTTTCTAACAATACCCTAAGTACAAATAATTCTGCTATCACTCGTATACACAGTAAATTTTTCAAATATTTAAAATACCACATATGTCTCATCCTCCTTTTTGAGCCGATTATACTATACCACATGGACACATTATGGCATTCTGAAAACAATTTTTGTCTTTCCATGAAAAAGTGGTCACCCTCATCCAAAGGACAGCCACTTATTCTTTCTCATAATATTCTTTGGGTATACCAGTTTCCATTCACCTGAATATCCGGGTTCACTTATACCGTTTGTCAGATATCTCTTTGAATTTCCGCTCCTATCTTTACATATCTTTATAAAAGCATCACTTATACCTAACTCCGTCTGGTATTCACTAAAAATAAAGCCTGTCTTCTGGTATAAAAAGGCACTGTCATATCCAGCCAGATAAGCTAACATTTTAGTCTCATCGATACTGTTTACAGATACTACACATGAAATTACCTCTTCCAGTCCGGCAATGAGATTAAGATCTTTTATAGAATCTGCTATTGTTCGCTCCTTATCTGTCACCCTCACGCCACCACTAAACTCCGGACAAACGATACCTTCTTTTATCGGCTCTCTGATATAATGATATGTGTATCCATCAAATTCAAAATCATGGAAACGTGTCTCAGATCCGACATAAACCTCATAAAAAACCTGATCGACAATTCCATAATACTCAAAGGCAGCATGATGGGATACATAAGAAGATGGTGTGATAGCACTGGCAATCTGAAATCTGTTCGCTACCGGTCCTCCATTTTCCCCGCTGACACACGTGTATAATTTGTTTCGAATTTTTAATACCATATTCTCTTTCAAAAGTTTTTCCAATGCCACTCTTGCTGTCCGTTCACTTGAATATAGGACATTTACTTCTTTCATGGAAAAAACCGGGTATTGTAGCAATTCATAATACAGATTCATATTCTCACTCCATATAGTTAATATTTTGTCTGATTTTACTATTTTTTATGTCATATTTATACATATTATTAACATATCAATGTAAAATATCTTTGTCAAGTTTAATATATGTATCTTTTTACTATATTATAGAGTAATATCGTACTCATGCTAATCGTCTAATAAATTTAATTTCTGCCGGTAATACGCAGGAATCTCTGCAAAATTGACAACAATATCAGTCTACACTAACAATAAAATTTTGTAACTATTTTAATTTCATTACATAGTATTAGAAATATCAAATACATTGTGCGTTTTGCAGAAACAAGTCTACCTACCGAAGATTTTCATAGACATATCTTCCTTGCACTCGCCCGGTAGCAGCGATACACTGCCTCTTTGCTAAAAGGAACTCTGCATCAACCGTTCTGCTGTCACACGCAAATCCTGTGATGAGCCTGCCATTATCTGTTTTCTGTGGGTTTGCTACATAATCGATGATATCACTGATTGCCCGACTTTCTGTGCGACCCTTGCCAACATGAAGCGGCATGATTCTTGTAGTTGCCATAATGCTTCCTCCTTTCCAAATACAAAAGCTGCCACCCAACGAATTTTTGTCGTTGAAGTGACAGCTTTCTGTCATTATGCACACCTCTACAATGGTATTTTTATGTTCTTTTACTATTCAAAAACTCAACCAGCTCATAGACTGTTGTTACCGGATTACTATCCCGGCAGATCACAGCAACCTGATCTCTGGTTAATCGCTCCACCCGTTCTTTTGCGTACTGAATAGCTTCCGGCTGATGTTCCTGCAATTCTTCAAAAACATCCACGCTTTTTCCATAGTTCTCCAGATACCCTTTATTTTTCAGGATGTCAATTATCGTGGCGGAATCTTTCAAATATCCATTTCGCTTCTCAAAATGGAGTAGATACCAATATTCAAATGCCGGATTGGAATATGCGATTTTGTACCCATGCTTCTCCGAATAGGAAATTGCAGCTTGAAGCTCAGAGTCTTTATTATCATCACAGTCAAATACACACCAAAGC
>Ga0129310_1003219_pt1 | contig 10825 bp, 7 predicted proteins | sample Go1ome_2_FD_94433 | JGI IMG/M metagenome (GOLD analysis project Ga0129310, IMG submission 94433) | Western lowland gorrila individual fecal microbial communities from Wisconsin, USA - Go1022A metagenome | ecosystem: Host-associated > Mammals > Digestive system > Large intestine > Fecal | place...
GGTGTCAAAGATTGCGTTGTAGAGTTCGATCAGCTTGTCTTTTTCATGAAAGACTGTGACAAATACCGAATCCTTGTAGTTTCGTTCCAGTTCTGCTGTTTCTTGCGGCTGTAAATTTAATTCTGCTTGTTCTGCTTTTTTCATAAAATTTCTGACTCCTTCCCTTTACACACAAGCAAATGCGCTTGCAGGATTTCGCAGCTGCGCTGGCTGCGAGATGCAGCGCAGCAGTACCTGCTTGTGGGATGGCTCCAATGTAGCAGAAAAGCAAAGCTAAATCAACTATATTTTCTAAATATGTTGTATTTTGGTATCGAAATGTAAGATTTTGAACTTTTATTGTAAATCACATGATAAAGCGAGCCGACTGTTAACGAGTAATTTTGTAAATTTCATGAACTATATATTCTGCTTTGTTAATGAGTAAATTCTCCGTCGATCAAACGGTCTGCAGTCTAGTTGGCTGCGTCATGCTTTTAGGAGTTTGTTTTAAAGTTCCTTGATATAGCCTGCCTCGGCAGACGCAGCCCTTTTTTTGTCCAACCACAAGACTTATAGTTCCTTACGCCTGTTAATCCTTGAATTTTCAAGGTTTTTTGACTTTTAGTCAACAAAAAAGAGCTGCCGCTCCGGTCGATAGATTCCATCAACTGTGCGGCAGCTCCATTTCCTACATAATAAAAGCATCTTCCATTCAAAGTGTTTGATAGCGGTGTGCTGTAATATTTCGAATCCCGGTGAGTTCCTTCCAAGGGATCTGTCTATCATTTATGCGTGCCTGATCACTTCGTCTCTATGCTGCATAAATTTCAATCCATCTTATTCAAATCATCAAAGATCTTCTGCATCCTGCGGTCGAGGGTTGCGCTGACCTCTGCGCAGGCCTTGAGCTCGATGTCAACGCGGGAGGAGATATCCTTGTTCTGCTTGTACCTCAGCTGATGCTCCAGGCTGGCCCAAAAATCCATCGCCACCGTACGTAGCTGCACCTCCACAAAAACCTCCTCACAGCCATCCAAAAAATATACCGGTACCGCGATCACCAGATGCAGGCTGCGGTAGCCGTTCGGCTTGGGATTCTTTATGTAATCTTTCTCGGTCAGCAGCCGGACGTCACTCTGTGAAGTCAGCATATCCGCGACCGCGTACACATCATCGATAAAATTGCAGACGACACGAATTCCCGCGATGTCAAAAAGATTTTCCTTGGCAGACGCGATGCTGATCTCCTTGTCCAGCCGCATGAGTTTTTCCTCAATGCTCTCCGTTGTCTTCAATCTGCTCTCTATATGATGAATCGGGTTGTAATCGTGACGTACCGCGAAATCTTCACTCAAAATCTCAATCTTGGTTCTGACTTCCTTGATGGCGGCTCGATAAGCATGTCTGAATGCCTCAAAACCCTCCTGATCCTGCAGCTGCAAATTCATGGCAAAAAGCCCTCCCTTTCCAAAACCTGCGAAGTTCTTGATATTTTATTGACATAAACTATTATACTCTACTATAATCTAAAAAGAAAGGCTTTCAGGTGAAGAAATCATGAAGAAGTGTTTTTTAACAGAAGCTAGGCCCCAGACACGCACGCTCGGACAGACCGGTCTTGCGGTCAGCTGCGTCGGCATCGGCGCGCTGCCTATCGGTCCCGGACAGCTGAATCTTCCGCTTGAAGAAGGTTCGGCAGTCATTTGCGACGCCCTGCGGCGCGGCATCAGCTTCATCGATACAGCGCAATACTATCGAACCTACCCCTATATCCGGCACGCGCTGGAGGTTATGGGCTTTGTGACCGAAGAAAACATTTGCGGCGCGGGTGCTCTGTCTGCCGAGAAAAATCCACACGATGCGGCTACTCTGTCTGCCGAGAAAAATCCACACGATGCGGGTGCTCTGTCTGCCGGGAAAAATCCACACAACGCGGACCTTCCGGTCATCAGTTCCAAGTCTCTTGCATCGTCTTATGACGATATGATGGCAGCCATCGAGGAATGTCGGGGCGCACTGGGTCTAAAAACCATCGACATCTTCCTGATGCATGAGGTGCGAAGCGGACAATTCGCAGCGCGCGCCGGCGCGTGGCAGGCGCTGCAGGACGCCAAGCGCGCGGGGCTGGTGCGCGCCATCGGCATCTCCACGCATCATGTTGACGTGGCGCGCGCGATGGCAGACGTCTCTGCCTGTGATGTGGTTTTCGCGCTGCTCAATTACCGCGGTATGGGGATTCGCTGCGGGCAGGAAGCCGGTACGAAGGAGGCGATGGCTGCCGCCCTCACAGTCTGCAAGGCGGCCGGCAAAGGTATCTATACCATGAAAGCGCTCGGCGGCGGCAATCTGACCGCCGATTACCAAAAAGCGCTCGACTATGTGTTTTCACAAGACTGTGTAGACGCCGTCATGCTCGGTTTCACCAATACATCGGAAATTGACGATATGATGCGTTATTTGTCCGGAAAGATGGAATCTTCGTACAATCCGGACGTTTCCCGTAAAAAAATGTACGTCAACCAGGAGGATTGCGAAGGCTGCGGTACCTGCCTCAAAATCTGTGCCGCAGGCGCTGTGCATTACAACAAAAATGGACTGGCCGAAATCGACCAATCCAAATGTCTGACCTGCGGATACTGCGCCCAGGGCTGCCCGGTGCGCGCCATCATCATGTACTAACTCACGCGCATACGTGGAAATTGCCTTACAAGCTCCGCTCCGTTTTTTTGTGATACGAAAAAAACGACAAAATATCCTGCATCATATGCCCCTAAATGCAGTTTCGATTTTCTGTATCTGTCTTGCCGTTCTGTCTCAACGCTGCACTTTGACGTGCATGCTCTCCATGACCTTGAGTGCCGCCTCATCCAGCGCGTCATCATTGCTCGCCACGCAGGCTGCGTCGATCAGAATCGGCACCTCCGGCATCGCGGCCTTGGCGATGACCATGTTGGAGATCACGCAGATGTTGGTGACAACCCCTGCGAGCTCCACGCTTTCATATTCGCAGCCGCGGTTTCTGAGATAATCCGCCAGTTCCAGTGAACCGAAAGTCGGCTTGGAGAAAACCAGATCTTCTTCCTGCTTCAACGCGCGGATCTTGCCGTACAGCGGCCAGCCGTCTGTATTCCGGATGCAGTGCGCGATCGGCAGATTCTGTCCCTCTTGTGTTTCCAAATAGTTCTTCTCATGAGTATCCATCGTGAAGATAATTTGACCTTCCTCACCCAGAGCGCGATACGCCGCGATCTTCGCCGCAAGCGCGTCCTCGATGGCGACCGCCTGCGGGCAGCCTAAACTGCCCGATACGAAATCATTCTGATAATCCACCACGATCAAAAGCTTCTTTTTCATGCTTCCATTCCTCTTTCTTCTTTTTGCGCGGCTTTCCTTGCAGCCGCTCGTCTTTTCATCACCGCACCGCGCGGCGCGTTACCATTACCCATCGCGCAGGTCAGATCTCTTCAGCACCGCACTTTGCACCGCATGCTTTCCACGACTTTTATCACCGTCTGCCGCGCGGAAGTGAATCATTCCACGCTTTTTCCTTCCTTCTTTCGCTGCCGCCTGCAAAGCGCTCCCTCGCTGCGCGGCACACTGTCTTGCTTCTTCGCCGCGTGGCGAGCCCGTTTGTATGCCTGCGTACCGGTATTTGGCACCGCTCCGGTCTCGCAGCATGTCTTACCGCTTCCAAAAGCTCTTTTTTGGCTCCGGTTCGCGCGTATCGCGGAATTCCTCCGGCACAACGCCGCTCTTTACTGCCTCGATGAGCGCCGTCGTGCGCGTGCGATCGATCAGATCGCAGCCGGTTTCAAAATAGCGCAGCACCTGCGCGTCCTCTGCGGCGGCTTGCGCCTCCGGCTTGTTCAAAAACATCTTCGTCGCGACCTTGATGATCGCCTTGTCAACACCTTCCAGCTTCGCCGGATCAAAGGCGCCCGGCAGGAAAAAGCAAGGCAGTTCTCTGAGCCAGTCCTTGTCGAAATTGATGTCACGCAGCTGCAGGCGGTTTTCTTCGCTGTCAAGGCTGATACCGACCGCAAAAATATAGTATTGCCTGTCGAAGGCGCCGCTTCCCGCCGCCTCCGCCTCCGAAATCGTGCCTCGTTTCGCCATCTGCCGCAGCTTCAGGTCGCCCTTGATCCATTTGGTAAACTGCTCCAGTCCGCGGACACCTCCTGCCTGCACGCCGCCGCCGTAGATAACCGTATCATAGTCCTGCAGTTCTTTTTTTGAAAATCCAGCCAGCGGAAGCGCCTGGCAGCCGAGCGCTTCGGCGATCCATCGCGCGTAGGTCTCTGCCGCGCCGTATTTACTCGTATACAGCACGATCGTGCGCTGCGGATCCACTTTTTTATCATTTTGCATCATATCTTATGTTATTCTTCCTCTCCGCTCTTCTTTTAGTCTATCGGTACGTTCGCTTGTCCAAACCAGTCTCGATTTCTGTGCCTTGTCACTTTCTCTCGCCGCAGAACCACTGCACCTCGTCCTTCTGCCTCGCGCAGAGGCAGCTATGCTCTCCGCGAATGCACAGCGTCCGATGCCGCGGCAGTAAGCGTGTTGGTCCGCGGCTATCCCTGCTTCGCCTCCGCTTTGACATTGCCGTCACCGAGGATCGCCTGCATCTGGCGCAGGAGCGATGCCGAGGCGTCGGCTCGCAGGCCGTTTCGAGGGCGGATGGCCTTACCGTCCGGCGGATAGATCAAAACATCGTAGTTGCCCGGATGTCTCGCCAAATTGATCATCAGCTGCTCCAGCGTGCGCTGCGGGTTTCCTTCCGACGGAATGCGTAGCTTGATCAGACCGTCCGGTGGCGCGGCCTGCGCGCTTTGCCGCATATCATGTGCCTCATCGTTTTTCGCATTTCCTTCCGGCCTGCCGTTTTTCTGTATCCTTGACTCCTCGCCTGCCTGCATGCTACCCGCGTTTTGCTGCGCGTAGCCGCCCGCACAGCCCGCCTGTCCACGTCCGCCGTAGCCGTCCCGGTTTCCGTAGCTGCGGCGCTGCGGGGATCCGTTTTCGTAAGCGTCCTCCAAATCCAGCACATCATCAGCCAAAATCTTCGGCGCTTCCTCTTCCTTAAAGTTCAGCGTGCCGCGGATTGCCACGACACTGCCCTCATGAATCGCGCCCAGACAGCGCTCGTACACATTCGGGAACACGACAACCTCTGTCAGTCCGAACAGATCCTCCAGATCGAGGAAAGCCATCATCTTATTATTCTTGGTGATCAAGGTCTTTTGTCCGGAAATCATGCCGCTCATCACGCATTTCATTCCATCGCGGATTTCACCGCCGCGCTCCCGCGCGAAGCTGCGTTCCATCACCCCTGCGATCTCATCGCTGCCCTCCTGCAGTCCGGTTTCCCCGGCAGCAAGACGCGCGATATCATCCGCGGTCAAAGTACTGACCTTTTGCATTTTTTCCTTATAGCTGTTGAGCGGATGATCGGTCAGATAGACGCCAAGCATCTCCTTTTCCATCTCCAGCTCGATGTTTCTGTCAAACGGCGCGACATCCGGCAGCCTGCCTCCGCTCGCTTCCGCGGGGATGCTCTCCGCCGCCAGATCGAAGAGCGACATCTGCCCCTCGATATTTTTTTTGGCCGTATTCTGCGCAGACTCGACGAGGCTTTCATAAATCGCCAGCATTGCCGCGCGGTTATCTGACAGACAATCACACGCGCCTGCCTTGATCAGACTCTCGACCGCTTTTTTGTTAACCAGCGAAATCTCCAGATTGTTGATAAAACTGAAAATATCCCGTGGCTCGCCTTTTTCGGTCCGTGCGCGAATCATCGCGTCGATCGCGCCCTCGCCCACGTTCTTGACGCCCAGAAGCCCAAAGTGGATCTTACCGTTTTCCACACTGAATTTTTTCATACTCTTGTTGACGCAAGGCGGCAGGACCTCGATACCCATGTCGCCGCAGTTGCGGATGTAACGCGCAATCTGCGCGGTATCGCCCATGACGCTCGTCATCAGCGCCGCCATGAACTCGACCGGATAATGCTTTTTGAGGTAGCCCGTTTCGTAAGCCACCACGCCGTAAGCCGCCGCGTGCGACTTGTTGAACGCATACTGCGCGAAGCTGACCATATCATCGAAGATGGCCTCCGCGGCCTCGCGGCTGATCCCGTTACGGATGCAGCCCGGGATTTCGACCTCACCGTTTTCGTCCAGCTTGCCGTTGATGAAATATTCTTTTTCCTCCAGCATGACGGACATCTTCTTTTTGGACATCGCGCGGCGCACTAGGTCCGAGCGGCCGTAGCTGTAGCCTGCGAGATCGCGCACGATCTGCATAACCTGCTCCTGATAGATCAGGCAGCCGTAGGTAACGTCAAGGATCGGCGCCAGCTCCGGGCAGGCGTAACGGATATGGGCAGGATTCTTTTTGTTGTCGATATATTTTGGAATCGAATCCATAGGACCCGGCCGATAAAGCGCGATCCCCGCGACGATATCCTCAAAGCAGGTCGGCTTGAGGTTTTTCATAAACTGCGTCATGCCGCCGCTTTCGAGCTGGAACACCCCGCCGGTATTGCCGGCGGCGATCATTTCGTAAACACCCGGATCGTCGTAATCCATCTTCGCAAAATCGATTTTGACGCCATGATTTTTCTCGATCATCTCGAGCGCGTCGCGAATGACCGTCAGGTTGCGAAGCCCCAAAAAGTCCATTTTGAGCAGCCCCAGCTCCTCGATCGTCGTCATCGTAAACTGCGTCGCCGGGCCCTTATCCGACAAATACAGCGGCACATATTCATCGATCGGCGCCTTGGAGATCACCACGCCCGCCGCGTGCGTGGACGCGTGACGCGGCATACCCTCGATCGCCTTCGCCATGTCGATAACCTCGCGCGTTTCCACATCGGACTCGTACATCTCAGCCAGTTCCGGACTGGTCGCGAGCGCCTTGTCGATCGTCATGCCCAGCTCAAACGGGATTGCCTTGGCAATCTGGTCGGTCTTGGCATAGCTGACGCTGAGTGCCCTGCCGACGTCGCGCACCGCCTGCTTGGCTTTCATCGTACCGAAGGTGATAATCTGCGAAACGCGGTCCTCACCGTATTTGCGCGTCACGTAGTCGATGACCTCCGGCCTGCGCTCATAGCAGAAGTCGATGTCGATATCCGGCATGCTGACACGCTCCGGATTGAGAAAACGTTCAAAGATCAGATTGTATTTGATCGGGTCGATGTCCGTGATCGCCAGACAGTAGGCGACGATCGATCCCGCCGCCGAGCCGCGCCCCGGCCCGACCATGATCTTGTTTTGCTTCGCGTAATTGATAAAATCCCAGACAATGAGGAAATATTCCACGTAGCCCATCGACTCAATCGTGCCGAGCTCATACTCCAGACGCTCAATCAGATTCTGCGCCGGATTATCTCCGTAGCGCTCAATCAGTCCGTCATGGCAGAGCTTGCGCAGATAGTCGCGGTTCGTCATGCCCTCCGGCGGCACGAATTCCGGCAGGTGATATTCGCCGAAACGGAAGTCAAACGCACACGCCTCGGCGATCACGTTGGTGTTCTCGATGGCTTCCGGCACAGCCGAGAAAATTTCCCGCATCTCCGCCTCGCTCTTGAGATAGAACTCATCGTTCGGGAACCGCATCCGCTTCTCGTCATCGAGCGTGGTCGCGGTTTGAATCGCCAACAGCACGTCATGCGCCTTGGCGTCCTCCCGCCGCACATAATGCACGTCGTTGGTCGCTGCCAGCGGGATCGAAAGCTCCCGCGAGAGCTTCAGCATATCGTCATAGATCGCGCGTTCCTCCTCCAGGTGCTGATCCTGCAGCTCCAGATAAAAATTCCCTGCGCCGAAGATCTCCAAAAGCTCTTCAGCTTCAGCTTTCGCGCCCGCGTAATCTCCGTTCAGAAGCCGGTGCTGCACGTTGCCCGCCAGACAGCCCGAAAGCGAAATGATGCCCTCGCTGTGCGCCCGCAGCACCTCCTTGTCGATTCGCGGCTTATAGTAGAATCCGCGGATAAAGCCCTCGGATACGATCTTGATCAGGTTCTTGTACCCCGTCTCATTTTTGGCAAGCAAAATCAGGTGCCCCTGTCCCTTATCCTTGTCGGATTCCTTGTCGGTCATCCGCCGCGCCGCCGTATAGACCTCGCAGCCGATGATCGGCTTAATCCCCTGCTTCTTACATTCTTTATAGAAATCGACCGCGCCGAACATCACCCCATGGTCGGTGATTGCCAGACTCTCCATGCCCAGCTCCCTGGCGCGCGCGACCACGTCCCGGATGCGCGCCGCCCCGTCCAGCAGACTGTATTCGGTATGTACATGTAAATGCGTAAATGCCATTCTGCCTCCTGTTGTCGTAACTCTTTCTGCCCGCCGCGCTGCGCGGCTGTTCTTTTTTTAGTATAACATAAATCATTCTTGGATAAAAGCCGCGATTGTGATAAAATAGGAAGTAATATCAGTTCACATTTTCGGAGGGATTTTTTATGAAAAAACCATTCAAAATATTGCTTCTTGTGCTGCTGGTTCTGGTGCTTATCGTCCTTGGCTATGTCATCTACGTCTTTGCCAGCTACGACCGCATCGAGGATAACCTCACGCTCAAGGTCAACCGGCCGGAGCAAGCCACGGCGCAGGATGTTCAGACTTCACAGGCATCACAGCCGCAAACCGCGCAAATACCGATCGGCGAGACGCTTTCACTCACTTCATGGAACATCGGCTTCGGTGCTTACACCGACGACTATAGTTTCTTCATGGACGGGGGAAAATATTCGCGCGCGTTCAGTGAGTCTGCCGTCGTAGAAAATCTCACCGCCATCGGACAGGAACTCGCGGATTTTGATACAGATTTTTCGCTGATCCAGGAAGTTGACATCGCCGCGACGCGTTCCTATCAGGTTGACGAGCGTGCCATGCTGGTCCGCAGTCTGGACGCAGACCATACAAAATACTGGACCTTTGCCATCAACTACGACTCGCCGTATCTGTTCTATCCGATTTTGGAGCCGCACGGCGCGTCCAAAGCGGGTCTGCAGACTTTCAGCAATTACGCGATTACCTCGGCCCTGCGCCGCAGCCTGCCGATCCAGACTGACATCGCGAAGGTGCTCGATCTTGACCGCTGCTACTGCGTCAACCGTCTGCCTGCCACGAACGGTAAGGAATTGATTTTGATCAATCTGCATCTTTCTGCTTATACGACCGACCCGACCATCGCTGATCAGCAGCTTGCCATGCTCTACGATGACATGGTCAAAGAATATGAAGCAGGCAATTACGTCATCTGCGGCGGGGACTTCAACAAAGACCTTTTGGGCAACAGTCCGGAGATCTTTGGGGTCAGCGGGGAGGCATACTCCTGGGCACAGCCGCTGCCGACGGAGGACATCCCGGACGGCTTTCGTCTGATCGCGCCGCTCGACCCGAACAATCCGGTGCCGAGCTGCCGCAACGCGGACGCCCCTTGGGACCCGCAGACGAACTTCCAGGTCACCCTCGACGGCTTCCTCGTCTCGGATAATGTTACCGTACTGACAAACCGCGTCGTCGATACCCAGTTCGCGTACTCCGATCACAACCCGGTCCAGATGGAATTTTGCCTGTCGTAAATTCCCTGCGCACGCCCGTAGGGAAGCACATTGTGCGAGGGTCGAACGTGCGCGGCACTCTGGCTGCCTTGGATCGCTTTTCCTCACGCGCGCGGCGCAGAAGGCGAGCTTGGATTGCTCCTCCTCACGTGCGAGGCATTTTGGCTGCCTTGGATTGCTTCTCCTCATGCGTGGGGCACTCTGGCTACCTTGGATCGCTTCTTCTCACGCGCGCGCCGCTTTTTGGCTCAAAAAGCGCGTAAAGATGTAACGCAATCGCAGGGCCTTCACCTTTTGCGCGCGGCACAGAAGGCGAGCTGCTCGATTTTTGGATGATATCTCAAAGAATTTACAGCAAAATTGTTATCAGATACAATTTTACAGAACATTCCATGGGTATATTTTTCACTTCATCCAGAAACGTCCTCTTTTCGACAGCAGACAAAGAGATGCATGACATCTTTTTGAGCAAAAAAGTCGAAAATGGGAACTTTCCCTTGTTCAGCCCTAAAATCTCGGGCAAACTACGCGTCAAAAGCTCCGGATAAAAACACGCGGCAGGAGCAAGCGGCGATACGCAAGCAGGTACACCCCTTGTGTCTCCGAAACGTTTTGAGAAAGCACAGCGATATTCGCGCCTTCATGATAAAGGTTATAATTATAAAGAAAGCAAAGGAAGAATTTATGCGCATACTCGTAATCAGCGATACCCATGGTGTTTGCGACCGTGTCTACGAAGTGTATCGCAAACTCACAAAACAAAACCCGGTGGACTACATCGTCCACTGCGGCGATTACTGCAAAGATGCCGAGGAGATTCGCATGCGCCTCGGTGTGCCGGTAGCTTCGGTCCGCGGCAACTGCGACGGCGGCTTTGAGGATACCGACTTCTCAATCCTCGAAACCGAGGCTGGCAATTTCCTCATCACCCACGGTCACATGCAGAACGTTGACCTCAGCATGCAGAACCTCTATTACAAGGCTCTCGAAAATGACTGCGTCGGTGCTTTGTTCGGACACACGCATCGTGCTGTCTACACGCAGGTCGATGATGTGTACCTGATGAACCCCGGCAGCCTCTCCCGACCGCGCGACGGCTCCGGCGGCACCTTCGGCCTGCTGATCACCGACGAAGAAGGTGTTTGGGGCAAGATCTACCGGTATGAAGATTTCATGGCAGAAACCGGCGGAAGCCGCGTAGCTGCTTTGTCCGGCGCTGCAGGCACAACAGACGCGAATCCGGCAGCGGGCGCGGCAGGCACAACA
>Ga0129310_1003221_pt1 | contig 10821 bp, 9 predicted proteins | sample Go1ome_2_FD_94433 | JGI IMG/M metagenome (GOLD analysis project Ga0129310, IMG submission 94433) | Western lowland gorrila individual fecal microbial communities from Wisconsin, USA - Go1022A metagenome | ecosystem: Host-associated > Mammals > Digestive system > Large intestine > Fecal | place...
CGACGGGCCTCTGTTTACCCTCATTGCTCTGGGTGCCTCCGGACTGGCCAACTTTTCCCCCATGGCTCTGCTGGCTGCGGTCGGTCCGATCCTGGTGGGTATGGTCCTCGGCAACATCGACAAGGACCTGAGCAAGTTCCTGGCTCCCGCCGGTTCGATCATGATCCCCTTCGTAGGCTTCACCCTGGGCGCCGGCATCAACATCACCAATCTCATCAAGGGCGGCCCGCAGGGCATTGTCCTGGGCCTGATCACCTGCCTGGTCGGCGGCGCGTTCATCGTATTCTGTGACCGGGTCATCGGCCGCCGTCCCGGCTACGCGGGCTGGGCCGTGGCCACCACCGCAGGCAACGCCGTGGCAGTTCCCGCCGCTGTGGCTCTGGCCGACCCGTCCTGGGCCCCTTACGTCAGTACCGCCACCGTTCAAGTTGCCGCTTCCACGGTGCTGACCGCCCTGATCGTGCCCTTCATCACCGGCTGGTGGGCAAAGAAATACGGCTGTCCCCAGTTCCCCAAAGAAGATATGCCCCAGTAAACGAAGAGCAACGCCGCGGTATGAAAATTAGAAACGCTGCATTTGGAAAGGAGTCTTTCTCATGGTCAACGCAATGATTATTGAACCCATTGATGACGTGGTCGTCGCCATCGAGGCCATCAAAAAAGGCGAGGAGGTTTGTTATGTGCTGGACGGCAAGACGCTGAACTTTACCGCCCTCAACGATATTCCAATCTATCACAAGGCCGCCATCCACGATATCGCAAAAGGTGAGCCCGTTCGCAAATACGGAGAGCACATCGGCGTGGCTGCCTGTGACATCAAGGCCGGAGAGCATGTCCACACACATAACATCACCAATCACAGGGAAAACCTGGACGCGAAATAAAGGAGGATACATGCAATGAAGTTTTACGGCTATAAGCGTCCCGACGGCCGGGTGGGCATCCGGAACAAAGTTCTGATCCTGCCTGCCAGCGTCTGCGCCTCCGACACGACCCGCATTATTTCTCAGCAGGTCGTAGGTTCCGTTACCTTCAACAACCAGAACGGCTGCTCCCAGGTGGGGGCCGACCAGCAGCTGACCATGGACGTAATGGCCGGCTACGCCGCCAATCCCAATGTGTACGGCACTGTGGTCGTGTCCCTGGGCTGCGAGAACTGCCAGATGGATCTGGTGGTGAAAGCCATTTCCGAGCGGACCAACAAGCCCATCAAGCAGGTCATCATTCAGGAGGCCGGCGGTACGCTGAAGGCCATCGATATGGCCGTGCGGTACGCCAAGGAGATGGTGGCCGAGGCCTCCCTGCTTCAAAAGGAGGAGTTCCCCCTCTCCGAGCTGATCGTGGGCACCGAGTGCGGCGGCTCCGACACGACCAGCGGCCTGGCCGCCAATCCTCTCATCGGCCGCCTCAGCGACCTGCTGGTGAAAGAGGGCGGCACCTCCATTCTGAGCGAGACCACCGAGTTCATCGGCGGCGAGCATCTGCTGGCCCGCCGGGCGGCCACGCCCGAGATCCACGACCGCATCTTTGAGATCGTCCACCGCTATGAGAAGGCCCTTCAGATGGTGGGGGAGGAAGTCCGGGAAGGCAACCCCTCCCCCGGAAACAAGGCCGGCGGCCTGACGACTTTGGAGGAGAAGTCCCTGGGCTGTATTCACAAGGGCGGCCACACCCCCGTGAACGCCGTGTATGACTATGCAAAGCAGGTCGACCCCAAGTCCGGCCTGGTCATCATGGACACCCCGGGCAACGACCCCTCCTCCGTGGCGGCCATGGTGGCCGGCGGCGCCCAGGTCGTGGTCTTCTCCACCGGCCGCGGCACCCCCACCGGCAACCCCATTGCCCCCGTCATCAAGATCACCGGAAACAAGCTCACCTTCGCCACCATGGAGGACAACATCGATCTGGACGCCTCTCCCCTGATCTACGGCACCAAGACGATGGAACAGCTGGGAGACGAGCTTCTGAACCTGGTGGCCGAGGTGGCCAGCGGCAAGCAGACCAAAGCCGAGAGCCTGGGCTATACCGAGATGGCCATCGCCCGCGTCTGCAATTACGTGTAAACAGCGGCAGGAGCGGTCATGAGATTTGTTACGTTCCAGTACGCCGGGGTGACCTGCCCCGGCGTGCTCAGCCGGGACGGCGAGCGGGTCCTGTCTCTGGACGAGGCGGGAGTCGGTCCATACGCCACCCTTTTGGATATGATCGCTGCGGCGGGTCCGGACCAGTTGGCCCGGACCTTAGCCGCGTCTGAAACCTCCGGCGGCGTGCCTCTGGCGGAGGTGCGCCTGCTGGCCCCGATCCCACGGCCGCCGCACGACATTCTGTGCGTGGGGGTCAACTACCGGGCCCATCTGGAAGAGAGTGAGAGCGCTATGGGGGAGATCCCCCACCAGAGCAGCGTCTACTTTTCCAAACGGGCAAACCCTGTAACCGGCCCGGACGAAGTGTTGGACGGACACCTGGAGTTGGACTCCAACCTGGACTACGAGGTGGAGCTGGCGGTGGTCATCGGCAAGGGCGGGAGAGACATCCCGCCGGATCGGGCAGCGGAACATATTTTCGGCTACTCCGTGTTCAACGATCTGTCTGCCCGTGCCCTGCAGAAGCGGCACAATCAGTGGTATCGGGGAAAAAGTCTGGACGGCTTCGCCGTCATGGGCCCCGCCCTGGTCACGGCGGACGAGATCCCGTTTCCGCCGCTGCTGACGCTGGAGAGCCGGGTCAACGGCGAAGTGCGGCAGCACAGCAATACCAGGCTCTATCTGTCGGATATTCCGCACCTGATCGCGGAACTTTCGCAGGGCATGACGCTGGAACCGGGGGACATCATTGCCACTGGCACGCCTTCCGGTGTCGGCATGGGCTTTACCCCGCCCCGCTGGCTCAAGAGCGGTGATGTGGTGGAGTGTGAAATTCAGGGCGTGGGCCTTTTAAAGACTACCGTCCGATAAAAATAGATTGGAGAAAATAAGATGAAAGCACAATATTTGACCCCTGTTGTCACGATTTTCAATCAGGATGGCAGCGTGGATGTCGAGGGCAACAAGAAGGTCTATGAGTTCCTGATCGAAGGCGGGGTGGACGGCCTCGTTATCATGGGAAGCACCGGCGAGTTTTTCGCCATGACCATGGAGCAGCAGAAGCAGGTCATCGACATCGCCGCGGAGTACAAGGACCGCACCCGGGTGCTCATCGGCGTGAGCCGGATGGTCATCGGCGAGGTCGCCGAGCTGGCCGATTACGCCTATGCCAAGGGCCTGAAGGAAGTTATGGTGGTGAGCCCCTACTACTTCAAATTTACCGAGGAGGCTCTGGAGGCGTATTACGACCAGGTCGCTTCCTCGGTCAAGAGCGATATTATCCTCTATAATTTCCCGGATCGCACCGCCCATGACCTGACCCCGGAGCTGGTGCTCCGTTTGGCTGGAAAGCACAAAAATATCATTGGTATCAAGGATACCGTCGCTGAGATGGGCCACACCTCGGCCATCCTCCGCACCGTACTGCCGGAGTTCCCCGACTTCCAGGTTTACAGCGGGTTTGACGACAATCTGATCCACAACGTGATGAGCGGCGGCTGCGGCTGCATCGGCGGTCTGTCCAACCTGATGCCCCAAAAATGCGCCGCCTGGACCAAGGCCATCAATGACGGCGATCTGGCAAAAATGGCCGAGGGACAGCGGTTTATTAACGACGCGATGGCCCTCTATGATATCAGCGTACCCTTTATTCCCACGGTAAAGCGGGCCATGCGCATTGCCGGGCTGGACATCAGCGAGACCTGCACCGCCCCCATGCTGCCTTTGAACGACGCCCAGGAAAAGACGCTGCGGGCGTTGATGGAAAAACTGAGCATTCTGTAAAAAAGAACAGAAGCCCGAGGCCTGTTCGCGCAGGCTGTTTTACACAGTGGATATTTCCGCAAAATGGGGGCAAAGCAGCGAGCCGGCCCCAAAAGCCTGTGACATATTGGAATGTACCGTTGCGCACGGCAAGACCTCCGGGTTTCAGGATCCGTGCATCGTTTTGGGTTTGGGCTGCGGCTCTCCACCGGACCTGAAAAACCTGGATCCATCCCTCCCGCAGCCTCTGAGAGAGGCCCGCTGTATCCGTTGCTCCCGGCTTCCACATCAGGAAGAAAACATAGCCCCTATGTGCTACCCTCTCTTTACCCTGGTGCTATCTTCCTTCAGGAGATCGTTTCCATCTTTTCTTAGGTGCGGCAGATGCCTCTGCCGCACCTTTTTTATATGTCGGCTGACGGGAACGGGGGGTAATCCCGCGCTCCCTCCCCCCGCTGTCTCTGGGCAGGCGCAGGCACAAATACAGGCCGAGGGGACTGCCTATCATCAGGCGGCCCTCCTCGGCCTGTTGAATACCCTTCCCACGGGCAACGGTGTCCCTATCTCACCGATATAAGGCGGAGGACAGTGGTCGCTCCAACCCGCACCTTATTCAAAATACCGGATCAGGGCCTGGGTGCCCAGATCTCCCATGCCCCGGTCAGCCAATGCCTGATACATCGCCAGTACCTGGCCCGTAACCGGAAGGGTAGTCTGAACCGTGCTGCTCTCTTCCTCGGCAATGGAGAGATCCTTGATGAAATGCTTCACAAAAAAGCCGGGGGCGAAGTCCCGGGCCAAGATCCTGGGAGCGGTATTGCTCATCTGCCAGCTCCCAGCCGCACCAGCGCTAATGGTGCACAGAAGAGTCTGGAGATCCAGCCCGTGCCTTTTGGCATAGGTCAGGGACTCGGCCACACCGGCCATGACACCCGCCAGAGCGATCTGATTGGCTATTTTTGCGTGTTGCCCGAACCCTGCCGGGCCTTCGTAGCGGATGTTGCTTCCCAACGCTTCAAAAAGGGGCAGGCAGGCTTCAAAGTCAGCCCGTTCTCCGCCGACCATAATAGCGAGGGTACCGTTTTTCGCCCCGGTATCTCCGCCGCTTACCGGCGCATCCAGGGCGTGCAGCCCTTGTTCCAGGGCACGGTCAGCGATCTGCTTGCTGAGCTGGGGGCGAGTGGTGGTCATATCGATCACGTAGCCTCCTGGCGCCATGGCGCCCAGAAGGCCGTTTTCGCCAAAGTATACATCCTCGACATCCCTGGGGTAGCCCACGATGGTGATGACGGCCTCGGAAACTTTTGCACAGGCGGCTGGGGTGTCGGCCCATTGGGCTCCCTCACCCAGCAGATCCGCCGCTTTCTCCTTGGTGCGGGTGTAGACGGTCACTTCAAAGCCGTGGGCCATCAGATTCCGGACCATACCATGCCCCATCACGCCGGCACCTACAAATCCGATTTTTTTCATCGTCTTTTCCCCTCTCAGAAGCCGGCCTCATCCCAGAGGGAGCGATAAAGGCCCTTGAGATCCTCGACCGTGGGCTGACGGCGTGTATTGGACGGACTGCCGCTGTCCATGGCATCCTCGGCCATCTTGTCGATGGCGGCAAAGAAGGCGGCCCGATCCAGGCCGTACTCCGCCGGGGTGGGGATTTTCAGTTTGTGCAGCAGGTCACTGAGCGCTGCCGCAAAGGCGGCCGCACCCTCCTCATCGCTCATCCCGGCCTGATAGACACCGATGGTTTTGGCCAGATCGCAGAAGCGATCCGGGGCTCCGGGCAAGGCAAAGCGGAGGCAGGCATCCAGCAGCATGGCGTTGGACAGGCCGTGAGGCACATGGAAGAGGGCGCCGATAGGGCGGCTCATGCCGTGGACAATGGTAACCGACGCATTGGAAAAGGCGATACCGGCCTCCAAGGATGCGATGGCCATCTCCTCCCGGGCGTTTTCGTCGGAACCGCAGTCGTAGGCCCGGTACAGGTTGGCGAAGATCCGCTTTACGGCGCTGAGGGCGAACATATCCGACATGGAGAAAGCCTTCGTGCTGGTATATGCTTCCACCGCATGGCACAGGGCGTCCACGCCGGTGGAGGCCGTCACCGACGGGGGCGCCGTCATGGTGAACTGGGGATCCACAATGGCCATGCGAACCATCAGGGCGGGATCCTTGATCATCATCTTGACCTGGGTATGCAGGTTTGTGATGATAGTGACGCTAGTGGCCTCGCTGCCTGTTCCCGCCGTGGTGGGAATGGCGCAGGTGGGCGGCAAGGGGTTGACCAGGGCCTTGCCCCCATAGTCACAGATGCTGCCCCCGTTAGCCGCCACCGCCGCGATGGCCTTCATGGAATCAATGGGACTGCCGCCTCCGATGGCCATAAGGAAGTCACACCCGTTCTCCTGATAGACCGCTACACCGCGGTCTATCATTTCATGGTTGGGCTCGCCGGTGATGCCGTCGTAGATTACGTACCCGACCCCCATGGAATCCAGCATGCCGGTCACCCTGCCGGCGTTGCCCAGTTTGACCATTACGGGGTCTGTCACGATGAGCGCCTTCTTCCCGAATGAGGGGAGTTCCGCGCCAGCCAGCCGCAGTGCGCCCTTACCGGCTACGATGCGGTTGGGAATGGTAAAAATATTTGCCATGGTTATCCCGATCCTTTCTGATATGCTCTGATTTCAGACTCCTGCCTGTGCCTGGCATGCCGTCCCGGCTGATTCGGGAGCCACTCTTTTGCCGCTGCTCGCGCTCATTCCTGCTGCAGGGTCCCCAGATCCTCCAACAATCCCCGCAGAGCCTCCAGCTTTTCTGGCTTGCAGCCGGTGATGGGTGCTATGGGCCGCCCCACCTCGAAGCCCATGAGATTCAGGGCGTCCTTGGTCACCGCTGGCCAGCTCGCCATGCCGAAGGAAAGCCGGAAGGGCGCCAGCTTATACTGGTCGGCCAAAGCGCCCTTCCAGTCCCCCTGCTGGACCTTATTGTAAAGATCCACCAGCAAGGCAGGGGCTACGTTAGCGGTGGCAGCTACGCTGCCGCTGCCGCCATGGATAAGGTTGGCAAAGATCAGCATGTCCCGGCCGCACAGAACGTCAAAATCCATATCCGCAGTGCGGCGGATATAATCCATCATCAGTCCCAGATCTCCGCTACTGTCCTTGACCGCAGCCACATTGGGGATCTCGGCCAGCCGCTCCACCACTTTGGCGGAAAGATTCACATGGGTGCGGTCGGGGTTGTTGTAGAGGGTCACAGGTAAATCCGTGGATTCAGCGATGGCCCGGTAATGCTGATAGATCTCCTCGTCGTTGGGGGTAATCATCATAGGGGTAAGCACACTCACCAGGTCTGCCCCAGCCTCCTTGGCTGCGGCTACCATGCGAATGGCCTCCTTTGTACCGACCCCGTAGGCGCCCGCCATGACGGGTACTCTGCCATGTATATGATCCACGGTAATTTCGATGGCCCGCCGCTTCTCCCCCTCGCTCAGACCGTAAAATTCCCCTGTGCTGCTGAGAACGAAGACACCGTGGCACCCGTTGTCCACCGTGTAGTCCAACAGATGCCGCAGGGCTTTCTCGTTGACGCGTTCCGCCTCGTCAATGGGCGTAACCAGCGCGGGTATGATTCCTTTTACCGCCATGACTTCAAACCTCCTGAAACTGTATTGGGATTGAGCAAATGCCCGCAGTACCGACGCTCATACGCAGTCCTCTCCGCTGCCCAACTGGAGGAGGATCTTCTGCGCCGTGTTGCGCAAGTGGGGGAGCAAGCGCTGCATCTCATCCAAGCCAAACTCGTTGGAAGGCCCGCTGACGCTGATGGCGGCGCATACACCGCCGTCCAGTCCCAAGATGGGGACGGCCACGCAGTTGTACCCATGGATGCACTCTTCCATGTCGGTGCCGTAGCCCTGGAGGGCCGTCTTTTCCAGCTCTGCCATATAGGCCTCCCGGTCCGTGATGGTGGAGAAAGTAAAGCGCCGTGGGCCAACCCCCTCAAACATGGGCTCAGCCTGTTCCGGGGTGGCGCACAAGAGCACTTTACCCAGCGCAGTGCAGTGGGCCGGACGGCGCATGCCGGCGTGGTAGTAGCCCCTGGAGCCCTCCTCACCTTCGGCCCTGTACAGATAAACCACCTCCGTTCTATCCAGAACGGCCAGGTTCACATTCTTGCGCAGCAGTAGGGAAAGCTGCTCCAGATAGGGCATGCTCAACCGCCGAAGCGACATGGACTGGAGCACCACTCCCTCCATCCGCAGCACCTCCTGCCAGCCCAGGCAGTAATAACCGCCCTCCTGAAGGATAAATCCCTGCTCCCGCATGGTTGCCAGGAGCCGGCTGGCAGTGGCCTGGTTGATTCCGGTACGCTGGCTGATGTCCTTCAAACGCAGGCGGGGCGTCTGCTGGGTGAAAACGCGCAGAATCTGCAGGGCCTTTGCCACGCTCTGGTTCGGACTACCTGCCAGGGCGGAATTTTTAGGCTTCAAATCTGCATCCCTCTTTTAATTTTTCAATCTGTAAAATCTAATTTTATAGATTGTGTATGCATTATAGGATTTGATGGAATAGTTGTCAAGTACCGATTTGAACTTGCACACAAAAAATATTGTGGTATGATAGTAAAAAACTTTTTCGGTACACGCCTGCGGGGGGGATCCAGATGGTACGCATTGCTCTTTTGTTTCCGCAAAAAGGATTTTTTGAGACCGCTTTTGAGACCTTTGCCGAGCACAATCAATTCCAGCACGATTTTGAAACCGTCACGGAGGAATACGTGCTGGAGGAGGTGGCTACACCAGGGAACCGGTTCGATCCCGGCGTAATCGGCACATACGACGTAGTGATCTCCCGCGGGATTACAGCGGAGCTGTTCCGGCAGCAGTTCCAGCAACCTCCCCTGGTGGAGATTCCTGTGGCAGGGAACGATCTCGTCCGCAGCATGGAGCAGCTCCGGCGCCAGGTGGGGGATAAGCTCATCGCCATCGTAGGGGCCCACAACATGCTCTATGGCGCCGAGGAGTTGGCCGAGATCGTAGGCATGCGGGTGCGCTGCTATGAAAGGCACTCTGGCTCAGACTGGGACTCCGCGGTGGACGAGGCGATAGCCGACGGCTGCGAGGCTTTGCTGGGAGGCGTGGAGACCTGCGCCTACGCCCGGCACTGCGGGCTCCCCTATGCCCTGCTGCGCACGGGGAAGGAGGCCCTTTGGCAGGCCTATACGGAGGCCAAAAAAATGGTTCAGGTCCAGATGATCGAGCAGCATAAATCCTTGCGCCTGCGTACGATTTTCGATTACACTTACGAGGGCATCCTGGAAATCTGGGGGGACGGTACCCTCATGTCGTTCAACCGCACGGCCTGTTCCACATTGGGCCTGTCCCCTTCGGCCGAGGGGAAGTCAGTTGCGGCCTGTATCCCCGCCGGCCCCTTCCAGGAGCTGCTTCTGAGTACCCGCACCTGCGAAAACGTCCTGGTGCCCTATGGCCCTCTGAAACTCGCGGTAAGCAAATCAAAGCTGGAAAATAAAGGACATATGTGGGGTTATATCATCACATTCCAGGATGTCACCCGGATTCAGCAGATGGAAAAGAGCATCCGGAAGCAGCTCCATGCCCAGGGGCATGAAGCCAAGCACACCTTCACCGATATTTTGGGCGGCAGCCCCCAGCTGCGCCGTGTCATCGAGCGAGCCAGGCAGTACGCCGGGACTGACCTGGACGTGCTGATCACCGGCGCATCCGGCACCGGCAAGGAACTTTTTGCCCAAAGCATCCACAACCAGAGCGCCCGGCGGAATCAGCCCTTTGTAGCCATCAACTGCGCCGCTCTCCATGAAAATCTGCTGGAGAGTGAGCTTTTCGGCTATGTGGAGGGCGCCTTCACTGGCGCGGCCAAGGGAGGAAAGACGGGCCTGTTTGAGCAGGCCCACAGGGGCACCATCTTCCTGGACGAGGTCGCTGAGATCAGCACCGCCCTGCAGTGCAAGCTGCTGAGAGTACTGCAGGAACGTGAGATCATGCGTCTGGGGGATAACCGCATCATCCCGATCGACATCCGCGTCATCGCCGCCACCAATAAAAATCTGTTTCAATACGTGAAAGAAGGCCGGTTCCGTGAAGATCTGTACTATCGGCTGGATGTGCTGCGGGTCCATCTGCCATCCCTCAACGAGCGGGCCGGAGATGTGCCCGTCCTGGCCCAGCACTTCATCGATACGTATGCCTCGCGTTATCAGCCGGGGGCCGGCCCCATGCAGCTCACCGAAGAGGCCTGCGCCCTGTTGGAGCGGGTCCGATGGCATGGGAATATCCGACAGCTGAAAAATATCTGCCTGAGGGCCGTGGTGACCTGCCGGCAGCGCCGCATCGGCGCCCAGGCACTGGCGGAAGTGCTGGATGACGCCGGGTTCGGTCTGGCGCCTGCCCCCCGGCCGGCGGTCCCGAAAGAGCATAATCATGGAGCTCTCCCACCTCCGCTGGTTGCCGAAAGCGAGGCCCAGCGTATCCGTCAGGCACTGGAGCGCTGCGGCTACCGGCGGGAAGCGGCCGCCGCGTTGCTTGGCATCAGCCGCTCTACACTGTGGAAGAAAATGAAAGCCCTTCAGATAAATGAAAAATAGGACCTCCGGGAAAAACGTTTCGTTTCATTTTGAACGAAACGTTTTTTTCGAAACACTTGAACCCGGCTGCCCACATGCTTTAGGGCATGGGGGGCAGCCAGTTTTTTAACGATATTTATTCCGGAAAATGGTCAAAATACCGGACTTTAAATCCATTTTTCCTCTGAATTCCACGGCGGGCAGAAAATTGGCACATGTTTTGCTCTGCATTAAGGCATGTCACCCGGTTACGGAAATGTGCCGGTGACCATTGCGACAAAACAAATGGAATCGAGGGAGAAAGAATGAACGACAAACCTTATCGAAGCCGGGTTGTAGTGGAGGGCCCGGAGCATGCGGGAAACCGCGCCCA
>Ga0129310_1003226_pt1 | contig 10781 bp, 9 predicted proteins | sample Go1ome_2_FD_94433 | JGI IMG/M metagenome (GOLD analysis project Ga0129310, IMG submission 94433) | Western lowland gorrila individual fecal microbial communities from Wisconsin, USA - Go1022A metagenome | ecosystem: Host-associated > Mammals > Digestive system > Large intestine > Fecal | place...
ACCTCCTTCACCTGCTCCAGCTTCACCAGCCCCGTTTTCAGTGCCGCCAGCAGCAGAATCAGGCCGTAGATGCTGGCCGGAACCGGAAGCGGCAGAACCTCGTGCAGGATTTCTCCCAGAAAGCAGAACGCCATAATGCGGGCAAACTGATACAGATAGCGCATAAAAAGATCCCTCCCATCGCTCACAATTCGTTAAGAAAACGAACATTCCCATTGTAAGCGATGGAGGGATTGATTCAATGGTGCTGCATGAACTGTCTGTAAACGGGCAAGTTTTAGCTGGTTGCACCAGTTCCTTATAAAAAGCCGATTACACCAATTCCTTATAGAAGGGGATCAGAACCGAGGCCGACTTCTTCAGTGCCGCTTCCTCGTCTTCCTTCAGCTTGATTTCAACAATCTCGCGGGCACCGGTCTTGTCGATAATGGTCGGCATGCTGAGGAACACATCGTCCAGGCCGTAGAGTCCGTTCAGGCATACCGATACCGGATAGATCCGGTTCTCGTTGAACAGAATCGACTTTACGATTGCCGTAGTGGATGCCGCAATGCCATAGCAGGTGTTGCCCTTGCGGTTAAAGATCTCCCAGCCGGCCTGAATGGTCTTCTTCAGGAGGTCCTCCTTCGTGACATTCTTCGTGCGGTCCGCATTGTCCTGCATAACATCGTCCACCTGCTTGCCGCCGATGGTTGCAGAGTTCCAGGAAACAAACTCACTGTCTCCGTGCTCACCGCAGACAAATGCCTCCACGCTCTTGGCATCCAGATCATACATTTCCGACAGCTCACAGCAGATTCGTGCCGTGTCCAGCGTTGTGCCACTTCCGATCACGCGGTTCTTCGGCAGCCCGGACAGGCGCCATACATAATAGGTCATGACATCGACAGGATTGGATACCACAACAAAAATTCCGTTGAAGCCGCTCTTCATCACCGAGCCCACAATGCTCTTCATAATCTTCATGCTGGGCTCCAGCATCTTCAGACGATCATGGGAATCCTTCGGCATCGGTGCTGACGCCGTGATAATAACGATATCTGCGTCCGTACAGTCCGAATAATCTCCGGCCTTTACCTGAATGTTGCGGTTCATAAAATAAATGGAGTGCTGCATATCCAGTGCTTCCGCATATGCCTTATCCTTGTTGACATCAATCAGCACGATCTCCTCGCACAGTCCCTGATTGACAATGGTATAAGCCGTTGTAGCTCCCACATTGCCGACACCGACAATTGCTACCTTGGAATTCTTAAAGCCCATCATAACCTCCTGCTGTTTTGCATCTTACTCCCTATTCCCGGTTTCCCTTCAACTATTATAGACTTTACCCTAAGCAAAACAATGGCTCTCCCCCGACTTCATCATTCTTTTCTCATATCGTTGTCATTTCCTTCCCGATATTGGAAGAACCGTTTTATTGGGCTATGATGGGGCCGGAAACGGTAAAATATTTATCAGGATGCCTGATATTTTGCCTGATGCATTGCTGCACAAGGAGCTGTGGCAGAAAGGGGAACTATGAAAATCGTAATTATCGGCGCAGGGGCAATGGGCTGTCTCTACGGTGCCTATTTAAGCAGAAACAATGACGTCGTCATGCTGGACAGCTACAAGCCTCAGGTGGATGCCATCAACGAAAACGGCATCCGTGTTCTTGAAGAGGACGGTACCGAAGGCATCTATGATCACGTCCGTGCGGCACTTTCCGGAGAATACCGGGAGGAGGCTGACCTCGTCATCGTTTTTGTCAAATCCACCTTTTCCGAGGACGCGCTCCGCACCAACCGCAGACTCTTCGGCGAGAATACGCTGGTGATGACGCTGCAGAACGGAGCCGGAAACGACCGCAAGATCGCACAGTACGTCGACAAGAAGAACATCATCATCGGTACCAGCAAGCATAACTCCGTCAATCTCGGTGGCGGAGAGGTACGCCACAGCGGGCACGGTACTACCACCATCGGCAGCAACCTGAAGGAGAACGCAAACCTTGCAGTCATCCGTGATCTTCTGGAGGAGAGTGGCTTCCATGCCGAGATCACCGAGGACATTCAGCGTATCATCTGGAGCAAGCTCTTCGTCAATCTCTCCATCAACACCTTCACGGCCATCACCCGCTCTCCCATCTGTTCCATGATTGACAATCAGTACGCCTGGGATTTTGCCGAAAAAATGATCTGTGAGGCGGTCGATGTCGCAGAAGCGGACGGCACCCACTTCTCCTACATGGAGGTTCTGAATATGGTGCACCACGTCTGCGAGGATGCAGGAAAGGGCTTCTCCTCCATGTCACAGGACGTCATGCACTGCCGCCGTACCGAAATTGACGCCATCAACGGAGCCATTGTCGAGCAGGCAAAGCTCTATAACGTTCCCGTTCCGTACAACACGCTGATCGTGGATCTGATCCACGCCATCGAAGGCTCCTACAAATACCAGGAGCAGCAGTAACCGGTCCGGCACGTCAGCGGGTTAAATCCTTCACCCATTTATATTTCCGGAAATGATACAGCACCCACGGCAGCTTGCCAACCTCGTCAACACAGGTGCAGGCATAGATCACAACCACCGGCCAGTGGAAGAAATAGGTTCCGGCAGCTGCAAGGGGGATGGCGATGCACCACATGCAGACCGCAAGGCTGTACATATCAAACAGCGTATCACCGCCCGCACCGAAAATTCCGTTGATCGTCACATCATTCACTGCGCGCCCGATCATATAGAATGCCGTCACAAGGAGCATTCCCTTCAGATAGGAGACGGATTCCGGAGTCAGCTTCACGAAGTGCAGAATAACCGGAATCGACACGCACATCAGAGTCAGCATGATAAGTCCTGAAAGAAACGAGATTTTCATCAGGCGGATTCCGTAGTTCTTTCCCCGCTCCAGGTTCCCTGCTCCCAGCTCATTTCCGACCATGATCCCGGCAGCACCCGAGATACCACCGCTCAGGCAGCAGATCACGTCACGGACCACGGCGGCCACCGAATTTGCTGCAGCAGCGTCCGTTCCCAGATGCCCCATGAAGGAAGGATAGGAAGCGAACCCGATTCCCCAGAAAAGGCTTGCCCCCAGAAGAGGCAGCATGCATCTGCAAAAGTCCTGCGCAAGCTCGCGGTTCCGGTAGAACATCCGGCTTGCGTCAGGATGCAGATATCCGGGTCTCAGCGAAATAAAAATCGCGGCCGCAAGCTCCAGAATTCTTGAAATCAGCGTAGCCGCAGCAGCGCCGCGGACCCCCATTTCCGGGACCCCCGCAAGTCCATAAATGAAGACTGCGTTCAGCACAATATTGACGCAGACCGTTGCCGAGCTGATCGCCGCCGTTGTCTTTGCATGGTCGCTGATCTTCATGACAACAAGATAGCACTGCGAAATTCCCGTGATAAGGTAAGAAAACGCAGCAATCCGGAGATACTCCGCGCCGTACGTGATCAGAATTTCCTCGTTGGTAAATATGCGCATCAGGTATTCCGGAAGGCACAGACACGCCAGACAGAAAACCGCAGAAATGATTCCGCACAGGCGCAGTGCCATGCAGAAAATATCATTCACCGTGCGGGCATCCCCTTTTCCCCAGTACTGGGCCCCGAGAATGCCAAGTCCTGCCACCGTCGCGCCCAGGAACATGTTCTGAATGAACTGAAACTGCGTTGCAAGAGACACCGCTGACATATAGTTCTGATCCATGCCTCCCAGCATGAAGGCGTCTGCTACCGCCACCAGCGCCAGCATCAGATTCTGCAGAACAATCGGCACCATCAGTGTCCACAGTTTTTTGTAAAATACATCATTTCGGTTCTTAAACATGTTTCTGTTCCTATTCCCGCTTTCTAATCTTCTTTCAGGTTCAGATTGTCAAAATTAAACACATCGCTCATGGAGAATACCAGCGGATTCTCCTGCTCGCTGATCATGGATTTCAGCTTCTTAAACATCTGCTCATCCCTGGACTGACGATACAGATTTGCCGTATTGCGGGCGTCCACCAGCCCGTCATGCGCTCTTCCGTCAAAATCAAGGCCGCCGAGCCCCACCGCTTCCTCCAGTTTGATCGGATGATGAATGCCGACCAGCCGGCTGAATTCCTTCTGAAAATCCTTCCAGTGCCGCAGCATATACGTCAGCTTCTCATCCGGCTTGATGCCCTTGAGACGGCATTCTCCGCGAATCTGATTCAAATCCGCCTTGCTCCACGAATACATGGTGTAGTCCTCCCCGCACCACTCCGTAAAGCGCTCCAGTACCTGTGGAAACGGATCGGCCTCCGCCACCATCTGCGTCGTAATCCCGGTCAGCTCTTCATACCGGGGCAGAATCACCTCACTGTACAAAGGCTTCACATACTCGCAGAAGGACGCGATTTCCTCGTACCTCTCATCCAGCATGACCGCGCCGACCTCAATGGTCTCAAATTTGAAAATCGTCCGCTCCTGCACATATTCCGGAGCAACCGGATGCATCTCCAGATCCACAAAAATTCGATTCATCTTTCTACCTTTTCAGCTCCAGAAGACCGCTTCCCACCGCAATGGCAAGGTCCAGCTTCTTCTGCATTCCATCATCGAATTGTACCATAACACGGTTTTTCTTTTCATCCAGTACCAGAATATCTCCGCAGCCATAGCGCGAATGGATCACTCTTTTCTGTCCCTCCTGTACCTTCTCACAGAATTCACGGACTTTATCCGGATTCCGGGCACCCTTCCCGGCCGTCTTTTTCGCGGAGCGAACTGCCGCATGCTTTGGCGGCAGAAGCTCTTTTGCAAATTCCGACCCCTGCGGAAGCTTCAGAATCGTCAGCTCATTCCTGGCGCGGGTAATCCCGACATAGAAAATGCGCCGTTCCTCCTCATAGGCCGCCAGCTCTTCCTTCCCTTCACTTCCGCGTTTTCCTTTTGATGGAACGGATGCCGGAAAAACGCCGTCTCCCACATCCATCAGAATGACACGGTCATATTCAAGACCCTTGCTTCCATGAATGGTGGAGAGAATGAAGCGGCAGGCCGGGTCATACTCTTTGTCCCGGATGGAGGTCTGAAGGCTCTGCATTCGGAGAAACAACGCCTCCATCGAATTCTCTCTGGCGGCGAGGAATTCCAGAAGATCCAGCTTCCCGCGGCCAAGGCTCATGCGCTCCAGATACGCGCCGTACCCAAGAGGACCTTCGATCAGCTGCACCGCCGACAGGGCCGGCCCGTGAAGAATTCGATCCCTGTGACGCTCCAGCTCGCGGATTGCCTTTCGGACATACTCCGGCGTCTTCGGATTCTTCCAAAGGACCGTGAGCAGAGACATTCCTCCTTTCTGGCGGCAGGCCTCCTGCGCCATCTGCTTCGAGACATACAGGCTCAGTTTATAATAAATCTGAAGAAAGAGCTCCGGATCGGACGGGTCCTGCAGGAAGCGGTAAATTGCAGCAACGTCGTATATCACACGGCTTGTGAAAAAGGACAGGTCTGCGCTCCGTACGTTATAGGAAATTCCCTCCCGCTCAAGGCGATCAATCAGAGGAACCGCGCTTTCGTTGTTGCGGTACAAAACCGCCGTGGTTTCCGCCCCGTCTTTTTCCGCACAGTCTTTTGCCGTCTGTACCAGATAGCTGTACTGGTCCTCTCTCTGCTTTACCGAGAAAATACGAACCTTGTTGTTTTGCTCTCTTGTCGGAAGCATCGTTTTCCGGTGGCGCAGCCGGTTATGAGCGATCAGCTGACCGGCCGCCTTCACAATTGCCGCATCCGAACGGAAATTCTGCTCCATGAGAAGCACCTTTGCACCCGGATGGTCCTTTTCAAAGGAAAGAAGTGCCTCCGGATATGCCGCGCGGAAGCCGTAAATGCTCTGATCCTCATCGCCGACCATGAACAGATTTCCGTTTCCCGCAAGGAGCTTCAGGATCCGGTGCTGGATTTTCGACGTATCCTGTGCTTCATCCACACACAGATACCGGTATCTTTCCTGGTACTCCGAAAGAAGCTCCGGGCAGCGCGTCAGAATGTTCAGCGCATAGACCATCTGATCGTCATAATCCATCAGCCCCTGCTGCTTCATCTTTTCGCAGTAGCTTCGATAGATTTTTGCAAGCGGATAGCCGGCTTCTTCCTCCAGCTTCTCCAGCTCCTTTCCGGTAAGCTGCATGTTCTTGATATAACTGACCCAGCTCCGAAGCTCCGCCGTCTCCGACTCCGTGGGAAAGCTTCCCGCCGCGTCAATGTAAAGACCCCGGAGAAGCTTCAGAATCTCGCCCTCGTCCGTCTGCAGCGCAAACGGCTCCTTCCCGATTCTGCGCCCATACTCTGCAATCACACGGGCGCAGATCCCGTTGATGGTCCGGAACTCGAGTCTGCTCGCCGCATCGGAATACTCCACGCCGAACATCCTTTCAAACCGCCTTCGCATGTCCTTCGTCGCCGCCACGGTATAGGTTACGGTCAGGATCTCCTCCGGCAGAATACCAAGGCAGAAGAGCATATATCCAAGCCTTGCCACCAGAACGGTTGTCTTTCCTGCTCCCGGAACAGCAAGAACAAGGACAGGACCGTTCACTGTCTGAACGGCCCTGTCCTGCTGATCTGTCAGCTGCAGAGAATATTTCTTTTTATATTCTTCAAACGTCATGAAATTCATCCGCGCCGCATTCCGAAAAGCTCTCTGATCAATACGTGCCTTCCAGATTTGCGGTATCCTCTACCACATTCTCCTTTACCTTGGAGCTGCGTCTCTTCTCATTCAGCTTCTCAAGATACAATTCCTCATTAAACGGGATTTCCACCATCTCGTCAAGCCACGAAGACAGATGCATGGCATTCGACAGCGTAAGTCCGTTGATTCCTTCCCTTCCGTCCGCAATCAGAGCTCCGCCCATCCGGATGTGATCTGCAAACGCCTGCAGAACTCCGTTGTGCTGCGGATTTTCCGAGCTGATTTCCTGCGGAACATCCTTCCCTGCAGGAGGTACAAAGCCTTCCGTTGCCGTGAAGCAGTACTCTCTCTCGTTCACATCCAGCTCATACACAGACAGCTGATCGTGTTCACAGACGATCTTCGCCTTCTCCAGATCCACCTCAAAGCGGTTCGTTCCGGGTGCATCTCCGGTCGATGTAATAAATACGCCGGTTCCTCCGTCCGGAAACTCCATGTACGTCGTCACATCATCCTCAACCTCGATGTGATGCCATTTTCCCTCATGAAGGAAGCTTCGTACACGTGTCGGCATTCCGCAGATCCACTGCAGAAGATCCAGCTGGTGCGGGCACTGGTTCAGAAGGACGCCGCCGCCCTCTCCGTCCCAGGTCGCTCTCCAGTCTCCCGAATCGTAATAATGCTGCGTGCGGTACCAGTCGGTGATGATCCAGTTTACACGCTTGATCTTCCCATACTTCCCGCTCTGCACCAGCTCGTGCATCCGGATATAGACCGGATTCGTTCTCTGGTTGAACATCATGGCAAAGGTAAGCTCCGGATGCTCGTCTGCACACGCGATCATTTCCCGCACCTGCTTCGTATACACACCTGCAGGTTTCTCACAGATCACATTCAGGTGATGCTCCATGGCTTTGATCGACAGCTCCGGGTGCTGATAGTGCGGTGTGGCAATCAGCACAGCGTTGACCTCCGGATCCTCCAGAAGAGTCTCGCCATCCTCGTAGATCTTTACATCCTCCGGAAGGCTCTCCTTTGCCCACTCTCTTCTCTTCTCTTTCCGGTCAGCAACGGCAACAAGCTTCATTCCCTGAATGTCCCCGTTTGCAATCCGCTGCGCATGGCTGGAACCCATATTTCCGATTCCGATGATTCCGATTTTTACAATTTTTTCACTCATACGATTAAATTTCTCCCAGAATCTTCACCAGACTCTCGTGTGCCAGTGTAAAGGACTCCTCACCGGTCAGCTTCTCCTTCTTCTCACTCTTTCCGTTTTCCAGAGCAGAGAAGCCGGCGAAATCAGCAAGATGAGGCTCCAGCGAAAGGAATCCCTCATATCCGCTTTCCTTGAGCGCCTTCAGAATCTCCTTCACATTTCCGTCGCCATGACCCGCAGGAACCACCTGTCCGGATTCCCACTCAGCATCCTTCACATGTACATACTCGATGTAAGGTTTTAACATCTCATACGCTTCCTTCGTGTCCTGATGGCACTGAACGAAGTTTGCAAAATCAAAAACCGCCTTGAAGTGATCGCTGTAAAACTCTTCCATCAGCTTTCTGCAGCGGTCTGCCACATCGCCATAAATTTCCTTCTCATTCTCATGAAGAAGAATGACGTTGTGCTTCGCTGCGTAATCAGCCATTCTTCCAACTCTGCGGAACACCTCATCGTGATACTTCTCCGGTTCCTCTCCCTCCGGCATAAAGAAGCTGAACATCCGGATGTACGGAACCTCCATCACATGTGCAATATTTACCGTATGGCAGAACAGCTTGAAGTGGTCTTCAAAATCCTGCGTAATCGGAATCTTTCCAATCGGAGATCCGACGGAGGACAGATGGATGTCATTCTCATCCAGCTGCTCCTTGATCTTCTCCACCTCATCCAGCGGGTACTCCACCAGTCCCTTTCCGTTTGCTCCGCGCATCTCCACATAATGCATGCCGAGCTTCTTCAGCACACGGATCTGCTCATCCAGCTGCGGATTGATTTCATCCGCAAAGCCGCTCAATTCTATCTTCCATGTCTTTCCCATATATGGTCCTTCTTTCTCCGCACATGCGGATTATCCTTTCAGTCCCGAGGTTGCGATTCCTTCTACCAGCTGCTTCTGGAAAATGAAGAAGATGATCAGAATCGGAATCAGAGATACCACCGCCATTGCAAACATTGCGCCGTAGTCCGAGGTGGAACCCGGATCCTCCTGTTTGCAAATCAAAAACTCACCAATACATCTTTCATTCAGTCGGCCTGATTGAAATTCGTTTTCCTGATCTGCATAGAGCATAACATGATCCATTTGTGCTGTAATACAAGTAAATAGGCCTATAACATTGCGAAATCAAACTTTCCAGCGTACAATGCGTTCATGTTCAACGATTTTTGTCATTTCAATTTGTGCAATCGGACAATTGGTCTATTTTATGTGTGAAAGAGCATGCTTTTTGTTTTTCACACAGTTCCGCAAAGGAGCGTGAATCAACATGTCGGTTTCAAAGGACCTCATACACAATGCCCTGCTCTCCTGGGAGACGCAGGAGGACAGCATCAGCTGCTCCTATAAGGAAGAACCCATTGATTTCAAAATCCGGTTTCTGCACTGCCACGATGGCTATGAAGTTTTGATGATGAAGCAAGGAAACGTTGCCATGCAGGTTGAGGATCGCATGATAGCCCTGCAGCCGGGTGACATTATGCTGATTCCGCCTTATGTGTTTCACTTTGCCTGCCAGCAGAGCAGCGACACCTACTGCCGCGTTGTCCTCAACATGAAGGAGACCGTGATTCAGTCCCTGATTGCCAGCGATGAAAGCTACCGGCACATCACCGATGTTTTCTATCAAGCTCCTGATTATCATATTCATGTAAACGGGAGCATGCTTCATCAGCTGATCGACATTGCGTGTGCGCTCGAAGCCTCCTCCGGAAGCAAGGCGGACGCGTACGGAGCCAATATCCTGTCGAAATCCCTTCTCTCGATCATTCTGGTGATCCTGAACCGCCAGGCTGCTGCCTCCAGTGCCGCCCCCATTCTGCCGCAGACACAGGCTCCCAGCATGCCGAAGGTTGTAACGGATGTCATTCACTACGTGGATCAGAATCTCTCCGGAGATCTTTCCGTCTCCGGCATTGCGGAAAGCGTTCACCTGAATTCCGTCTATCTTACCCGGCTGTTTCGCCAGTATTCCGGCCTCTCGCTCCAGCAGTACATCATCGAAAAGAGACTGGCCGAAGCGAAGCGAATGCTTCGAAACGGCCAGTCCCCGACAGATGTCTGTTATGCCTGCGGCTTCAACAATTATTCCAATTTCTCACGGACCTTCACCAACCATGTGAAGATCTCGCCCCGGCAGTATCAGGAGAACTCCCGCGCCAGGTTTACGCCCATCCGGGGCTGATGGCACAGATAGCCCGAAGTATTTACTGCTGCGGAGAAACAATCTCCGCAGCCATGTCCATCATCTCTTCCGAGGAAAGATCCGTATTCATTGCGTACAGAACATACTGCAGTCCCTCCTTCCGGAAGGTAACACCGCGATATATCAAGGTCTCTTTCTCATCCTCATCTGCTCCGTAGCTGATGCTGAAGCCGGGATCGTTCTGATCTCGTTCCTTCTCTTCTTCGGTCGGCACATAATCTGCCGGAACAAACATACACTCAATCTCTCTGTAGTATAATGAGACACCGTCTGCCTCTCGGGTTGCCGCGCTGTTCTCCGCAGGATCTCCATAGCTGTCTCTCACCTTGGAAACACTCAGATTCACCTCTTCGGCATCGGAGTTTTCTCCATCCTGCTGATATACAAATGACATTTCCTTTCCAGGATTTCGTTTCTCCCCGTCTTCTGTGTAATCCGCAATATCGGTTATACTGATGCTCTTCATTGTATAACCGTTAGAGAAGCTCTCCGGTGTATAGAACTGCATCCCTGCCTTCTCTTCCGCTTTTCCGAGATCCTGATATTCCCGGTAATCTCCGCCTGCCCGGCTCCTCATGATGATTCCTGTGATCTTTCCACCGGCAAAAACCGCTCCACCGCCAAGAATAAAACAAAGTGCCGTTGCTGCTGCCATTTTCGGCAGATTCCATCTGTTCCTTCTTCTGTTTTCTGCTCTGTCCTTCATGCC
>Ga0129310_1003228_pt1 | contig 10778 bp, 8 predicted proteins | sample Go1ome_2_FD_94433 | JGI IMG/M metagenome (GOLD analysis project Ga0129310, IMG submission 94433) | Western lowland gorrila individual fecal microbial communities from Wisconsin, USA - Go1022A metagenome | ecosystem: Host-associated > Mammals > Digestive system > Large intestine > Fecal | place...
CTCATGTTCTGGCAAGCTGGATAACCCAGTCTAACCAGTATATCGAGGATTTGAACTTATTCACGGTTTCTATGGGTGAGTATGCAGAGCAAGCACAGAAATACGCTGACGCTGTAAGTGAAGCGGTAGGTATTGACCCGGGTGAGTTCATGCGAAACCAAGGTGTGTTCAACACCATCATTAGCGGTTTCGGCGTGGCTACTGACCGGGCATACACAATGTCGCAGAATCTTACCCAGCTTGGCTATGATATTGCGTCTTTCTACAATATCTCGTTTGAAAACGCAATGCAGAAGTTACAGTCTGGTATTTCTGGTGAGCTTGAGCCACTTCGTAGGTTGGGTTATGACCTGTCTGTTGCTCGGTTACAGCAAGAAGCATATACGCTCGGTATTGAGAAGAAAGTGTCAGCTATGACACAGGCTGAAAAATCCGAGCTTCGCTATTATGCAATTATGACACAGGTGACAGACGCACAGGGCGATATGGCTCGTACTCTGAACGCACCGGCGAACCAGATTCGTGTGTTACAGGCACAGGTTACGCAGTGTGCGAGAGCTTTGGGTAACGTGTTCCTTCCTGTGTTGAGCGCAATTTTACCTTATGCGATTGCTTTGGTAAAGGTCATTCGACACCTTGCGGACAGCATTGCAAGTCTGTTCGGATTCAAACTTTCCGATTTCACAGCTTCGCTCGGTGATACTTCCAGTTCGGTTGGTGGTTTAGCTGACAATACTAATGACGCTACAAAGGGTCTGAATGACGCTACAAAAGCCGCAAAGAAGCTGAAAAACGCTACGGTCGGTATTGACGAACTGAATATCATTTCTCCCGACAGTAAATCTGGAAGCGGAAATGGTAGCAGTTCTGGTTCTGGCGGCGGTTTGGGTATCGACCTACCCACTTACGATTTTCTTGATGGATTGGTTGAAAGCAATGCCAACAAAATCTTTGAAGAAATGAAGAAACATTTGAAAGAAATCGGAGAACTGGTTGCCACAATCGGTGCGGCACTTCTCGCTTGGAAGATTGCTAAGAGTGTCATGGATTTCTTCAAGATGTTGGAAGGTTTCAAGGGTTTCAGTATGCAGACAGGCTTGCTCGGACTGACAATGCTGTTATCGGACATGAATGAGTTCAAAAAGTATTTGGACGATTTCTTAACTAACGGTGCGTCTTTCCAGAATGTAGCCGGAATGATAAGCGAATTTGTCGGAATGATTGGCGATTCCTTTGTTATTCTCGGAAACCTCAAGCTCGGCGGTGCTTTGAAAGTCGTTCAAGGTATTGGAGAAATTTGTGTAGCAATTAAGGACATTTCCGACAACGGTATTAACTTTGATAATGTCCATACGACAATCAGAGGTATCTCCAATGTGGTCATTGGTATTGGACTTATTTCTGGCAATTTCAAAGCGGTTGGAATTGGACTTATTTTACAAGGTGTCGCTGAAATCATACCTCAAATTCAAAACGTCATTACGGCTATCAAAACAGGCGATTGGTCAGTTGTCGATTGGTCTGATTTGGTGATTGGTGCGATTGAGGTTATCGGCGGTATCGCTATCGCCCTCGGCGCATTTAAGGGTTTAAGTGCAGTAGGTAAAATGACTAATACCGCTTCTGCTATGGGCGAAGTGGCAAGTGCTACCACTGCTATGAGTGATACCACGGCAACCTTGAGTGGTGCTTCTTCTGGTCTATCCACAAAGCTGACTTCTCTTGCAACAAACCTCATGGTCGGTATTGTGATTATCACAGAAGTTGCCGCCGCCGCACTGCTGATAGTCGGTACGATTGCTTTACTCGGGAAGGAGCTTGAACTCGTAGGTGAAACATGGATACCTGTTATCGCAAGTGCCGGAACAGTTGCTACCGCCGTTGTCACTGGTACAGCAATCTTGGTATCTGTTGGAGCAGTTACCGCCGCTCTTGGTTCTGCCGGAACGAGTGTATGTGTTCAGATTGGTATTGGTACTGCAATTCTCGCAGAGATTTCGGTTGCCGCCGATTTGTTCATAGCTGAAATTGCTCTTATGGGTAAATTGCTGGACAAGGTGGGGCAAACATGGTCTCCTGTACTGAAAACTGCACCTACCATCAAGACTGCTATCGTTACAGGTACAGCTTTGCTGGTTGCGATTGGTGTCGTTACTGCGGCACTTGGGGCGGCTACGGTTGCTACTGCTGGTGTATTACCGCTTGCAATCGGTCTTGGTACGGCTCTGCTTGTAGAGCTTGCGGCGGCATTTGTAGCGTTCAGCGAAAGTCTGGTTGCTGTTGCCAAGGAGTTGAATGAGAATCTTTCCCCAGAGCTGATTAAGCTGAACGGAAAGCTACCCGGGCTGAAAACGAATATGCACAACTTCGTTCAGTTTATGACTGATTTTGCTGGCGAAGTGGTTGCATATACGAAAGTCAGTGCGATTTCTGGACTTGCCGCCACGATTGATACAATCATCGGTTGGTTTACGGAAGACCCGATTGATAAACTCTCAAACGATGTAAATGACATTTATGAGCAGACCAAAGGGTTGAACAAAAAACTGAATGTGGCTGTCCCGGAACTTGAGACCGCAACCAAGTTACTGTCCTCTTATCGCTCGTTCTTGAAGAAAATGGAAACATTGACGGATACGAACGTAGAGCTTTCTTCTGGAATGTTTGTCAACATGAAGGAAGTGGGGCAGAAACTCGTTACAGGATTCGTGGAGGGAGTTCAGTCTAAATCGGGTGAGTTTTCCAATGCGGCAAATACACTCGTCACCGGGTTCAAAACCACTCTGACAAGCAAGGCAAGTGAGTGTCAGTCCTCTATGACAACGTGGGCGAAGAATCTGAAAGATTGGTTCTCGTCTAAGTCGTATGGTGCGATTTGCGCCGAAACGTGGCAGACCTACGGAAAGAACATCGTTGATGGTTTCAAAAATGGAGTGAACAGTAATTACAACAATTCTAAGTCAACCATTATTACATGGGCTACGAATATTAAGAATTGGTTCTCTCAAAAGTCTCAAGGCGGTGTGTGCTCCGAGACTTGGAAGGAATATGCCAAGAACATCGTAGACGGCTTTAAGAATGGCATTACAAGTAATTACAGTAGCTCTAAATCTGGAATTACAACATGGGCTACGAATATTAAGAATTGGTTCAGTCAGAAATCACAGGGTGGCATTTGTGCTGAAACTTGGCGAGAGTATGCGAAGAACGTTGTTGATGGTTTCACAAATGGAATCACGAGCAATTACAGTAATTGCAAGTCTTCTATGACTTCGTGGGCTAACAATGTAAAGAACTGGTTCAACAGTCCGAATGGTACACCACTTTCTACCGAATTTGAAACCATTGGTAAGAACGTTATTCAAGGTTTCATTAACGGCTCGTCCAATAGCGAACTTTGGAACAAGGCTAAGAGAAAAATCAGACAGTTTGGTGAAGAAATCATTCAAGCTGGAAAAGATGGTCTCGATGAAGCGTCCCCATCAAAAGCGTTCAAACAAATTGGTGCTTTCGTAATTGAAGGATTCAATATTGGTCTTTCAAGTATGATGGACACGAGCTTTGGAATTATGAGCGATTGGACAAATGGTGTATGTGCCTACGCACCTACGCTGGCTCTGGCTGTTGACACTTCACAGCTTTCTGCAATCGAGAACACTCCACGCCTTAACCGGGCGGTTGTTGCAGATGTTCAGAGCAATTACGCTGTAACTAATGACGGTTTCGCAGACAACATGGAGACATTCTACCATGATTATGTTGAACCGACATTCAAAGCTATGGCGGCAGACATGAAGCGACAGGCTGATAAGAACGAGCAGACAATCGTTAAGATTGGAAACCGTACCGTCACTGACGCTGTAACCACACAGAAGAAAGCCAATGGCTACACATTCGTAAAGTAAGGAGGGAGCGAAATGGCTTATTTAGCGATAAATGGTTATGAGCTACCTCCTTGCAAACGAGGTGTAAACGTAACCGTGTCCACTATTGTTGATAGCGGTCGAGACGCTAATGGTGCTGTCGTAGGACAGAAAATCGGTCGAGACCAATATAAAATAGATGGACTTGAATGGGCGTGGCTTACTGCCGAGCAATGGCACAATATTTTGAGTGCCATGAGCGATTTCTTCTTTTACGTCACTTTCAAAGACCCTGTCGGTAACGGCACAAAGACTGTGAAAATGTACTGTGGAGACCGCTCTGGCGAGCCGTACTGGGTGACTGACGATGGTACACCAACCCATTATCGTAACTGCAAAGTCAATCTGATTGATACAGGAGAATAGGAGGGATTTCATGCAGAAGGTATCTAAAACGTATCGAGAAAGTATGAAATCTTCTCTCCGAGAGAGAGCATATATCATGCTCTCTTTCGGACTTATCAATCAAGAAGCACAGGCTAAAGCAAGGATTGATAATGGAGATTTCGCTTATTTCTCGAATGTCGAAAATGTGTTCGGGCAAAAAGATGATTCCACCGTGTACGCTACCCTTGAGGAAAATTTTACAAAAGTGGACGGCTCGATGTTCTTCCTTCCTCGTGAGAAAGTCAACAGTAGTTATCTTGACACTGGACTAATTGGAAAAAATCTTGTATCGGAAGCGCAATATGAATTGACAATAAATCTTCATGTTGTGCAGACCGATTTCAAAGGTTTAACCATTAACTTCGGTGAGAATTACCCTGTTGATTTTGACATCATGGGTGAAGACGGAACAACGGTTGAAATCAGAGGTAACAATACCGGGAATTTCACCACCGAGGAAGTTATCGGTGATACCACTTATGTAAAGTTCGTCTTCTATAAAATGAAGAATCCGCAGAGCAGACTTCGTATTTACTCTATCAGATTCGGCTACGGTCTGGTGTATTATAACGATTCTGTTATGGATTCGACACTTGAAAGCTATGTTTCCCCTATTGGTTCTGACGTACCACAGATTGATTTCTCTGTTCAGCTCAAGAATTACGATAAGTATTTCAATGTTGATAACCCTCATTCGGCTATCAACTTCCTTGAAACAGGACAGGAAATGGATATTTTCTATGGTTATCAGTTACCAGATAGTGAGGAAATCGAATGGGTGAGAGGAAATCATTTGCTCTGCTCCGAATGGGAAAGCGATGATTATACCGCCACAATTAAGTGCCAAGATGTTTTTCGTTCTATGGACACCGAGTATTACAAAGGTGTCTATACCGCCAAGGGAGTTAGTTTTTACGATTTGGCGGTAACGGTACTGACTGACGCTGGCGAGAACGATTATTACATCGACCCACGATTGAAAAAGCTCTACTCCAAAAACCCATTGCCGAGGGTGGAAACAAAACAGGCGTTGCAAATTATCGCAAATGCGTGTCGTTGCACACTCTCTCAAACGAGATTCGGAAAGGTATCAATTAAGTCCAACTTTGTACCAGAGGTAGGGGTTAGCTGTAATGCGGAAGAACCGTACTCTCATGTTGCTAACGTCTTAAAAGACGATGAAAAACAAGAATACGGAACTCTTGCATCGAACTATACCACTTCTGACGGTCGAATGTATTTTCTTCCGAGAAATCATTCGAGTGCTACGGCTTATACAGGTTTTGTGTCAAAAGCGGTATCTAACGAGAATTGTACCTTTGAGACCAACCCGGTAGTGACGTTGAAACAGGAAGCCGCCTGTATGTACTATGGTCTGAAACTTCGATTCGGCAACGCTATTCCGTCTGCTTTCATTGTTCGTACTTACAACAACGGAGAGCAAGTGGACGAATATGAAGTGACAGGAGACATTTACAATACAACGGTGCTTATCCATGATTTCGATGATTTCGATGTTATGGAAATTGAGTTCACTAAAACCGCAGAGCCGTTCAATCGTATCGTTTTGAATTATGTGGCGTTCGGTGACGTTACGGATTTTACGATGGAGCGCAGAGACATGACTTCCTCACCTACCGCAATTAAACAGGAGCTTGTGAAAGAGGTGGTAGTGCCGTGTTACAGCTATCAAACCGGGACTATTCTCGAGACAGTTGTTGGCGAAGAAGTTTCTGTTAAATCCGGCGATACTGTTACCTACTACATTGGCGAACCGTGTTATGGGTATTCAGCTTCTCTGGAAAATGTAACAGGTGGTGTGAAGGTCATTGATAGTGGTAGTTATTATATCACTGTCGCTTATAGCGTGTCCGGCACATACAGACTTGAAATACAAGGTCATAAATACAAAATCATCGAGAAATATGCGACAGTTCGATTACATGAGCGAGGTAAGACAATCAAATGGGAAAATCCCATGATAAGCGACATGACAATGGCTCAAGACCTTGCCGAATGGCTTGGTGATTACTACCGCTCTGGTATCGAATACGAATACAATTCTCGAGGAAACCCGGAGTTGGACGCAAACGACATTATTTACCAAGAGAATGAATTTCACACTGGTATGAAAGTCAATGCGTACAGAGTGACTTTGAATTTCAAACAGACTTTTTCTGGTGCTATTACCGCTCGAAGAATAGGAGGTTGATGATATGGCGTGGGAAACACCAAAAACCGATTGGCATGGCGAAACTGTCGATGGTGTTTACACCGGGGATAGGTTCAATGCCAAAGATTTCAACCGTATCAAGAACAATCTCGAGTTCTTGAGAGAGTTGGCAATCACCATGTACGATGATTTCGTTATCAACATTCTTGGAAATGACCGAACCCCAAAAGATTATTTCTATGCTGACGAAATCAATCATCTGGAAGAAAATCTTGACACTATAAGTGCTAAGAGTATCAAGCGGTCGTATGGTTCTCCTCCGACCTATTATGATAACGGTAATATCATGGATTTTGCCGAGCTTAACAGGTTAGAGGGGGCAATTCTCGACCTCTATGATAGATTAACCAACGAAAGCGAAGGGAGGAGAATGTTCACATGGAACTTTGGAATGAAGGGAGGAGACCTGTAAATGGCATGGCAGTTACTACCTACTGACTATACGGACGCTGTTTGGAGCGGATTGAAAAAATACACCCAAGTTGATAATGCTGACGGAACTGTATCTTTTCAAGATGTTACCACTTACACAGGTAAGGAAAAGTCTTTCTTTGGTGCAATTCAAGCCAACCGCATGAATGAAGCTCTGAACTACATCATGTCTATGCTGGAAAACGGTACAGACCTGTATGAAGAATTTACAGAGTATTTTGCTACACAGAAAGAATTATTCAAGTGTGATGGGGACGCTTTATACCAAGAGCTGACGCAGTATTTCGTAAACCTCAAGAAACAGGGAGATTCCTCTTTGGCTGAAATCGAACAGACCTACGAGGAACACATGACTGCTTACGAGGGCGAACAGACTGCGGCGTTCAACACATGGTTCGCTGGTATCAAGGACAAGTTGAGCGAGGACATTGCCGGAAGTCTGCAAAATCAGATTACCGAAGTGGACGAGCGTTTGGCGGCACTGGAACACATGACATTACAGAATCAGTTCACAGCACCTATCAGTATCGACAGCACAGGTACTACACTTCTTGTCGATGATTTGGGTAATGCAATCGTAGCAGATTGGAAATATAAGGAGGTTTAACCATGAGTGCAATTAGCATTGAAACTAAGAAAGTATCGGAGCTTACCGCTCTTACCACCCCGGCAGACGGTAATGTGATTCCGATTCACGATGGAACAGCTTTGAAGAAGGTTACATTTGCCAATTTCAAAGCAAAGACTGTTGAGGGTACGGAAGCGAAAATCGCTCCTCTGCTTTTCAATAACGCCGGGGCACACAACGCAATTTACAGAGGTAAGTCCCTTGGTTCTTCTGTGACTACCGCACAGTATAACGCAATCAAAGCTGGTACGTTTGACGATTTGTACATCGGTGATTACTGGACTATCAACGGTGTAAACTGGCGTATCGCCGCTTTCGATTATTACCTCAACAGTGGTGACACGAGCTGTACTACTCACCACGCAGTCATTGTACCGGACAGTTGCCTGTACAACGCACAAATGCACAACACTACTTCCGGTGGTTATGAAGCTGGTGCGGCAAATACTACCGCTGGTGGTTATGTCGGTTCTGATATGTACACTACAAATCTTGAACAGGCAAAGACAGCTATCAAGAACGCTTTCAGCGGTCATGTTCTGAAACACAGAATTTATCTGACTAATGCTGTTGCGAACGGTCGTGCTTCTGCTGGTGCATGGTGTGACAGCGAGGTTGACCTTATGTGTGAGCAGATGGTCTATGGTAACGGTATCTTCTCTCCTGTATCTGACGATTCTAATGTTCCGGCTAATTACAGAGTTGAGAAATCGCAGTTGCCACTGTTCCAGCACGAGCCGAGCAGAATTTGTAACAGAGCGACATGGTGGTTGAGAGACGTTATTACCGCTTCCCTTTTCGCCGGTGTCACCGACGACGGTTTTGCGGCCTGCGGCCACGCTTCCAATTCTCTTGGCGTTCGCCCGGCTTTCTGTATATCTTAAATCTGCACCCCCTTGTGGGGTGCATTGAAGGAGGAAATTATTAAGTGTCTGTATTAAAGAACAAACGAAACCGTCACAGTTTGAGGTATTTCATCACCTCACGAAAATGCGTAAGGAAGTCACTGACTTACTGCTCCGAGATTTCGGGTACGACCTCGACAAAGCCATTAAGAAGGTTGAGAAAACCTTCGGCGGCAGACCTTATGAGGAGTTATCACCCGAAGAAAAAGTCCGGTATGAAAAGCTCATGCAGAAAAATACTGCTTTCGATGAATGGTTCGTTGCAGACGAGCGAAAGACCGTTGTCGATTGTCTTCGTACCATCACCGAGGAAGTCTACGTTGCCAACAGCATTTATCCTTCCTATATGGACGAGCTGATAGAGCGTAGGATTCACCAAGACCGAGCAATCGGACAGTGTTATAGGCTCACACAGGAATTGCAGTACGCTATCGAAACCTTACCAGTGGACGTAAACAAGTATCTTCGTTTTGCTGAAATGATACAGACAGAAATCAATCTCCTCAAAGGTTGGAGAAAGTCTGACAATAAATTTAAGTCAGCACTCCAAAAGAGGGTAATCTCTGATTCCGCTTCCAATTTCGCCAATGTCAACAACAACGGTAATGCGAACTACAACAACGCTTCCAATTCTAATGGCGTTCGCCCGGATTTCGATTCTGTGATTGAGTAGCCTATCGAGCGTTTCACAGACAGAGAAAGGAGAGGTTATCCTTCCGTATGGTAAATACTAAACACGACACTTCCTCTTACGAGAGCCGGAGTTATCAGCGTGAGATATTTGATGGAAATGTGCTTTACAAAGCAAAGAATAAAGCTATGAAAGGTAGTGACTGGAAACCACAAGTACAGAGGTTTGAAATGACCTATCTGTTGGAGTTATCGAAAATGCAACGAGACCTTGAGAACATGGAATATGAGTTCTTACCTACTACGAACTTCACATTGCACGAAAGAGGAAAGCTCCGGCGTATTACCGGGGAACAGGTTCAAGACAGAATCGTAAAACACGCTCTCTGTGACGAGGTTCTGAATCCTCTGATTGAGCCGCACCTCATATACGACAATGGAGCAAGCATTGTTGGTAAAGGCATTGCTTTCACCCGAAAGAGATTGCTAATCCACCTTCGCCGATACTATATGCAACATGGTAGTAACGAAGGGTACATACTCTTGATAGACTTCTCAAAATATTATGACAATATCCGGCATGATGTGTTGATGGAGTTGTTTGAGAATTATGTCGACGATGAACACGCTCTGTGGCTTCTGCGAAAGACCATTGACAGGTCGAAGGTTGATGTATCTTACATGAGTGACGCTGATTACGAACACTGTCTCGACAGGCTGTTTGATTCACTCCTCTATCAATACATGAACCCGAAGCTACTCACAGGCGAAAAGTTCATGGGAAAGCACCTCAATATTGGAGACCAAGTGGCACAGACCGCCGGAATCTCCTACCGTATGAGAATTGATAATTACGTCAAGATTGTACGAGGTGTGAAGTTCTACGCCGGGTATATGGACGATAGTTACGCAATCCATGAGAGCAAGGAATATTTACAGGACTTGCTCGAGGATATTATCGAGATTGCAAAGGAACTCGGTATTACGGTAAATACCCGGAAGACGAGAATCTGTAAATTGTCAGAGCATTGGAGATTTCTTCAAGTTCAATATTCTCTCACAGATACCGGGAGGGTGATTCAGAAAATCAACCCGAAAAGGCTTACTGCTATGAGAAGGAAAATGAAGAAGCTCGCTCCGAAGCTGACAGAAAAGGAATTTACAGATTTCTATAAGAGCTGGTTTAAGAATCATTACAAAATAATGAGCAAACAGCAACGAGCCAATATGGATTCATTATTTAATCAATTAAAGGAGGTAACGATATGTACACAATCACACTCGCAGACGGAAAGCAGTTGACCGAACTTGAAATGAACGGTGATAACTACGTCAGCAAAACCAAGGTGGACGAGAAAATCTTCAAGGATAATCTCTCTACGATGAAGGTATCTGATGGTGAGACCGAGGAAACCTACAAGGATATGGTCTTCATTCAGCAGATGGAATGGGCTGACGGTACGTTTTATCTCGCTTTTCGTGAGAAAACTGCACAAGAAAAGGCACTTGCGGCAATCGCCGCCAACACCAATAGTGTTACCGATGTACAGGTTGCACTTGCGGAAGTTTACGAAATGATTTTGGGAGGTACACAGTAATGGCAAAAATCTATGTAGCACTGATTCGTAAAGGTATCAAGA
>Ga0129310_1003229_pt1 | contig 10778 bp, 14 predicted proteins | sample Go1ome_2_FD_94433 | JGI IMG/M metagenome (GOLD analysis project Ga0129310, IMG submission 94433) | Western lowland gorrila individual fecal microbial communities from Wisconsin, USA - Go1022A metagenome | ecosystem: Host-associated > Mammals > Digestive system > Large intestine > Fecal | place...
AATTGTGGTAATATTATTCGGCGGTATTGTTTTGCCGCAGAATATGCGCTCGTAGCTCAGCCGGTAGAGCATCTGACTTTTAATCAGAGGGCCAGGGATTCGAGTTCCCTCGAGCGCACCAAAGAAAAACCTACGATTGACCGTTGAAAACGCGGTGCGAATCGTGGGCTTTTCTGTTTTACAAGGGGTGCGAAACAGCCAGAATGTGCCTTATTTGTGCCTTACTCTTGAAAAAATGCCTTGCCGTGTGCCTTACGCTGTGCCTTGCTTCTGATGCCCGGCGGTGTGGGCGGGGCGGTTTAGGCTGCGAGATTTGCGGGCGATCTGGGTGCGGCTTGCTGTGTGTTGGGCAGTGTCCGCCGGGGGCTTTCCCATCACAAGGACGGGTGCAGCATGCACCGGTCTGGCTGCTGGTGCGTAGGCGGTCTGATCGTGGGCGTGGTGGTTGCTACTCCCGGCGGGGTCTGCGGTCGGCTTCCAGTGCGGGCCCGCTCTTGTTGGGCGCGGGGCTGTGGTCGTGCTGGTGGTTCTCTCCTTGCCTGATCTGTGGCTGATCTCCCCGGCGGAATATGGATGCAGCGGGCAACATGGGCGGCGGATTGGCGTGTGGTTCTTCCCAATCGTTTCCGCCGGGCGGCGTCCGGCTCCATCATGCAAAAGAAAAAGCCTGTCCGGCTTGATAGTCGGGCGGGCTTTCGTGCTGTCTGGTGGCCTGATCGTGTGGGGCTGCGGGTGCTGCACAGCTTCCAGCGGGGCGGCTGGGTGTCTGATCTGGGCTGTATGGGTGTGTGCTGCGTGTGTCCGGGATGCCGCCGGGCGGTCTGATCGTAGGTGTGCGGGTGGTGCTGGGCGTTCTGTTGCCGGTGCTGCGGCGGGGTGTGGTGCTGCTGATCTGTGCATGATCTCCCCCGGCGGGGTGCGTTGGCTGCGTGCATCAGAGCGCGGGCCGGGTGCGTGCTGCGGTGCTGCCAGAGCGTGGCAACTATGTGGGTTTGGGATTCTTCCCAACAAGTCCTTGCAACGCAAGGGGCCGTGTATGTACAGGGCCATTGCTTGCAAGAGCAGCGTTTGTATAAACGGCTGCACTGCTTGCAAGCGCTAGGCCCTCTGCAAGAGCACACGACTTTCCGTGAAAGTCTAGTGTGTTACACCTCGCCGCCGGGCGGGGTGTACGTTCTCGGTGTGCTCCCGGGTGTGTCCATCATCCAATCTGCCGAATGCCGTGGGCGGTCTGGCTTTGCTCTGCCGGGGCCGGGTCGCCCTGCTCAAAGTACCGGGCTAGGCTGTCCAGATTCACAAGCCAGCCGCGCCCGGCATTCACATACCGGACTTTGCCGGTCTTGCAAAGCCGCCGGATATAGTGGGGTGACAGTCCGTAAATTTCAGCGGCCTGTTTTACGGTGCCCATGTTCGGGTAGCGGATCGTATTGTTCAAGCAATGCACCTCTTTTCCTTCTGGTCGATGTGTGTCGCTCTCTGTGTGCCTGCATTAAACCATGGAGAGGGCTATATTTCAAGAGGGCCAAACATGGGCGACGGTGCAGCGGGATGCAGCATTGATGAACGGGAATCCCTACGCCCATTGGGAACGGCGTGGAATCTCTTTGCATCTGGTGCCATGGAATGCCGTCCAGTGTCGTGGGGTGCCGTGGCTTGCATCAGGTTTTCCCGGCGGGCTATGGACAGATGTGGCGGCGTTCCGCCGGGCCGAATGCTTGATGAAATTAAATCGTTTTTGTGATGAAAGATTCTTGTGTGTAAAATGTGGAAAGTTTCAGCTTGCAATTGTTCAATATGTCAAATAAAAGTACGCGGAAATATTTTTCTTTGCATAGGTGCATCCAGCAGGCAGGGGGGGCGGGCTATGCGCGCGCAAATGAAACAGCTTCCGCAAGCCCGAAAAGTTCCCTAGAAAAACAACTTGCGAATAGACCGGAGCGAAGGAATACCACAGGCAAAAAGACAAGGCGCACAGCTAGAAAACAGGACGGCGCATACTGTGCCCGACATGATTACAAAACACCTAGCGGTAAACAAGAGGTAAGGTGTCATTACATAGTGACAATGCAGAGTATAGGCGGCTCTATTCAGCGGACTATACACACCACCCGGCGGAACAGATAAACAGGGGCCGCACATTCCAATTGGGGCGATATGCACAGCGGCGGATGATTGCCACAGCCTGCCCGATCATATCCAGCGGCTAGGGGTCAACGGCTACAATGTGCGCATGAAAACCATCTCCGCAAGTGTTGAAACCCCGCCAGAAAAACAAACTTGCGAATACAGCAGAGCAAGGACGCAGTACAAGCAAAAAAGCAAGGCGGGAAGCGAGAAAACAGGCGGAGCCTATCGCGCAAGAATGATAACAAAACCATGCAGAACCGGACGTTTGAGTGTAGCCACAGTGTAACGACGTGAGCGCATTGTGCTATTTGATGTAATTTTGCTGATTTTCTGCTCAACATAGCGGTTGCACTATGGGATGATCTTCCCCAAGGCGTTAAGGTACTGGGGCGCTCTTTTGAAAACTATGCGGGTCCAGAAGCGCGGAATAAATTTAGGTGAGTGGAATTTTTTTCACTTCCCCCAAAAAGGCGGCTGAAAAATCTGCCGGGGGTATGAAAAACGCCCGTCCTCTATCATCCAGAGGGCGGGCGTTGGCCTTACTCACTCAAACAGCGGGGCTTGATAGTAGGGGCTGTAATCAACGATGAGGTTAAAAACGTCTTGGAATCCGCATTCTTGGGTTTGGCGGTCGCAATCGTTGACCGTCCACGGGCTGTCCGGCGTAATCAACAGAGAATTGGGCGGAACATTCAGCCCGGCGGCAAGGCGGTTCAGGGTATCAAGATGGACGCAGCGTGCGGCACGAAGCGCTTTCATTTCCGCCGGGTCAAACCCCGTGCGCTGTTGCAGCTCTGACAGGGTGCAATCCTGCTCCGTGAGCAACTGCAAAAGGGTGAACGGGTCAACACGCAGGCGGGAACGCTGGTGGCCTTTCTTGCTCTGCTTCATGGGGGCAAACTTCCTTTCTGGTCTGGCGGAAACTTGCGCTTTGCCCTGTCCCTCGAAGTGTGGTATACTAACTGCGGGGGGAGATTGGTACACAAGCGGTTTACTTTCTTGCTAAGGGGCTTTCAGTACAGCATAGCGGGCGGGCGGCTCGATACTATGCGGAAACGAAAGCCCTTTTTATTTTTGCGGGTGATTCATTCGCCAGTTGTTGGCGGCTCGGGTAATGACCAAACGCCGGAAGAAAATGATGTGTCCAGCGCTTGCATATTCCTTTTCAATCATATCGTAGTATTCTGCTACGGAGTGCCGCGTGTCCTCTTTTTCTCTGCGGCTTGATGCTGTGCCGGTTCCGGCTCCCGTTGTCATGCTTTCTTCTCCTTTTCGGCGTTCTCCATCATCTTTGCAAGTATTGCGTCAACTTCCGGCGGGATTGTGACCTGTCGGCCTTTCTGTGTCCGTGCCGGGGCAAGATGAATGGTGTTCCGGCGTTCCTGATCGTAATAGTCGCATTCTTCCAGAACGACAGACAAACGGTTGGTGATGCTTTCGCAAAGATGCTGACAGGACTTCAACTGCATTTCCAGTGTAACGCAATTTTCATTCAGCCATTCGCCGGACTCAAGTTCGGCAAGGGTCTTTCTGTGGAAAGGGATATTCAAGATAGATTCGGTATACTGAATCCGGCGCATAGCGTATTCCGTTATTTCGCCCTTTTTCATGAAAAGCTGGTAAGTTGCTTCCGCCCAACGCTCGGCGGCTTTCGCTTCCTCGAGAACAGACTTCAAAAAGTCCGCGTCAACTGTACAGCGTGGCATGATTCTTCACCACTCCTTTTCAAAAATGATTGATGGTAAGTTGTTCTTTGTGGTTACAGCGCGGCAAGCTCGGCTTTCAGCCGTTCCAGCTCTGCCCTCTGATCTTTGATGATTGCGGCACGGATGCGCTTTTCCTGCTCCGGGCTAGGTTTCCATCCGAAAGCGTGGCAGTACATTTTCACTTCCTCGATGCTGTCATTTTCCAGTATGGTTACAAGCTGCTCAATATCTCGAATGGTGGTTTGAAGTTCGGCTGCGTGTAACAATTCCTCTTTCGTCATGCGGTTATCTCCTTTGGGCTTGATGTATGCGGGGTGATCTTCCGGCGGCTCTGGGTGCATCCAGCGGGTCGGGGCGCAGACGTTACGCGGCTTGCCAGAGCTTGACAATACTGCCGTCTGTGTTCAGCAGCACCCGGCGGGCTTCATCGGTATCAAGGCGGCGGCACTCTACCACGCAGGACACCCGGCGGGCAGCGGCATAGGCTCGGGCGGTGCGCATGGCCTGCTCAAGCAAGGGCGTTTGGCCTAAAGTCTCACCAGTGAGTGTATAGAGGGTGTAAATAAACATGGTGCATACTCCTTTCTTTTGGCTGTGAGGTCTGGCTGCTTGCTCTATCGGCGGAGAATCAGCCCGGCGGGGGCTGGGCATATTCCGCCGGGGTGGGCTGTTCTTCCGTTGCTCTGTCCTGTCGAAACGCCTTTTTCAATTCGGCGGTCTCTGTGTCCTCTTGTTGTGTCTGCGGCTGGGCGGCTATTTGCTCTGCTGCCTTTTCAATCTTTGGTATCTGCCGCTTTTTCAACTCTTCCGTTCCAGCGTAGCCGATTCTATTCGTGTTGCTAGGCAGGCTTGAAAAGACTGCCGTTTGCGGCTTTTTCCTTATCCGCTGGTTTGCCGTTGCGGTTCCGATTCCTTTTCCTTTATCCTTATCTATCTCTTTATCTTTATCCTTTTCCTTATTGCTTGAAGAATCTGCGCTTCCAGCGGTTTCCGCATTCTTCAAACCACTGGTTTCTTCATCGTTAGAACCAGTGGTTTCTTTATTGCGTCCGCCTTTTGACCCATCAGCGCGTTTTTTCATACTGGAATCTATTGTGGGCTTAATAAGCGTCCACAAAGGTTTAACGGTTTTGCTGAGTTTTGGCTCTGTTCCATGGAAAGCATATTGAAAGATTGCATTGTATGCTTCAAGCTGTTGCATTGGCTTTAGGTCTTGGAGTGCTTCAAAGTAGGAAAGAAAAAACAGTACTGCTTTACTAGATGTACCCATAGTTCGCCACCACTTACCGCATAGAAGCATACACTCTGCGGACAGAGGACGCACTATTACACTGCTCCACCGGGGCAGGGTCGCCCTGCTCAAAGTACCGGGCTAGGCTGTCCAGATTCACAAGCCAGCCGCGCCCGGCATTTACGAACCGAATCTTACCGGCTTTGCACAGGCGGCGGATGTAGTAGGGCGACAGGCCGTAAAGCTGGGCGGCTTGTTTGACCGGAGCCATGTTTGGCAAACGGGGATAGCTAATGCACTCACCCATAGTCAACGCTCCTTTCCATCTTCCAACAGGCTTTCCACGGTCACGCCCAAAGCGGAAGCAACACGGCGAACGGAGTTTGCGTTACAACTTTTTCCGCCACGCAATGCCGTTATAGTGGCGCGGGAAACAGTGGCCCTTTGGGACAGGTCTGCAACGCCCACATCCTGCCGGGCCATTTCAGCGATCAGTTTTACACGGTCGATTCTCATACAATCAAGCTTCCTTCCATATTCATTTGCTTCATTTTAGCATAAGCATTTGAATAAATCAAGCCAAAAGATTATTCTTTTGCTTTTTTTCTTGTGAGAACTGTGTTATACTAAAAAAGAAAGGTGGTGCGGCTGGTGTCAATAGGCGATAACATCCGGACTGTGAGAAAACTTCAAGGGCTGACACAAAAAGAACTTGCAAGGCGATTAGGAATTTCCCCGGTTGGCGTTGCACAATGGGAAAACGGCTTAAGAAACCCAAAACACGAAACCATAAAGCGAATTGCAAGTGCTCTAGGGGTAAGTGTGACAGTATTATACGGACTTCCTGCAAAGGAAACAGCAGATCAACAAGAAGCATTGGAAAAGTTTTTGGATGAATCTGTTGATAATCAAGGTAATATCGACCCGAATAGATTTGCAGATGCAAAATACGGTGATCTCGGAAAGCTGGCGAATATGACAGATGAATTATATCTTAGTAGTCTAAAAGGCTGGACGGATTTTGATTTGCTGAATGTAATAGCCGGGAGCTTTAATGCACTAAATCGGGTTGGAAAAATTGAAGCAGTAAAACGCATTGCAGATTTAGAAACCAATCCACGATACTATAAAATACCGCCATATGATTCGGAAAACTCGCAGGATACCGCCGGGGACACTCCCAAAGATACACCTCCCAAGAACGACTAAAGCCGCACAGCGGGGCTTCTCTGCCGCTGTGAGTGCGGATATAGCCCCATAGAGCGCACACAACGATTGTGACAGGTGAGAACATGGAAGAACTTTATAATCAGCTTGCGACACTGGCCCGGCGGTATGGCGCAAAGCGGCTTGTGCTGTTTGGCTCCCGTGCCCGGGGCGACAACCGGCCCAACAGTGACATTGATTTGGCTGTGTACGGGATGCCAGAGGATAACCGGGCGGAGTTCTGGATGCACTGCGAGGAACTGCCCACGCTGCTGAAATTTGACATTGTGCACATTCAGGACGGCATGGAGCCGGTATTTCTTGCGAACATCGAAAGGGATGGTGTTGAACTGATGGACAAGCTGCATGAAAAATACGACCGCTTTACCGCTGCGGTGGCCCGGCTGCGGGAAGCGCTGGACGATTACAAGAAGTTCCCTCTGGATTCGGTGCGGGATGGAACCATCCAGCGCTTTGAGTTCTGCACGGAACTTGCATGGAAGACCATGCGGGAATACCTGCTTGACCAAGGCTATACCAACATCAACAGCCCGAAAGAGGTTATCAAACAGGCGTTTGCCTTTGGCATGATAGACGATCAAAAGGCATGGGTGGAGCTGCTGAACGACCGCAATTTGACTTCCCACGTTTACGATGAAGCCACAGCGGCGGCAATCTTTGCGCGGATAGAGGGCCAGTATCTGCCCCTGTTCGACAGCGTGACCGCCTACATGAAGGACGAATGAAGCCCGGCGGGATAGCAGGAAGCGGGGTGGACAGATGGCAAAGATAACAAAGCGGATGAAGAAGGACGGCACTTGCTCCTACTGCATCCGGGTCTCCAATGGCTACGACCGGCGGGGCCGTCAAGTGATGGTGAACCGGACGTTTACCCCGCCGCCTGGCATGACTGGGAAGAAGCTGGAAAAGGAATTGCAGCGGCAGGCGGATGCCTTTGAACAGGAAGTGCATGCCGGTGTGCTGCTGGATGCGTCCATGAAGGTGGACGACCTGATAGAACGATGGTTCACCGAGTACGCAGAAAAGAAGCTCAAGCCCAAGACGGTTTACAACTACCGGCGTTTGGTGCCGCGTATTTCCGCCGGGCTGGGGCAACTGAAAGTGTGCCAAGTGAAACCGGCCCACCTGATGGCTTTTTACTCGAACCTAGAGGAACAGGGTGTGCGGGAAGATAGCACCTATACCGCAACGCCTGCCCTGCTGGAACGTCTGCCCCATGGCAAGCGGAGCCAGATCGCCAAGGCTGCGTGCATTGGAGACGATACCATGCGGAATGTGTATCGGGGCGCAAACGTGAGCCAGAGCACAGCCGAAAAGGTCGCCGGGGTGGTGGGGCTTCCCCTCTCCAAAGCGTTCACAGAGCACACCAAGGACGGCGGCAGGCTCAACGGGAACACGGTGCAGCACTATCACCGGATGCTGTCCAGCGTATTCACCAAGGCTGTGCAGTGGGGTCTTGTACCGGAAAACCCTTGCAAGCGGGCGGAAGCACCCAAGGCCGAAGAGATAGACGTGCAGGCGCTGGAAGAAAAGGACGTTGCCCGGCTGCTGGAAGCCTTACAGGATGCACCGGCACAGTTCAGCGTTATCACACAGCTTGCATTGTTCACCGGTGCCCGGCGGAGTGAGATTTGCGGGCTGCGCTGGTGTGACGTGGATTTGGACGCGGGTACACTGTCCATTGAGCGGAACGTGCAGTACATCCCGGGCAAGGGCACTGTATTCACCACGCCCAAAACAAAACGCTCCCGGCGGTGCATCAAGATAGGCCCGGAGTGTGTGCAGCTGCTGCGGGAATACCGCCAGCACCAACGGGCGGAACGGCTCAAGATGGGCACAGCATGGATTCGGCGTGTAGAGATCGCCGGGAAAATGGTGGAAAATGATTTACTATTCACCAAATGGAACGGTGCCCCCATCGACCCCAAGACGGTAACGACGTGGTTCCCGGGGTTCCTCGCTGCCCATAATCTCCCGCCGGTACATTTCCACAGCCTGCGACACACCAACGCCAGCTTGCTGATCGCCGCCCACGTTCCTGTTACGGCGGTGTCGGGCCGTCTGGGTCATGCCAAGACCAGCACCACAACGGATATCTATGCCGGGTTCATCCGGTCGGCGGACGCTGCTGCATCGGATGCTCTGACGGATGTGTTTACCCGGATTCGGGACGAAAACCACGCATAAAAACAGAGCAACCCACAGGGGGCGGGGATGATTCCGCCGGGCCTGTGGGCTGCTTTCTCTATGGTGGGCTGTGTGCTATCCTGTTTATCGGATGCAATGCGTACCAGAATGTGCCTTATTTGTGCCTTATCTGTCGCAAACAATCGGAAATGAACACGCACGAATGAAAGCAAAAACAACGATGATTCTATACAAAATGAAACGAACGCAAACGGTTGTTTCCCAATTGGCTCATTCTTTTAATCAGAGGGCCAGGGATTCGAGTTCCCTCGAGCGCACCAAAATCCCACGAAGAATCGCAAGATTCATCGTGGGATTTTCCTTTTTCTGGGGCTCTGTACACTTTTGCACACTTTTTGCACACCGGCGGGAAAGCCGTGTTTTTCCTTGCATTGTCTGCATTCTGTGCATCGTGAGCCGAACTTGTCGGGGCAAAGCCCGGTGGGATTTGCGATAAAGGGTATCATGGATTACGGCGAGCGTCAAGATGGTTTTGTAAAATTTATTGCAGCAAAGCAGTAATAGCAAAACTTATCATCTGGAACCGCCAGAAATCAGCAGTTCTGCGATTGATACCATTTATTGAAATAGCGGTTGCTTTCCTCTTTATCGTGAACCCATTTTTTTCAAATGTCTGGCAGCGCACGACGTCTTCTTCCGAAAATTTTCGAGAAGTATCGAAAAATACCAAGGATTTTCGGTGATTCCGGAGGACTCCATACTCCTGCAAGAACGGTTGTTTTCACAGGACGTCAAGTGTTATGCGCTTACATATTGACAGAAACAGGTAATCGTTGTATAGTGTTGATGTAAGCTAGTTATGACAAACTAACTCGTGTCAATGAAAGAGGAGTGACCCATGTTCCTGCAGCTCAACCAAATAAAAAAGTCCTTTGGAAAAGGAGATAACCGCATCGAAGTATTGAAAGGCATTGACCTGTCTGTGGAGAAAGGCGAGTTCTGCGTGCTGCTCGGCCCTTCAGGATCAGGCAAATCGACCCTGCTCAATATTTTAGGCGGTATCGACCGCGCCGATTCGGGAGATATTCTGATCGGCGGGGAGCGGATGGCCGATATGAACGAGAAAGCATTGACCCTGTATCGCCGCCGGCATCTCGGCTATATCTTCCAGATGTACAACCTTATTCCAAACCTGACGGTGCGGGAGAATGTTGAGGTTGGTGCGTATCTATCCCGCCATGCGCTGGACGTGGATGAACTGCTGCATGTATTGGGGCTGTGGGAGCACCGAAGCAAGCTGCCGAACCAGCTTTCCGGCGGACAGCAGCAGCGCACCTCGATCGGCCGTGCGATCGTCAAAAACCCCGATATCCTGCTTTGCGATGAGCCGACCGGAGCCTTGGATTATAACACCAGCAAGGAGATCCTGAAACTCATTGAGACCGTTAATCAGAAATACGGCAATACGGTCATCATGGTCACGCACAACGATGCCATTCGTCTGATGGCAGACCGCGTGGTCAAGCTTCGGGATGGGCAGATCCGCAGCAACACGGTGAACGCAGCGAAGGTTCCGGCGCAGGACCTTGAATGGTAAGGAGGCGGACCGTGAAAAACCCATTGAACAAGCGCCTGCTGCGGGAATTGCGCAGCGAGGCGGGCAAATACGCCGTCATTGCCATCCTGCTGGTTGCAACCATCGGGTTTGTCTCCGGGTTTCTGGTGGCAGACTCCAGCATGATCGCCGCCTACAATGAAGGATTTGAGAAATACCACATCGAGGACGGGCATTTCCGTGTTGAAAACGCACTGAACCGCGCGCAGGCCAGAACCCTGACGGACGCAGGGGTGACCTTGTATGACCTGCATTACCGGGAAGCCGCACTTGAAAACGGCAGCACCCTGCGTATCTACCCGAACCGCACGCAGGTCAACACCGTTTGCCTGATGCAGGGAGCGCTGCCTGCCGCCGCCGGAGAGATCGCGATCGACCGGATGTATGCCGACAACAATGATCTGACCATCGGTGATACCCTGACCGCCGCAAGCGGAGAGCGCTGGACGGTGACCGGTCTGGTGGCTTTGCCGGATTATAGCTGTCTGTTCAGCGATAACAGCGATGCGATGTTCGACGCCGTCAAGTTCGGCGTTGCGGTGATGACCCCGGAAGGCTATGATGTACTGCAGGAAACCCAGAGCTGGAACTATGCATGGACCTACGATACACCGCCCGAGGGTGAAACTGCGGAGAAGGATGCTGCCGAGGCGTTCATGAAGGTGGTCAACAAGACCGTATCCCTGCAGGATTTTGTACCGGCTTATGCGAATCAGGCCATCAC
>Ga0129310_1003231_pt1 | contig 10771 bp, 12 predicted proteins | sample Go1ome_2_FD_94433 | JGI IMG/M metagenome (GOLD analysis project Ga0129310, IMG submission 94433) | Western lowland gorrila individual fecal microbial communities from Wisconsin, USA - Go1022A metagenome | ecosystem: Host-associated > Mammals > Digestive system > Large intestine > Fecal | place...
CGACGAGCCTCCTCTTTTATCCATCCAGGATTTCACAAGCAGGTTCGCAAGGATGAGTGCGAAGAACACCAGGATCAGCAGATATATCCCGCCATCCCAGGTGAGTACACCATGCACGATCACGTCTCCGTTTTTTATCTGTCCCCTGAGGCCCAGGTACTGCATCGCCATCACAATCACCATAAGGCCTACGGCGATGTTCGATCCGGACGTCTGACGGATTCCCCAGTACGCATCCTTCCAGATATCATACAGAATGACCACCAGGCATCCCGCCATGAGACAAGCCATCATCAGAAGGGAAAATTCGATCGGCAGCGTGCCCACGCACTCCTCCCACAGCACTGCCGCTGCAAGAAGACACGCCAAGGTTAAAAAGCCATAACGAAATGCCCTGCCCCGGATCAACTCCTGTCGCTCATCATAGCCGCTGTAGTCCTTGTCTTTCTTAAACATGATGATCTTAAATATCTGAATGGCGATAAAAGCTCCTGCAAAGGAAATGATGTCTGTCATACGTATCCTCCTGACATAATGTAAATTATACCTTACATTCATAGCATATGCCAGGCCGGACGTTATGTCAACTATATTTTACATGCAGAGGCTCTTTTCTGCGGAATCAGCCACGGGTCACCCAAAGCTCTCCCGCTTCAGTTCGCGGTACGTCTTCATGATAAGGATCACAGCAATAACAAAGGTCAGCACATCCGACAGCGGCATGGAGTACAGAACACCGTCCAGGCCGAAGAAAAGAGGCAGCAGCAATGCAAAGGTAGATTCGGAACGCCTTCCGTGCGAATTCCGTGTAATAGGTGCTTTCGTTTGCTGCACCGAAAATACCAATCAGCTGCTTCGGAAGCACCTCTACGATGAAGAGTGCAACGGCACCGACAATGGCTTCTGCTGTCAGAAGCCTTGTAAACAGGCTGCGAACACGGTCTTTCTTTCCGGCTCCCATGTTAAATCCAACCACCGGAATGCATCCTGCTGCCATACCGACCACGATGGAAATCACGATCTGGAAGAACTTCATGACAATGCCAACGACGGCCATGGCAAACTTCGGGCTTCCATCAGAACGGATAATCGGATTCAGTGCCTGTCCGAACATGGACAGAATCTGATTCATAAAAGCAAGATACAGGACCGTCAACGGAAACACAACCGTATTCGCCGCGTTGCCATAGGATCCAAGATACGAGGCATTTGCAATAAAAATCTGGTCGACAATATTATAAAGCGCGCCCACCAGCAGTGAAATGATGCAGGGGACGGCATATTTGCGCATCAGGCTGCCAATCGGCGCCTCCCCTAAAAACTGACTGTTTGATTCTCCCATATTTTTCCTCCCTTTCCATAACAAAAAAACAGCGTGCGGTCATCGGCTGGATTTATGCCAATGGCTACACGCTGTTGATCATATGTTGTTATTTATAACGCATTTCTTTTCAAAAATCAAAAGGGTATTTTCAATTTTTCCGGATCAGCCCTTCACTGCACCCGCAGCCAGCCCCTCCATAATCTGCTTCTGCATCAGAAGGTAGAAGATCATGATCGGCACAATGCTCAGCAGAAATGCTGCAAAAGCCTGATTGTACGCCACCGTGTACTTCGACTGAAAATTATACTGGAACAGCGGCAGTGTCCAAAGCTTCTGGCTGGAATTGAGCATCAGAAGGGGAAGCTGGAAATCGTTCCAGATCCACAGCGCATCCATGATCATCACTGATACAATGATCGGCTTCATCATCGGGTAGACAATCCGTACAAACGTATAAAACACACCTGCCCCGTCAATGTAGGCCGCTTCTTCAATTTCCTTCGGAATTCCGCTCTGGATAAAGCTCACCGTCAGAAGAAGTCCCTCCGACAAGGAGTACACCCAGTACAAAAGAATCAACCCCCAACTGTTCATCAAATGAAGCATGCTCATCAGCTTGATCTGCGGCACCATCAGAATGGTAAAGGGAATGAAGGCCCCGGACACAAACAGCACATAGATCAGCTTATAGTAAACACGATCCATGTTTCTTGCGACGGAGTAGGAAATCAGCGGTACGATGAAGGAAATTCCCAAAAGTGCACACACGGTAATCTGCAGTGAATTCCGAATGTAATAAAAGAAATTCGCCTTATGAATCACCTGATTAAAGTTCTCCAGATACAGAGAAGAAGGCAGTGCGAAGAAATTTCTCGAAGTCTCCTCCGGAGATTTCAGGGCAGTCACCAGTGTCAGATACATCGGAAACAAAATCAAAAACAATCCGATTATCAGAAACAGATAGCATAGAAACTGAATAAAAGCCTTCTTTTTCCTCTCTTGTTCGTTCAGATCCAATCTCATTGCATTCATGTCTTTACTCCTTTACGCGGGAACACCACAGTTGAATGATGGCAATGACCGTTATCAACAGGAAGGTGACAGTTGACTCAGCCGATGAATAAGCAAACTTCATGTCCGTAAATGCATGCTTATAAATCTCCATTGCAATCGACATGGTAGCAAAGCCGGGACCGCCGTCTGTTGTCGCCTTGATATAATCGAAGACCATGAGTCCCGACCGCACATTCAGGATGATAATGACGGAGACGGTCGGCATCAGCAAGGGAAGTGTAACGTGGCAAAATTCCTGCCAGGCACTCGCTCCGTCCATCTTCGCCGATTCCCGGATCTCAGTGGGAATCGCCTGAAGACCTGCAATTGCAATGACCGTCGGCAACGCCGTACCCTGCCAGACATTGATGAACAAAATCGCCCACATTGCCGTTTTGCCGCTGGAAAGAAGCGAATGCGACAAAGCTCCGATGCCAAGCGCTGACCCTACCTGTGGAAGAAGACTGTTATAAATTTGGTTAAAAATCAGGCCGATGGTAATACTCGAGAGTACTGCGGGGAAAAAGTAAATGGAACGGAAAACGCTCTTTCCCTTCATCTCACGATTCAGAAGAATGGCCAGAAACACCGACAACGCGGTACAAATCACAGTCAGAAGAAGAGTGTAAAGGAACGTTCGTCCTACTACGGACAGGGAAGTTTTATCATGGAAAATCTTGTAATAATTAGCCAGCCCCACAAACTGATAGGATCTTCCAACGCCGTTCCAGTCCGTCAGGCTGTAATACAATCCATTCAAAAGCGGATACACAATAAAATACAGATATAAAAGAACTGCAGGGAGCGTAAAAAGAAAAAAGATCGCCCGCGTCGTAAGTTTTGTTCCCCGCCGCTGTCTGCACGGGAAGGATCTGTCACTGTTTCTCATGATAAACTCCTTCAAAAACAGCTGAAGCCTTGTGACGGGTTTCAGCTGTAACGACATGTTCTGAAAAACATGGAAAAATTATTTTACTGGCCGCTGAGGACACTCTGAATGTTCTCCAGATAAGCGTCCACATCACCACTCTGTACCAGCTCATCTGCGTAGCTGTTCAGCGAGTCAATCATGCCGGGCTGCCACAGCTGATCCGGCCAGATTCCGATATCTTCACCGGTTTCGAAGTACTGAAGGAGCGGTGCACTCGCTTCATTGTTGTTCTCCACACCTTCAATATAGGACGGAGAACCATCCTGATCTGCATAGTACTGTGCATTTTCCTTCTCAGCCATGAAGGCGAGGAACTTCAATGCTGCCTCCTTGTTCTCGCAGGTGCTGCTGATAGCAAGGCAGTGATCATTCTGATAAGGCACCTTGGTCGTCATTCCCTCGCTGGCCGGGAATGCGCAGGTGGAATAGTTCAAATCCGGATTATCCTCGTTGATCGTAGGAATCATCCAGATTCCCCCAATGATCATCGCTGTCTCTCCGTTTGCAAAATCAGAAATAGCCTGCTCATAAGTGGTGCCAAACGGATCATCCTGTGCATATTGATTCAGCTCGACAATTTTCTCTGCTGCCGTGCGGAAGCCCTCATAATCCGAAACCTTCGCTGATCCGTCATAGATCTTCGCAAAGGCATCCTCAAAATCCGGAATATCGCTGACCTGCAGAAGCTCCACGGTCTGTCCGGAATGGGAATCCTGATTGAAAAAGGCAAACGGAACGATGCCTGCGTCCTTCAGCTTCTGGCAGTCCGCAATCAGCTCCTCATAAGTTGTCGGAACCTCCAGTCCATTCTGATCAAAAATATCCTTGTTGTAAAAGATACCCGCAGCATTGGTGGAAATCGGCAGACAATACGCCTTTCCGTCATACTCGACTCCATCCAGCATGTCTGGCTTCACATTCTTCATAAAATCCTGATCCGTCAGATCAACAAGCATATCGTTGTTGACCATTTCCTTGAAAACAGGATCGGTAGCCCAGTGGCTCAGGATATCCGGCATGTCGCCCGTTGACATTCTGGTCTGCAGAACGGTGGTCGGATCCGGAACATTGACCTGCTCAATTTCAATATCCGGATTTTCTTCCTCGAATTTTTCAATCAGAGTGTCATAAATACCGGTCACCTCAGATTTGACATTGAAGTACTCCAGATGAATTTTCCCGTCTGCATCCTTGGTATCGGAAGTTCCTTCCGCACCTGCATCTGCCGAAACATCTTCTGCATCAGTATCTGCAGGCGAGCCGGTGCTTGCAAGTCCACAGCCGGCAAGAAGAGCCGCTGTCATTGCAGCGCTTAGGGTAACTGCCAGTAATTTCTTTTTCATATCCTACCTCCTCTGAATTCTGTGCCTGCAGTAATTTTCTGCAGGACCATCTATATCATCTGCTCACCTTGGGCAAACAGGATGAAGCGTTCTGAAATGTCGATTCTTCCTTAACTTAATGTGCTTTGCATCCACCGGGTCACCTGACCTGCGACCTCTCCGGTTGCCTTTGAGGACATGTAGCAGTGATCGGCTCCCTCAATCAGGGAAAGCTCCGCATGTTCTCCCCAAAGCTTTTTCAAAAGCACTGAGTTGAAGGCAGGTGTATTCCGATCACATTTTCCATGAATGAGAAGTGCCTTCGGCTGCATGGAAGCCGCCGTCTCAAAGGGATTCAGCATACTGCACTCATCAATAATTTTTCTTCCCACGCGGAAATTTCCAAAGTCCACCAGCTCTCCATTCATCATGGAAATCAGGCGATCCTCCGTCAGCTCTTCCACAAATTCATGGTACAAAGACAGCGCGGGGCTGATCAGAACAAGTCCTTCTATCTGTTCCGGCACCTGTTCATACAGATAAATTGGAACCAGACCGCCTACCGAATGCCCACCGACGAAAATATGCGAAGCATCCACGCACTCGCTTTTTCCTGCATATTCCAGCACCGCCCGCAGATCCGACAGCTCTCCTGCCACAGTTACATTCTCGGGGGCGCCTTCGCTTTCTCCGTGCCCGTTGTAGTCAAACCGGATGCTGGCGATCCCGTTTTCTGCAAGCTTTCTGGATATTTCCACCAGCATGCGTTCATTGCGGTTTCCGGTAAATCCATGCCCAAGAATCAGGCATGGAAGCTTTCTTGTGTCATCCGGCGTAATCAGCTCGCCGCAAATACGATTGGAATTGCTTGTAACCTCAAATGGAACTACCATCTGTCATTGCCTCTTTTATTTTTTAGGCAATTATATTGGTTTCGATTTGTTCCAGATATGAATAATTTGACTTGTCCTGTGGAGAATTTATGTCATTATTTGACATTTCCTATCAAGTTGCTCTGAAATGCACCGAGTTCTGTCGCTTCAGACTCCAGAGTTGCAAATCAGCTTTCTCTGAAATGCTTCCCGGGTGTCTCCCCGTAGTAATGCTTGAAAGTGGATATGAAAGACTTCAAATTGGGAAAACCACTCTGAAACGCTGCCTCCGTTATGGTGCAGGATGGTTCATTGAGCAGCATCAGGTAAGCATGATCCAGCCTCATAATCTGAAGATAATCATGAAAACGCTCCCCCGTCAGCTCATGAAAGGAACGGGAAAGATAGGCCTCGTCCAGACCGCAGCTTTCCGCGGTCTCTTTCAAGGTAACATTCCTGTCATAATGCTCATGAAGATAATCGATGGCACGGTTTACGTTTTCAAATTTCCTGCCATTCGGGTGACACGAAACCGGAAACTCCGCCACGCAGTGCTCTGCAAGATAGGTGAATATCTGCATCCCGAAAACGGTGATCTTCAGACGGTACAGATCAATCCCGCTCTTTTCCTTCTCTTTTTCCAGGCGAATCATGTCATTCAGAATCTTTCGGATGCAGAGACTTTGCTCCTCGGAAAAGGTCTCTGCGAAACGGATCTTGTCCACCTGCGGGCAGTATTTACGCAAAAAGGAAATATCGTAAAGTATCGCAAACGATTCCTTTTCCTCTCCTTTGACCGAATGATAAGACGAATGGATATCCCCGCTGTTGATCAGAAGCAGCTGACCGCTTTCGACATCCATCGCCCTGCTCCCGATTTTCATAAAGGCAGCGCCGTCAATCATATAATCCAGCTCAAGATCCTGATGCCAGTGCGGCAGGACCACTTCCGCAGGAATCTTTCCCGTCTTCCGATAATGAAAAATCTTCACCGGCAGGATACCGTCATGGTCAATCATTTCAAGAGTGTTCTGATAGTGCATATCACCTCTCTGTACTTCCCGTCTGTCTTATCCCAGCAACGCCACCGCGACATCATTGACATTAGTCCCGGTCGGGCCGGTCATAATAAGCCCTTCGATCTGCTTCAGTGCAGGATACGTGTCGTTCTCCTGCAGCACTGCATTCGCGTCGATTCCAAGCTCTCGCAACCTTTGCATGGATGCTCCGTCCACATATCCTCCCGCGGCATCCGTTGGGCCGTCGGTTCCATCGGATCCGAAGGAAAACACCGCTGCATTCTCCATCCCGTCAATCCCTGCTGCCGCAGCAAAGGCAAGCTCCTGATTGCGTCCTCCTTTTCCCTTTCCGGTCAGATGGACTACCGTCTCTCCTCCTGCAAGAAAGGCGAGTCTTCGACCATCTCTCTGATGCGATTTCAAGATGGAGGCAAGAAAGCCTCCTGCTTCCCTTGCTTCGCAGGAAAGCTGATCGGTCAGAAAAACCGGCTCATATCCAAGCTTTTCGGCCGCTTTTCCCGCAGCTACGCAGAGCTCACGAACAGAGCCTGTCACAGTCACCTCCGAATTCTCCAGTGCCTTCGGCGTCTCCTTATTCAACAGCTCTTTTGCCTTGTCTGAGAGCTTCAGGTGATATTTTTCCGCGATTTTCTGCGCTTCCTCACAGGTAGAGGAATCCGGATAGGTCGGTCCCGATGCGATCATGTCGATGGGATCCCCCAGAATATCCGATAAAATAATGCTGTACACGCGGGCAGGCGCACAGAGCTTCGCAAACCGGCCACCTTTCACCTCAGACAGACGTTTCCGGATGGTGTTGATTTCTACAATGTCGGCACCGCAGGCAAGAAGCTGCCCGGTGATATCCTGAAGCTCTTCCAGCGGGACCAGCGGCTTTTCGAACAGAGCGCTCCCTCCTCCCGAAAGAAGAAACACCACCCGATCCTTTTTCGTAAGACCTGTCACAAGCTCCATGGCCTTTCGAGTAGCAGCGGCTCCGTTTTCATCCGGAACAGGGTGACCCGCTTCATAGCATTCCATTCCGGGGATTTCTTCTCTTACGTGCTCGTACTTCGTAATCACAATGCCGGTACACGTATCACCAAGTACGTTCCTGGCTGCATTTGCCATCTGCCAGGCCGCTTTCCCGGCCGCAATCAGGATGGTCTTTCCTTCTCCAACGGCATAATTCTTCAACGCTCGTTTCACTGCCTGGTCGGGCAAAACCGCGCGCAGGCTTTCTTCAATGATCTTATCCGCATCGGATCGAAGTGACATTGGGTTTAACTCCCCCTCAAACATATATACATGAAATCCACTTTGCGCAATTCTTTTCACATGGATACATGTTATCACATTTGCGCCCTTTCCGAATCCGGCCTGTTCCTTTACCTCATTAGAGAAGAGCTCCTGATCTGCATTCTCCTCCATGAACAGATCCATTATCTTCTTCTGCCCGTGGCTTGCCAGTTCATCATCCCAGCACATCATCGTCCCGCTTGACAGTCAGGAGCAAGAGAAATAATATGTAGATGCCATACATATATGTATCAAAGATACATCACGGGAGGTGAACATGGCTTCTGGTAAATCATTATTTCTGGGGAATACGGAGATGCTTGTTTTGAAACTATTGTCTGAAAAGGACCGGTACGGATATGAAATTATTTCTGAGTTGAAACGCAGGTCAGAAAATGTGTTTGAGATGAAGTCCGGCACTTTGTATCCGATTTTACATTCGCTGACGCAAAAGGGGTTCCTGAACAGCTATGAGAAAACTTCCTTTGGAACAACAAGAGTGTTTTATGGGATTACAGAGGAAGGAAGAAAAATGTTGGAAGAAAAAAGGGAGGATTGGAAGACATATTCTTCTGCCATCAATGCGATTCTTTTTTCCGGGGTATCGGTATGACAAGTGAAGAGTACATCAAAAATGTAACGGATCAAATACGAATCAGGCGGATTCGTCCTCAGATTGCGAAGGAACTGAGTGACCATATCATGGATCAGGCGGCTGAATATTGCGGGGAGGGAATGTCTGAAGAAGAGGCAGCCCAATGCGCTGTTCGAGAGATGGGAGAGCCCATCAGCGTGGGAGAAGAATTAAACAAAATTCATAGAGTCCATTTCCCATGGAAGAGCTGGCTGTTTATCACATGTTTGTTTCTGATGACCATACCAATGATGAGCACGATGGCTTCTCTTACGGAAAGGATTTCTTTTCAGGATGTTTTTCATTTTCAAATGAGGAATGTCATCTTGAGCGTTCTGATCAGCTTTCTCTTCTGTTGGATAGACTATAAGAAATTTCTGCGTGCTTCTACTGCACTTCTTGCCTGCATCGATGTTCTTTTATTATTGGCGGTTATTCAGAATTTTTATGGATATGTGCATATCGGACCATTTGCAATGCAGGCGGTATCTCTGGTTCCTTTTTACCTGCCGCTTATGGGATGTGAAATCTATCAGTTTCACACGGGAAATACCAAGATCCGTTGGTTTTCACTGTTGAATATTATCCTTCCATTTTTGTTTTTGATTTTGCTTCAAGCGTTTCCAACAGCTCTTTCTTTACTGCTGGGTCTGCTGCTTCTTGTGGAGACAGGTAAAACTTCATTGACACATAGATATAGCTCTTTCTCATTAAAAGGATCCATACTGATCGTCACAGCGGGACTGTGTGCCAGTCTTATCTTTTACAAGAAGCCATCGACCATTCCACCAACGATTCTTATGGGCATTACAAAACCCGCTGATATGCAAAAGGCGTGGCTGCTGAGCCATTGGATGGGAAGGAGTGAACGCGCTGTTGCTGTGCTGAAAAGCGGAGTGGAGAATGCTCTGACGGACAGCACCTTCCTTGGAATGGCTGCAATATACGGGAAACTGCCGGCACTCATTGTTGTGTTCATTCTGCTGCTTCTTTCTGCGATGGTACTGTGGCTTTCCAGTCATCAAAGCAATTATCTGGCAAGACTGATCGGAACAGGAGTGGGGCTTGCAATTTTGCTGCAAACCGTACGGAGCGTTCTTTCGTCCTTCTTTTCGGAATACACGTTAGGAAACGGTCTGCCGATCTTTTCATATGGCGGAACCGGAATGCTGATGAATGCGATGATTCTGGGAATGCTCTTGAGCATAGCCGCTTATAAAGATGTTACTCCGTTGGAACTATTCACGGCTGTTTCAAAAAGAACGATCTGCAATACCTCATCCTCAGGGAACTGATATTCCCCAGTGGCAATCAGTGGGAAAGCTCACTTTTTATCTGTTTTTTCAGCCCCGTTTTTTGTGTCATGAAGCACTGTCAGTGACTGTTAAATTCCTGAAACAATTCCGGCTCTGTCTCAAAGAGCAGTCTTGTCAGCACTCTGTAATCGAGATATTGCACACCTTCCTTACCCTCGTATATTTTCTGAGCCAATTTACTTCGATAATAAGCATCCATGGCTTCTTCAAGGGAGATAGCCTTCTCTTTTGCAATATTACTGATCAGCCTTTCTTCCAGTCCTTCCTGATAAAACTTTTCGAGGATATCTTCACTCATTCCTTCATCTCCTCTGACTTCACAAATTTCAGAAGCTGGTTAATCGCATCCTGCGTAACAAAAGCAATTTGATCATAAGTAGGATAAACCCGTATTTCCTTCAAAGCCCGATCCTTGTCCCAGATTCCCTGATGAAAAATCGGCCTTTCGCTTTGCCCATCGTTCTGCCTGCTCTCTTACAGTTGTGACATAAAATCCTTTGCCAAAATCGAGATTCCGACATGTATGAATCACGTCCGGATGCTGCACAACCGTATTAGAGCCATGATAAACAATCATTCTGTCCCCCATGTTTCTGAAGATATTCCGTAATATCGTCTACTATGTAATCTGTACTCTGCGTGTGCAGAATTTCATAATGTGGCACCAGATAATCTTCCAAGCAACCACTCTTTTTAAGTTCTCTGTAAACTCTGGCCGGACTCACATGCCACCGTTCTGCACAGGCATGAATCATATATATCGTAAATGAAAAAATCTCTTGATTCATATCGGATCATCCTTCTATGTATTTAACCTTCTGTTCTGTTACTCCAATCTTATCACTTTCCCGCATATTCTGCTAAAAGAGGCAGCGCATTCGAACCCCATCGTTTTTATTGTTCGCCATCGCACCGCAGATGATCAGACAAAAAAAGAACCCGAAAAACGTTGAAAACTCAACATTTCCGGGAACTACTCAGAGGTGCCAACCAGATTTGAA
>Ga0129310_1003232_pt1 | contig 10770 bp, 14 predicted proteins | sample Go1ome_2_FD_94433 | JGI IMG/M metagenome (GOLD analysis project Ga0129310, IMG submission 94433) | Western lowland gorrila individual fecal microbial communities from Wisconsin, USA - Go1022A metagenome | ecosystem: Host-associated > Mammals > Digestive system > Large intestine > Fecal | place...
AGTGATTATTATAATTATTGTCAAATTTTTTTAAAATAAAAAAAGCCAGCTTTTATGCTGACTGAAAGAATATACTATGCAAATCAACCCTCAAAAATTATGGTGCTAAAAGTAAAAGACGGGACTCCTACTATGATATATTGCAGATGATATATAACAAACGCTATATATTGAAATTTGATAATGAATAATTTTTATGAAACGGAGAGAGGTTAATTATGCCACCCAAAATTGCAACAAGTAAGGAAATGATTATAGAGGCCGGATATGTTATCGCTGATGAGGAAGGAATAGATCAGGTAAATTGCAGAGCGATTGCAAAGAAACTTGGATGTTCTACACAGCCGGTATTCAGTCGTTTTCCGAATATGGATGAACTTAAAGAGGAAGTATTTAAGTATGCATGTGACAGATTGGAAAAAAGCATATCTGACAGAATTGAAAACAGTACAGAAAGTTCAATTCTTGATATATCAGTGACTGTGTTAGCGGATTTGGCAAGAAATCATAAGAATTTATATAAGCTTATTTATCTTTCGGATTACCGAAGTGAAAAGTCTTTCTTGGAAGAGCAGGAAAAATATATGACGAACAGGCTTATACAAAATGAGTTGATTGATAGATATAACATTGATTAGGAGAGAGTTGAAGGTGTATTTGAGAGAAGCAGCTTGCTTGTGCATGGAATATGTACAGTGATAGCAACGACTGCGATGAAATATTCAAATGAGCAGGTGCTCAAAATTGTTAATGATGAACTTGCGGATGCTGGGAAGTGATGGCAAATGTAATAACAGGTTTAAGAATTCTTGTGAGTATGGCGATCCTGTTTTGTCCGGTGTTTTCTCCAATCTTTTATGTAATGTATCTGATTGCCGGATTATCGGACATGGCCGATGGAATCATCGCTAGGAAAACAAATTCAGTCAGTGAATTTGGATCAAGATTCGATGGAGTCGCTGACTTTGTATTTGTGGTTGTTTCCCTGATGAAGATTCTTCCTGCAATGGATATTCCGATATGGCTGTATGTATGGACAGCGCTTATCTTTTTTGTCAAGATCATTAATATTATATCAGGGTTAGCCAGACAGAAGAGATTTGTTGCAGTGCATTCGACTATGAACAAAGTGACAGGTGTGCTGCTTTTCGTGCTTCCGCTGACATTATCAATAGTTCCGCTAATATATACGGGGATTACAATATGTACTGTGGCGACATTTGCAGCTATTCAAGAAGGTTATTTCATAGGGATAGGAAAGGGGAATAAAACATAAAGGTTAACGTGAAAAGTAAATTTGTAATACTGTCGTTGCTGCTTATTTGCTATTTATTTGTTGGATGTAGTGTGAGTAGTGATCAAAGCAACAATACATTTGCAGTGACTGAGACGGTAACTGATCAGGATGATTCGATAGTAGATATTTCAAAAATAGAACAGATTTACATTGATGAATATAACAGCCAAAATGGTGACTCAAACTGTGTCAGGAAGATTTTAGAAAAACTTGGTGATAATGGCTATATTACAATAGATAGTGATAATAGAGTTGATATGACCAATCCTGATGGTGTGAAGGGATTTATAAAATCAAAAGAATCTGGAGAACATGATAATATATGTGTTCTTCAGATTAATTATCATGCAGGAATTAATGTTCTTGAGCTTATCACTGATGAAGGAAAGGTCAGTGTTATTCAGACATATTATTCATTTCAAGATGGGGAATTTACTGAGACTGTTAGCGTCGAATTTGAGGCGGATTATTTTGAATATACAAATGAAGGTTACTTGATGATAGAAGGCAGAAGTCATTCAGCTGAAAGTTATGTCCTTACGCTTAGTGAAGAGGAGAAACATATTGCCATTAGGGTGGAACCTCTTGATGAAGAGTGTAGAGAACTATGTGCAAAATATATTGAACCAATTTCATATAGCCTGAATAATATGTTCATTACCAGTTGGAATAAAGATGATTATAGTAATCTGGATTTTTATGATATCTTTGATAGATTCTACAAAGAAACATACGGAACAGATTGTCCATATATAATGAATGTTGATTTATCAATAGGTAATGAGTATGATATACCAGCTGATGAATTCGAGAATGTAATTATGAGATATTTCGAAGTAAGTTCTGAAGAATTACATCAGCGTTGTAGATATGATGCTACTAAAAATGTATATGTTTACAGACCAAGAGGATTTGAAGAATTTGATTATGCTGAAGTGCCATATCCGGAAGTAGTAGATTTTGAGACAAACGATGATGGGAGCATAACGCTTACTGTAAATGCGGTATATCCTAATGAAAATACATCGAAATTATTCTCTCATAGAGTGACAATAACAGATAAAGATGGACATATTTATTATCTGTCGAATGAGATTATAGGTGATGAAGAACCAGCTCTCTGGTGGCATGCTGATAGGTTGTCTGAGGATGACTGGGATAACTATTATAAAGACAGTAATTGTGATGAGGATGACTATAGCTGGATGCTTCCTCAAATTGATCACGAGATTTTTACTGCTGAAGAAAAAAAGCAGATTGAAGAAGATACTTTGAAGAATGTGACTGATATATGGGGATTGTATGAGGATGTAACTATTGATGAATCTCTTACATCCCTTAGCTCCCAAATCGTAGATTTTACGAAAGAACAAAGAATTAATGTATTAGGTGCGTTGGGAAAACTTGGTGTTATCGCCGTTACTGATGATGCTAATACATATAACGGAGAATCTTTGAAACAGTTTTATGATGATTATTTAAGCGGAAAACCAGGGATGGTAACGGTTTATAAGGTTTATGAAGATGGAACGATTGCATCTATTACATTTCTTTACAGAGATGAAGAAATTCAAAGCTATTATGTGGAAGTTAGGCCTGATAAAGAAAGACAGCCTTGTATTTCGGTAAAGTGTGTAAAGGAAATAGAGACTATCAATTACACTCAAAAGGGATATTTCATATATAAAGATAAAAATCCTATGTTACATGCAAGTGCATATGGATATTTTAGAGTTAGCCCTATGTCGGATGAGTGCAGAGATCTTACAGAAAGATTCTTAAAACATCTTGAATTTCAAAAGTATAAGCTGATGGTATGTGATTGGAATGAAGAAACTGTTTCTGAACTGTTAATGCCAGGAATGTTTGAGGATTTTTATTATATCAAGTACAAGGTTGGATATACTGATTCTCTTGATGCAATTCCAGGTGAGTTATTTGAAGAGATAATGACAACTTATTTGCCTGTTACAGTATCTGACTTGAGAGATGCCTATGAATATGATAATACTACAGAAACCTACAGGCAGGAAACAGTCTACAACAGTCCCAATCCACCCTTTTTAGAAGTTACGGATTACATATATAGTTCTGACGGAACCATTACGCTTTATGCTGACGGAGTATGGCCTGATTATAATTCTGATTATGCATTTACGAATGTAATTGTTGTAAAGCCATTTGAGGATGGAACTTTCAGAATATTATCAAATGATGTTACAGAGCAAGAACTTAGGCTGCCGCCTGTGGCTTATTCTGAATAAGGTGGTGAAAGATTTGAGAAGGCTTTTGGTAGTCATTTTTCAGTTGATGCTTTTTATTTGCCTATCGGGGTGTGAAAATAATATTGAATATCAAGAGGTTACAGATACAGAAGAATATGCTGTTTCAGATCAGGAAGAAAGAGAAGATCAAGAGGTTATGGAGACAGAAACATATACTGTATCAAATCAGCAGGAAAAAGATGATCAAGAGGCATTTGAAAAAGGATATAATTTGCCTATTTTGCAAAGCGATATAGAGCGAGTTGAGAAAGAAACAGAGGAATTACTTGATTGCATAGAAGATATGTATCGACCGTATCAGTATGATGAGGCCATGATACCAGAAGATGTTCAAGAGGAAATGGCAGATGTATTAGCAGATAAGGGATATATAATAAGGACGGATAGGGTATATTCAAATATAAGGAACGAGGAGCTATTTGAAAGGTTTCTTACTGATGCAAGGAATGGTAAGCAGGGTAGTGTGATTTTGTATGAGCTAGAAGCATCAGCTGCAGTGGATAGGTACGAATACGAGTTTGACGGCGTAAACATGTATGTATATTCATCAAGAATGGAAATAAAACAAGATGGAAGCAGGTGTCAAACATATTGTTCTTGTACAAGAATAAAATCCTGGAGATATACTGAAGCGGGTTGGTTTTGCTACAAACTGTGCGTTCCGGAATATCCGGAAGTCACAGAAATTGTAGATGGAAGCGTTCTTATCAAGGTAAAACCAATGTCTGAGGAGAACAGGCAGGCAAGCGAGAAATATGTTCTGGGCATCGGATATCAAGGCAATAATATTCTGTGTTCTAACTGGGATGCTGATAGTCTTGATACATTAGATTACACTGGAATGTATGAATATCTGTATGCTATGGATACTGGGGAGCGCTTTTGCCTTGATGAAGAAACAGAAGGGATTCCGGCAGATGAGTTTGAGACACTTATTATGAAATATATCCCGACTTCGCGAGAAATTATCAGAAAGAATTCAGCTTATGATATAGAAAATGGGGTATATCATTGGGTGAGACTTAGTTGCCTCAATTATACGCCAACCTATTTTGGCACATCTTATCCAGAAGTTATTGATATAAAAGAAAATACTGATGGAACCATTACATTAACGGTAAATGCTGTCTGTGAAATGGTACTTAATGATGAAGCAATCATTACACATGAGCTGATTATTAAAGAAAACTCGGATGGAAGTTTTATGTATATGGGAAATAAGATACTGGATGATGGAATAAATAATATTCCTGATTATGAATATAGAATCAGCAGTTTTTATGGTGAAGATTAAATAATTCTCAAATACGAGGCTATTAGTAGTAGTGTTCACTACTTTTGGTAGTCTCTTTTTTGTTGCTTGGGGAGAGTTTAGATTGATTAAAATACTATATGATGTGTCAAATAAATATAATACTGTCAAAGTATTAATTTACTATGTGATTTGTACTGAGTGTTTTGATATAAAAATGATTTTTCACAGTTTCGCTTGCTGTATTGCTGCTGATAAATGGTGAGATATGTGAGTTATTTCAAATAAATACCGGCTCGTTCTTGCTGATCTTCTCATAAGTCAAATTATGAATACTTAACATATTATATTATTGAATATATTATATATAATTATATACATATATAATAATACTATATATAGTGGGATGAAAAGAGGGTGTGATACTAGATATTCCAAAATAGGACTTTACAAAACGATAATATATGCTATAATTTGTAATCATACGTATGAAAGATAACAAGAAAAACTAGAGAAACGAGCCAAGACCAAAGAAAACTATAAAAACGGAGAAAAGTAAGAAAGAAGAGGAAAGCGCTATGGATACTATGAAAACTATGGGAACAAGAATAGCAGAATTGCTTGACCAAAAGAAGATGACACAGAAGCAGTTGTCAGTTAAAGCAGGAATCACAGAAGCAGCTATCTCTTTATACATTAGAGGAGAAAGAACTCCTAGAGCGAGTGTACTAAATAAGCTTGCAGAGGCATTGGATACGACGACAGATTACTTATTGAAAGGAATCACTCCGGATGCTAAAGAGGAGCTGGGGTATGCAAAGAAACTTATAGCAAGAAATTATACACAAATGTCAAAAGCTGAAAAATTAGAAATAATAAAGTTATTAATGGGGGATGATGATGAAGGTTAAACACGGAAAATTTCTAGATGAAATATATGAGTATATAAAGGAAGTCGCATGTCATCTGTTGGTTCAATATAATATAAAATGCATGCCGATTTCCGGATTTGAAATAGCACTGAAGCTGAATATTATTTTGGTTCCTTATTCGTCTCTAAGTCCGGAAAAATTGAAATGGGCTTACAAAATAAGTTCAGACGGCTTTTATTATGAAGATAATGAATCTGAGTTTGGGGTAGAGAAGATTTATTATAATGATATTGATTGGTCATATGAGAAGCAGAATATGACTATATTACATGAAATAGGGCATTGTGTCTTAGATCATACTGGAGAGAATCCGGATCAGGAAGAAGATGAGGCAAAATTCTTTGCTAAGTACATAATAGCTCCGCCTGTTCTGGTGGATAAGATAGATCCTTCATGTTCCCAGGATATAATGGAATTCTTTGATGTAACATTTGAAGCAGCATATTATGCTTTTGAGTATTATCAGTGTTGGAAAAGGTTTCATTATGCTTACGGTGAATACACGTCGTATGAGCGTAAGCTTTTGAAATTATATAGAAGTTTAAGTGCATGATGGAGGTGATAATATGGTGACATAATTGAGAATGTATAGATTGTAACTAAGTATATTATGCTACTACCAATAGCATAATATATATGACCATCTGGGGATACGAATGCCCTCCAAACAAGTATTAGGACTTCGTATCTCCATACAAACAATGTATGGGGCTAAGGAGGCCCATTAATATGAATTCAAAAGATTTTAGAAATGATCCGTTGTTTTTGCGGAACGAGTTTATTTCAGATGGAATGTATGGTATTCCATTAATTAAGAAGCAGACTATAGATTTGAAAGATGTTCAATTAATAGCCTGTTCTGATACCAGTTCAAAGGATACTATTAATTTAAATAAGGGTATTCATCATTTTGTTGATGATTTCAGATTTGAAAGTCTGTACAACAAACCTGACAAGAATCTTGATAAGTATAAAAAATATAGATTCGTATTGACTCCGGATTACTCGTTATATGCTGAAATGGATTTGTGGCGTCAGATAGAATCTGTAGGAAAGAATCGATGGGTTGGAGCATATTGGCAGAAAAATGGTATTATAGTTATACCAACTGTAAGCTGGTCTAACGCAGCAAGTTATTCCTTCTGTTTTGATGGTATTGAAAAGAATAGTATTGTGGCTATTGGAATGATAGGATGCAAACGAGGCAGGATACCATTCATGAGGGGATATAATGCAATGCTGGAGAAAATAGAACCAGAAGCTGTTATATGCCTGGGAGAACCTTTTCCGGAGATGGATGGTAATATAATAAAGGTCGACTACATATCGTCCAGAAAGGTGGTGCGATATGGGAGGTAGAGGAACATTTGCGATAGGGAATAATGTTGCATACACATATGAAACGGTCGATAAGATTAATGGTGTGAAGGTGTTGCAAGGTTTAGGAGGTAAACACGGTTTACCTGAGGAAGCGCATTCAAGTGATGCTTATATAAAGCTCAAGGATGATGGAACTTTTCATGAAATGAGAATATATGACAAAGATCACTATCTTGTTTTTGAGCTTGCGTACCACCCTGAACCAAGTTTGGATCCATCTAGAAGACCAGTATTACACTATCATTTATATGATCGAAAATTCAATAGAACTTCTGCACGTAAGGCGACCAGAGCCATGAAGAAAAGATATAAAAAGTATCTGAAAGGGGTAAGACTATGATAAATGGTGATATAAAAGAGTTTTTGGATAAATTATACTGCGGCGAAGAGTTGTTATTTGAATATGAAAATGTTGAGTATTTTTTACAAGGTTGGACTGAAGATAATAAAGCACATATGGTACTTGATAGAAATTCTAACGATACATTTGATGGATATTATTGGGAATGTATTAAGGATACAATGAAAGAGTGTGCTGAAGAGTTTTTGCATATGCAGCTTTGGAATGAAAAAACTTTCGCAGATATTCAAAACTCGGTAATCTGGAAAGAATAAAAAAATCCCCGTCTAGTGCTACCAACACTAGGCGGGGAATCTGAGGATACGAATACCCTCCAAACAAGTACATACAGTTTACTATATTATATTAATATGTGTCAATTTAAATAGAGTAAGATATACCTAACCGCCTCTTGCATCTGGAAGGATTTAATAAGAAATGAATGACATTATTATAGAAACAATAAGAAAATATGAAATAAAAGGTGATTTCAATTATGCTTCAGTTACAGATGATATGATATCAGAAGCTGAGGATAAACTTGGTGTAAAATTGCCAGATCAATATGTTGATTATATTAAGATGTTTGGTCATGGTGGTATCGCTGGTCTTGAAATTCTTGGTGTTGGATTGACAGGTAGAATGATTTTTGTGGATAGCACTTTAGAATATAGAGCAGATGAACTTCCAGAAAATCTTGTTGTAATTGAGAATGTTGATGAATGGCTGATGTGCCTTGACTGTAATACTGGAAAGGTTATTTCATGGGATTTCACTGGTTATATTAAGGATGAATATGATTCTTTTGATGAATATTTAATAGATCAGATGAATAACGCCATTGAGAATATGTAATGATTACATATATATGAGCTACTTTATCTGAGGTAAAGTAGCTCATGTTATTTTGCATATCAATAATCTTCAAGGAAAGAAGAGGTGAATAAAATGGAGTTGACAAGCGTAGGATTTTATAAGGAAATGCCTCATGGAGGAGATTCTGGATTATCAATTATGGATTTTATCAATAAGGCAAAAGGTAGTGTTGATAAAATTGTCAGATACTTGAATGATGGTAAAGCTTTGATTATTAGCCCGGGTTTAGTCGAAGATGTGATTGATAGTAGTAAAGGTTCGGCCGGAACACCTACAGTTTATACAGATGGGAAATGGATATGGCCGGGAGATTTAGCATATTATGTCAAGAATTATCATTTGGAGCTACCTCAGGATTTCTTAGATTATATGAAAGAAAAGAATTGGACTGTTGATTTTTCTCTGGATGATATGGATTTTGATTCAGTGATGATTGATGGGCAACATGTTGAGATGTGATTTAAGAAGTAATATTCTATCACGAAGCCATATTGATAAAAGGGGTATTGTTTTACCATAATTAGTCATGTTAATATATGAGATGGAAAAACTGAATGGGTACATTTTGGGTACACCAGATATGAAATGATATAAATAAGATGATAAAACGAAACAAAAGTTTCGGTTATAAACTATCATATGTATGGTTTGATAAGAGATGTATGAAGGAGTGAAAAGAGCTCCTATAGTAAACAAGAGCTCGTGAGAAGCCCTAAATTAGGGCGCCTCGCGAGCTTTTTTGATGCCTTGTGGTACTAATTTGGTACTAAGAATCAAGTTTGTCTTTTGTGTAGAGTTCATTGATCTTTTTGACATAAGCCATTAATCGCTTAAGCTGTGTTTCGTTCCAGCTTTCATAGTTTTCTATTATAGAGAAAACCTGAGGGTTTTCTTTTTTGTTTATGGTGATAGAGTCTGGTATTTGGGAATCAGTAGCTCCAATCAAATAATCGACAGAAGTGTGAAATGTCCTAGCAATATCTTCAAGCACATGGATAGTAGGTTCTCTTTCTCCTGACTCATACCTAAGATAAGTTGGCTGTGAAACACCGATTCTTTTTGCTGCTTCTCGTTTCGAAATATTTAATTGTTTTCTACATTTAATTAGTCGGTCAATGTCTATTTTCATAGTATATCCTTTATATGGTGTGTGTTGATTGATAGTTATTTAGATTATAACTGGAATTGTATCAAAAAAATAAAAAAATGTAAAATATATTGCATATACCGTAGGTATATGATAACCTATGCCTAGGACATATATCTGTACGGTAGGAGGTGATATAATGAGCTACGACATATATTTGAAAGATAGAGTTTCAGGGGAGACAATTATGCTTCCAATTAAACATGTGATGACTGGTGGAACATATCAGGCTGAATATAATCCTGAAACAAAAACTTTTTCACCAGCTGCAATAAGAGATGCTTGGCTAAATATCACATATAATTATGGTAGATATTATTACGAAGCCGCTGAAGGAGACGATAGATTCTATGTTGAGGAATCTGGTGAATATGATAATTTAGGGATTAGAGGGATTTACGGGAAAAGTGGCTCGGAATCAATTAATATGCTGAAGGATCTGGCATCAAGAATAGAAATGAAATACAAAAAAGATGGAGAATGGATAAATACAATTCGTAAGAAAACTGTATTCAAGGATATAAATGGAAATGATGTTGATATATTAAAAATGCATTTTTGTGAAGATGATATAACAAAAGAAGAAATATCATATAAAATTAGTGAAGGTCCAAATACAAATTATTGGGAGGCTACTGCGGCTAATGCAATGAAACCACTCTTCCAACTAATAGCAATGGCGGAGTTGAGACCGGATGGTATATGGGATGGAGATTAAAGGAAAAATGGATAAAGAAATTATTGAATTAGTAAAATCAATAGAACTATTACATAAGCAGGCTTATTATATTTATGCACCATTGGTGGATGATTTATGTAGTAGACCTGATGCTTCAATGGATGAAGTAGAACATATGTTGGATTATCTCTTGGATTTTTGTGCGACAGATGAGATATTGGAATTATATAAAAAGGTGTGCAGAAGATTTTTTGATAAATATCCCAAAAGTATTGCAGATTATATTTTGATATATCGTGAGATGTATGAAACTGATGAGGATGAGATAAGTGATGAGTGATATTGCTAAAATATAGGTACAGATTGGTCGTATAACAATCTGTCAAAATGGAGTTAAAATGGAAAGAAATATAAACATAATTACTGATTTGGATGGAAAAAGGTTTGTATTAATTAATGATATGATGTGGGTGTCAAAAGTATCTGATTAACACCCAAATGTACTTTGACAACTGAATATAGTTATGGATGATAATGCTCTTATTTGGTATAATAAAGTCAATAAAATCAATGGTTTGCGAG
>Ga0129310_1003233_pt1 | contig 10770 bp, 10 predicted proteins | sample Go1ome_2_FD_94433 | JGI IMG/M metagenome (GOLD analysis project Ga0129310, IMG submission 94433) | Western lowland gorrila individual fecal microbial communities from Wisconsin, USA - Go1022A metagenome | ecosystem: Host-associated > Mammals > Digestive system > Large intestine > Fecal | place...
GCTCTGCAGGACCTTCAGCGGTATACCGGCATACAGCATGTGCATCGCATAGGAATGGCGGAACGTATGTGGCGTGACCGGGACAGAGAACGTCACACCATCAGCGGCAGCGGCGGCAACCGCTTCCCCAATCCAGGTCCTGACCGTTCTGTCCGTCACTTCCCAGAGCCGCGCTTTCTCTGTTCTGCCTGTTCGTTTATTACGCCGTTCCATGGGGATTTTCAGTGTGGCCACCATCGTCTGCAGCTTGCTGACGTACCAGGAGTCGGAGAGTGGAACCAGCCGGTGAGTCTGCTGACCGGCGGGTATTCTTCCTGCCGTCCTGGAGGCTTTTTCGGTCCGTTGTTTCAGGGTCGCAAGCAGCACAAACGGATACGGAGGCGCGAGCGAAAAATCCCCCCGCGTCAGCGCCAGTGCTTCATTAATGCGCGCACCGGTGTTCCACAGTGTGGCCAGCAGCATCTTGCGGCGCAGATCCGGGACGTAATGGAGCAGAGCACTCACCTCGGGAGCCAGCAGATATTTCGGCAGTTCATCATGAACCATCGACATCTGGCGAAGTGCCAGAGCAGCCGGATAATCAATGGCAACAGGCAGCGATGCAGGCTGTCCGGCAGAATACACTGCCGGTACCATGACTGCAGACTGGCTGTGTATAACGGAGCCTGACATTTATATTCCCCAGAACATCAGGTTAATGGCGTTTTTGATGTCATTTTCGCGGTGGCTGAGATCAGCGACTTCTTCCCCGATAACGGAGACCGGCACACTGGCCATATCGGTGGTCATCATGCGCCAGCTTTCATCCCCGACATGCACCACCGGGTAAAGTTCACGGGAGACTTTATCTGACAGCAGACGTGCACTGGCCAGGGGGATCACCATCCGTCGCCCGGGCGTGTCAATAATGTCACTCTGTACATCCACAAACAGACGATAACGGCTCTCTCTTTTATAGGTGTAAACTTTAAACTGCATTTCACCAGTCCCTGTTCTCATCGGCAAAAGAGCCGTTCATTTCAATAAACCTGGCGACCTCTGCCATCCCTTCCTGATTTTCAGCCTGCCAGCGTTCAGCGCGCAGTCGCCGGGCTTCGTTCTGCATGGTCGTACTGACCAGACCGGAGATATTCACGTCATACGCCTTGAGCAGCTGATAGCTGTCGCTGTCAACTGTCACTGTAATACGCTGCTTCATAGCACACCTCTTTTTGACATACTTCTGGTATGCATATCAGTATATATCCTTATGCCGCAAAAATCAGCGCATCAATACAGATACTGTTATCTGGCTTTTAGTAAGCCTTGTTTATTTTACCTTGCGTCATATTAACCAATAAAAATTAAAATCTGACTTATAAAAACAAAGCGTAATTATCGCATTCCCGTTTCGTATGGATCCGACTTTATTTGAATAAAAGACTTTCCGGAAGTGTGCCACGCTGAGGAAATCATCATATCGCTGTTTTCCGCCCCTGCGCGGCGCATCACAGGTCAGGGAGACGACACAACATTAGTGCCATGAGCAGCTGAATCCGGCACAACATGTTGTGCTGACGGGATGTAAAGCTGTGCGGAGGGAGATGAAGATCCGTGACTTACTTTTTTCGGATCTCAGGAGAGGGGAAGAAGAATTTGTGCTGATTATGCAATACTAATGATATATTTTGAACTTAATTGCATTATTGCTTATTTGGCATTAATAACTGAAATACTTTGCATAATTATCAATGAAAGAACGAGGCTCATATTTCCCATGTAAATTATATGCCCTTGTAGAGAGCGAGACGGTAGTGAACTTGCGGTACTAATAATAAACTGTACCGACTCTTCCTGGGCACTGGAATGTTCAGATGTACGACAGAGCCCTGCGCCTTTTGCAATAAATAATTAAAGGACTGAACATGGCGACCACAGTAATAGCTGCCTTTAACGAATTTATGAAAGATACCGTGAATCTCAAAAAGGCAGATACCGATGACGCGCGTGCAAGTCGCGACTGGCTTATCGGTAAGATGAATGATTTTGAGAAGGATGATAAATTTCCGGTGAGTTTTCCAGCGATCCATATTGCCTTTGGCTCCTTTGCCAGAAGGACCAAAATCCGTCCGCTTGATGATATCGATCTGATGTTTGGCTTAACCGGGCAAGGTGCCACCTATACCATCCTGAGTGACCGGATAACTGTAACCTCCTCCGGAGAGGGGTCACGTCTGCACAGTTACCGCCATTCCGGAGCAGACACCGTCTGCTCCGTCAGAATTCTGAATGCCTTTAAAAACCGCCTGCAGGACATTGCCCAGTACGCCCAGGCTGATATCAGGCGTAACCAGGAAGCTGTCACGCTGAAACTGGTCAGCAAGGACTGGAATTTTGACATCGTCCCCTGCTTGTCAACGCCACGATCTTTGACCGTCTTATATCACTGGCGCTGACAGAGTTATCCGGCATGGTGTCAATCAGTTCATAATTTTTCCATCGGAGCAGCCTACCACCGGTGATAACCTGACTTTGCCTGTAGTCTGTATATACAATCCCTAGCATTGAAACACACATATGAAGTGTACTTCGGATATGACCGTACGCTCAGGAAGTACGGCAGATTCCGTCAAAAATTACCTGTAAAGACAGACATCAGAAAAAACAGTGCTCGCCGCAGACCGGTGACCGGGCGAAGCCCGCGAACCGGCGAGGAAGCGCAATGTATCTGTAGTTACAGTGAGCAGGTACGCCCTGAAGCCCTTTCATAAAACGGTTGTGTGCGCTGTCCTTCTGGAATGATTTATCCACATATCCAGAGGCCCGATCCAGTAAACTAGATCCATGAATGATCAATAAAGGATCCATTAAAGATCCCCATATTGCTGTACACCTTGTCATTAATGGTCCGGGAGCACGATCACATAAGCTATGGCATGTTACTGATAAACTGTAACAAGTTAATGATAAGCTGTATTAAGTAATGCATATACTGCAGTAAGTTAATGACATAAACTATGGTCAGTATGCCAGACTCAGTTGTTAAATACAGGCTACAGGTTTTTCTTCAGTCAGTTAGCGGAGTTCTGACACACGATTTTCTGTTTATTCTTTTACTGTCCACAGGCTGGAGGCTTTCTGGAAAACAAAAATTCAGACATCAAAAAACTGTTCGGCGAGGTGGATAAGTCGTCCGGTGAACTGGTGACACTGACACCAAACAATAACAACACCGTACAACCTGTGGCGCTGATGCGTCTGGGCGTTTTTGTACCGACCCTTAAATCACTGAAGAACAGTAAAAAAAATACACTGTCACGTACTGATGCCACGGAAGAGCTGACACGTCTTTCCCTGGCCCGTGCTGAGGGATTCGATAAGGTTGAGATCACCGGCCCCCGCCTGGATATGGATAACGATTTCAAGACCTGGGTGGGGATCATTCATTCCTTTGCCCGCCACAACGTGATTGGTGACAAAGTTGAACTGCCTTTTGTTGAGTTTGCAAAACTGTGTGGTATACCTTCAAGCCAGTCATCCCGCAGGCTGCGTGAGCGCATCAGCCCTTCCCTGAAGCGCATTGCCGGTACCGTGATCTCGTTTTCCCGTACCGATGAGAAGCACACCCGGGAATACATCACCCATCTGGTACAGTCAGCCTACTACGATACTGAGCGGGATATTGTTCAGTTACAGGCCGATCCCCGCCTGTTTGAACTGTACCAGTTTGACAGAAAAGTCCTTCTCCAGCTTAAGGCGATTAATGCCCTGAAGCGACGGGAGTCCGCCCAGGCACTCTACACCTTTATAGAGAGCCTGCCCCGGGATCCGGCACCGATATCGCTGGCGCGGCTGCGTGCACGCCTCAATCTGAAGTCTCCTGTATTTTCCCAGAACCAGACGGTCAGACGGGCAATGGAGCAGTTGCGCGAGATTGGATATCTTGATTACACGGAGATCCAGCGGGGGCGGACAAAATTCTTCTGTATTCACTACCGGCGTCCCCGGTTAAAAGCGCCGAATGATGAGAGTAAGGAAAATCCGTTGCCACCTTCACCTGCGGAAAAAGTCAGTCCGGAGATGGCGGAGAAGCTTGCCCTGCTAGAGAAACTGGGCATCACGCTGGATGACCTGGAAAAACTCTTCAAATCCCGCTGAACATAAACTGTAGTCAGTGAAGAGCGCTCCTTTACTGACTACAGCTTATATTAACCGGTGCAGTGAGTGGTCTGCTCACTGCAGTTTATATTCTGTTTCCTGCAGTGCTGTCTGTAGCTGAGCTGCCATCTGCCTGTCCCTTACGTAAGTGATCCCGTAACCTGATGCTGAGGCATTGCTCCCTTCATAAAACATGACTTACTCACTACAGCTTATATACATGCTCCAGCTTATGTTATGTCTGTTCTGCTGACCACAGCTTATATAAGGAAGCGCGTATGCCGTCACCTCAGGGGAGGCAGTGTACGCAGGATCTCCGCAGCATCCCGCCCGTCACCTGTGAAAGGCACTGCCAGCGTGGCAGCCATATCCAGTGCAAACACTCTGGTATAAACCTCCATCGAACGTGGATCCCTGTGACCAGCCAGTGCCTGGATGACTTTCCGGGGCTGGCGGTGATAGAGCATGTGCATGATATAGCTGTGCCGGAAGGTGTGTGGTGTGACCGGAATCGAAAAGTGTACTCCGTCAGCTTCGGCCCGTCTGACAGCCTGCTTCAGCCAGTTGCGCATGGTTTCGTCGGTCACGGCCCATAATGGTTCACGACGACGGGGCCGGGTGGTGATCATCCAGCTTTCCATCTGCCTGACATAGCTTATATCTGTCAGCGGAACCAGGCGCACTTCATCTTTTGGCGGGCGTCCGCGTCGCGCACGCACTTTTTCGGACAGGATCCGCACAAACGGTCTTACTCCATTCAGGTCAAATGATTCCGGCGTCAGCATCCGGGCTTCGCCAATACGCATTCCGGTATTCCAGAGGGTGGCGAACAGCATATGGTGACGCTGATCCGGCATATAGAAAAGAAGGGCACTCACTTCCGGGGCCAGCAGGTAGGCCGGTGTGGCCCCCGTGGAAGTGGCCATTCTTCTCAGGGAGAGCGCTGTTGCAAAATCCACCCCCGGCGCAATGGGTAACAGGGAGACGCGTTCTGGTGAATTCTGCAGGGGAATGACATTGTTCATGAGTTATTTTTCACGTAGCACACGCACTGTTTATGGATACAGGTATTCTGACCTGAACGCCCGGATCCTTCCACGACAATAAATCGCAGCGCGCGGATCCTTTTGTTTGATTATCACGCATTATTGCGGGTAAAACCAAATACGTAAAGGCGCATTTTGCCGCAGGGATCCCGTCTTAAGCCAGTCATGGTGCGGGCTGAGTGCTGGTTTACCGTTTTTGGGAGAAATGGGGTAATGCCAGGAACAGGCAGATACGGAGAAAAATCCTGCAGATAACCTTCTACGACAACTGAAGGTGTCTGACGCCATATTCTTAGCTACTTCTCAGTTTTAAGGCGGCTTAGTCACAACATAAGGTTATGCATAATAAGCATATTTTATTATGTTATGGTCTTGTTCATGCATGAACTGTTATCTATTCAGTCACTTTTAACGTTTTATATCATACTGCATATGACACAATCATCTTCTATATTCAGATTAAAAATATTATGACGACGATCAAATAAATTTAGTGAAATCGTTACTTACAATAATATGCTTATGACATAATTTATCAAAAATATTCGACAACCTCCCTGAAAGGTTACTGCGAGGAGTCAAACAATGAAGTGTAATAACTTATTCAGTCTTTTTTATGCTCTCTTTATAGCAAAACCAGGAAGTTAAAATGAATCAGAAGTGGAAGACGCTAATAGTTTCAGTATTAACACCATCAAGTATTATATCAGGAATTGCGTTGATAGTTCTCTGGGGATATTTCAGTCGTCTGGACCGACTGGATATTTTCTTTGATGTGATGAATATTAAAAGCATCTTGGTATTGGTTTGTTGTGCAACTATTCTATCATTGATTATGATTATTTTTATTTTTTTTATAACATCTTTTTTTATACCAATAGTTATTCCTTATGATATAAACAACCTTCCTGCTTACAATAAGATTCAGGGTAATTTTTTATCTGTAATGATGTTATCAGGCCTCTTCCCCATGGCCTTTATATACGTGTTATACTGTGCATTTGATTTTGACCAGAGTGTTAAAGATAACTCTGGCTGGTTATCTATTTTAAGTATAGGAGCACTAATAGTTGTTATTTCAGCCATAATAAACAAGAGGTATCTTGAATATGACTTATCGTTTAAAAATAATAGAATGAAACTCTTGAGACGTGTTCAGATCTATCTTGTTATTCCGTTGTCTATTGCTTTACTGGTGCATCTTCAGGTAATTCCACTGGAGATTGTTTTTAGGAATATTGCAACTTCAGATAAGAATGTTAATTTCAAAGTGATAGCTGAACTGGCTTTCATGTCATATTTTATTTTTATTCTGACAATACTTCCCGGCCTCATTTATCTAAAAATGAATCCACAGCATAAACTTTCTAAAAGAATTAGTTCTTCATTTGTCGCATCCTTGATGATATTATTAGTCATATCGACTCAAATAACTGTATTACCAGTAATTTTTACCCATTCAGTTATTAAGATCTCAGGTATAAGTGACTTCAAAATACATAGCTACATTATTAAAACAAGTGAATATCCGGAGGAGTTTTTTTCCAATGCAGTATGGGGCAAAAAAAATATAAAACCAGGGGAATATTACTCTGTGCAGGCTGTTTCTATGTTTACGACAAACCAGTTTATTCTCCTTTGTCCCAAGGATATTATAAGGTTTTATCGGGAAAGCTGGAAGTTCGAGCTGCTTAATGTAGACTTCGATACAAATACCAGGAAGAAACTCCAGGAAGAAGCAGCATATTGCGTACCAATTTCTGCAATATCTGTAAAACGATGGGATATGCCTCTTCAGGACTCGAAATCCTCAAGTTAGAAGGCAGCTAGGGCGACTGTATTCTGTGACGAAAATGGCAATTAAAGTCTGAGAATGCTCATTATCCATGGTGTTAGATAGTAATGCGGTATGTAAAAAATAGTGATGGCAAGAGCCTGAACTTGACTTGGCTAATCAAATACCGGCGTAGTGATTAGGAAACAGGGTCGGATAACATTATTGCGCGGTTCATTGAACCTACTGATGACGCCGGATATATAGTCGTAAACCGTATCGAACCAGTACTTGTATCACCAGGAGCGTCCATATATGACCACCGTTTACAGTAAAAACGGTATCTGTTTTCTGATCCTTCCAGCGTCAAACTACCGTTGTAATGGTGAGGTCTGGCGCTATTGTAATAATTCAGAAGAAAATCGCTGATTTATTTCCGGACCTCACCCTTGCCTGCGTAATCATCTGTCGGCCCCCATCCTGTTTTCAGACTGCGGAAAAAGTGTTCAATAGGGCTGTTATCCCGGCAGTTTCCCCGTCATCTGACACTTTGCTTTATCCTGTAACGCCATAGAAATTGTTGACACCTCAGTCCTGTATACTGGCTTCCCTGGACGTCCTTCTGAGAGTCAAGAGGTTATCAGAATGCTGTTAACTTGCCTGTTTTTATTTCGTTGTAATGTATAAGCCTCACGTGAAATATAATGCTTAAGACAGCGTATTAATTCTATTTTTTTATGTCCTTCGGCTACTCACCTGGCGACATATTCCTTCATTTTATCGTCAGTTCGTAAATGTCCGATATCGATGATGTGAAGTGTACTATTTGCAGCACACTCCTCCCCGATTAAGTCGGTAATGGTACGTTTTTCCAGAAGATACGGGAACCGGGCTGACACCACACAGAGCTGCAAAACCTTATTCGGTTCTTAACCGTTGGGGATTGTCTCAGGCAGTCATCAGCAACTGCGAAGCGCTTTTGTATCTAATAGCATTACGTTTAATCAATTCAGGTGCAAGCTCATCAACAATTACCGCAATCATGACATCCAGGCTCCCAGAGTCCTGATGAACTGCATACATGTCATATTTCTGGGTTGTTCGCGTAATTCATCCGGTGCGAGATAATATTGGAATGGATAATCTGAGGAGCGACTCTGCAGGTCGATATTGCTGTTTTGCAGCAAGTTTTTATCACCCACAGAGATTCAATCATAGATCGCTTGTTTTGGAAGTGACGGTTCTTGTTCCGGAGAATGCCACATGTGCAGCACACGCTGCATCAATCGATACCACTTTTATCCCCAATAGGCAGAATAACAAAACAAGACTGCGAATTAAAGTAATCAGAAAATGAATGAGCTAGAAGATAGTGGCAATAAATCAAGGACTAAACTTATAGGGAATAAAAATAATAAAAGAACATCTTATTTTTTGTTTTTAATGCATGAGCATATATTTTATATTAATAACAAAACCCATCATTAAACAAAATCAGCATGATGAATGACAGAGTTTCCTTTAAAAGAGGGTATATTATCTTACAGTATCTGACATAGTGCAATGTAAATTATCAGCTAAGCCATAACGGCTTAGCAGTGTTTAAGCGTAAGAATCAAGACTACAGTTACAGTTCACTCACGGTAGAAATATTTAAGCGCACTAACAATACTGTGTGTATAGTTTAATTTTTTTAGGCACAGGCAAAAATAACTCATAGAAACATTGTTCCTTTCACAACTTTCTTGCTTTGAATACCCATCAACCAAATACTCCTTTAGAGCCATGATGGTTTTTTTACTTCTGATTGGTGATATTTCAATTAAAAGTGAAAAGTGTTCTCCATTCATACATAATTGACTTAGCTCTGTATTAAAATTATTTCTTGGATAGGGAGGGGGGCTCATATATTATCCAACCTCATTCTTTCTATTAAAGAATTGGAATAGAATCGACAGAAATACTATTGGAGTAAGTATTTGATAGTAAGTAATTTACGCTCCTATATAGACTGTTGTTACTTATATAATATTTTTTGGGGACTTATGTTGTGACAGCGCCAGTTGTTAAAGACGTTGTGCCGTCATACAGAATAATATAGAACAACCAATAACGATTACTGATCAATAACCACCGCCAGAGATACAGAAAAGCTTTATCTGTAATTAGTTCAACTATATATCCCGTCAACTTCTGTTTCAGAGCGTTGTCGTAAAAATCCTGCGCAAATAAATTAGTCATATATCAAACCATTTACGCGGTAACTGACAGGTCTGAAATTTAACCTCCTGACGATGCAGGTTTGCATTCATCTATGGTTTTACTTTGGTATGTAACTCTAAGCGTGTAGAACATCAGTCCGGCATGGTGAACTGTGACCCGGTAAAAGCCTTACGGATAAGCAAGGATGCCACAATCCAAACGTGTGCTTTGACACCTCGTAAACCAGTCGCTGCGATATTTAGACGAATACTGTTTTCGATTATTTACCTGATCGATACAGTTTTTATCACGTAAGTCACCTCTGACTAAATGTCTGCTCATCTAGTCATACGCCCATTATTTCTGGATAAATAAGGTTACTTCTTCTTTGTTTTTGTGTACAGAAAACTTAATTGTGGAGGAGGTAGACCATTGAACAGAAACTGTTGAACTGCTAAGGTCTATACCTCGTTTAAATTTTTACTGAATTTATATCAATCATATTCTTTATGACATTAACATTACATGTTTTTTGTGGAATGTAAACTCGAAAATAATAGTGGTTGATATTTTAGTAAAATATCACAGGGCAATGATTTTACATTAAAACTCATATAATTTTGTAACTAAACTATACGAAAAAACAGAAGTGCTTATTCTTTGGCCATTTTAGCACTGCTGACTGACTTGTCTGAAAAGCATGGCATTATGCCTTAATAACCGTAAGAATGTTACTCCTCTGAGTACAAGAAATCTATTATAGGTCAATAAACATTGACAGATATTGTCCTACTACAATAAATGATTCTTTTTCGGAGATATATTAAGACATACTAACAGTTTAAATATCTTTGAGTAAACAAGCCGTCATTTCACATGAGAGCATCCGTGCCCAACTGGTTTCTATATACGATGATGAATGTATGAGTTAACGCTCATTCGTCATAGAACAGATTTGCAGCTTCTCCTGTACTTGAATAAACGTTAACTAATTCCGTATTGCTGGTTCTTTATCGGTAGAAAAATCAATATCCATAGCATCACATTGCAGAGCGACCGGGTATTAGAGTCGCTATTCACTGGTTATCACTGAACGCTGCGTAATAGTGGTTGCACAAACAAAATGTTATGTTATAACATTGCTGTGTTGACATATATTTTCGAATGTATATGAACGTAATCAGAACTGTCATTTGTACATTAATCATACTTCCGGTGGGGTTACAGGCAGCGACAAGTCATTCTTCTATGGCTAAAGATACAATCACCGTTGTCGCGACAGGAAATCAGAACACGGTATTTGAAACGCCGTCGATGGTCAGTGTCGTCACGAATGACACACCGTGGAGTCAGAATGCGGTTACATCGGCTGGGATGCTGAAAGGTGTTGCCGGTCTCAGCCAGACTGGTGCAGGACGGACCAATGGGCAGACCTTTAATCTACGCGGCTATGACAAAAGCGGGGTACTTGTTCTTGTTGACGGCGTCCGCCAACTCAGTGACATGGCAAAAAGCAGTGGCACTTATCTGGATCCGGCACTCGTCAAACGTATCGAAGTTGTCCGCGGGCCAAACTCCAGTCTGTACGGCAGTGGCGGGCTGGGAGGTGTA
>Ga0129310_1003239_pt1 | contig 10748 bp, 10 predicted proteins | sample Go1ome_2_FD_94433 | JGI IMG/M metagenome (GOLD analysis project Ga0129310, IMG submission 94433) | Western lowland gorrila individual fecal microbial communities from Wisconsin, USA - Go1022A metagenome | ecosystem: Host-associated > Mammals > Digestive system > Large intestine > Fecal | place...
ATGCCGGCTTCCGCTGAGGACAGCTATGTTGCAGGTATCACCTGGCAGTCTTCCAGCTACATGTTCCGTAACACCATCGCCCAGTCCAAGCTTCTTTACTGGGACAACGACCTCGGCGAGGCTGCTGAGCTTGCCGGCGCTTCCTTCACCGACGCACAGATCACCGGCGACGGCGAGTACACCGTAACACTGGACGGCGTTCAGGACGGCGGCTGGAACATGCTGAAGCTCGAGTCCAACATCGACCTCGACGCTACACCTGATGTAAAGTTCGAGATCACTTCCGTTGAGCTGAACGGCGCTGCTGTTGACTTCGACAAGGACGCTGCTGTAATGAGCGCTGACGCTGCTACAAAGAGCGACGACTATTCCGACTGGGATTTCGACATCAAGAACACCGCAAGAGTACAGCTCATCAATGTATATGACAACATCGCCGCTATCCCGAACGACTCCTACGAGTCCATCAAGGTTACATTCAACGTAACCGGTCTTGGCGGCGGCGCAGCTGCTGACGATACCGCTTCTGACGCTACAGAAACCGGTTCCGATGCTGTTGCAACTCCCGACAAGGGCTCTCCTGACACCGGCGTTGAGGGTGTTGCTGCTGTTGCAGGTCTTGCAGTGATCGCTGCTGGCGCTGTTGCTATCTCCAGAAAGATAAAGTAATTCCTCCTACAAACAACGCAAAGGGCTGTCTTAATGACAGCCCTTTTTTCTTAAAATTATTAATTTGTCCTCATATTGAGCTTTTCTGCCCCGGGTCTCCCGGGGCAAAAATACTTCTATCCGAACCGCGCGCACTCATTGTCGGAAAGGTCGTTTGCGTAAGGCAAAGACGTGGCTTCGGGACTTTTTGACTGCCTATTTATGTACGCTGCTTCATTCGCCGGCGGGACAGCTCGGCGTATTTCTCCTTTGTAGCCTGGCCTCCGCGCAGGTGCCGCTCCTGCTTGTTTTTGTCCAGCACGGATTTCACCTCGTCGTGCAGCTGCTTGTTCACCTGCTCCAGCCGCACCGTTATGTCCTGGTGCACCGTGCTTTTGCTTATCCCGAAATGTTTCGCCGCCGAGCGGACTGTCGCATTGTTTTCAACTATATAATGTCCGAGTGTGACACATCTTTCCTGATTTGTTTCCCCTTTTGTATCTTTCTTCAATTCAATTCGCACCCCCGTCGTATGATGTGGTTTTCACTCTCCTTAAGTCCGCAGCGTGTCTGTGGACGTTTCTTTTTCACATTTTATGAGAAAAGACGGGGATATATTACTTGTAATGCCGCATTGGACAGCCATTCGCGCCGTTTTTTCAAATTAATCTTTAAAAAAATTTCAAAAACCCCTTGACATATACGAAAAAATATGATAAAATCATACCAAGCTGATAGGTGATGTTGGTATTGAAAAAATCACCCGACACGCGCTATCTTGAATTACGGATAATACGAAAAGGAGAACCACCATGAAAGTTTATCAGACAATTACGGACACCATCGGACACACCCCTCTTCTTGAAGTAACCAAGCTTGAAGCCGAGGAGCAGGCAGTTGCAAAAGTATTCGCAAAGCTGGAGCTTTTTAATCCGGCAGGCAGCGTAAAGGACAGAGTTGCAGCTGCAATGATCGATGACGCTGAGAAGCGCGGCGTGCTCAAGCCCGACAGCGTTATCATCGAGCCGACCAGCGGCAACACCGGTATCGGACTTGCAGCCGTTGCAGCCGCAAGAAACTACCGTATAATCATCGTAATGCCCGAGACCATGAGCATTGAGCGCCGCAACCTGATGAAGGCTTACGGTGCTGAGCTTGTACTCACCGACGGCGCAAAGGGCATGAAGGGCGCGATCGCAAAGGCTGAGGAGCTTGCAAAGGAGATCCCCGGCGGCTTCATTCCGTCCCAGTTCACAAACCCTGCTAACCCCGCTGTCCACACCGCTACCACTGGTCCCGAGATCTGGGAAGACACAGACGGCAAGGTAGACATCTTCGTTGCAGGCGTAGGCACCGGCGGAACCATCAGCGGCGTTGGTAAGTACCTCAAGAGCAAGAACCCGAACGTAAAGGTAGTCGCTGTTGAGCCCAAGACCTCCCCGGTACTTTCCGAGGGCAAGGCTGGCCCCCACAAGATCCAGGGTATCGGCGCTGGCTTCGTTCCCGAGACTCTCGACACAAACATCTACGACGAGATAATCCCCGTTGAGAACGAGGACGCATTTGCAACCGGCAGACGTATTGCACGTACACAGGGCGTTCTGGTCGGAATCTCCTCCGGCGCTGCTATGTGGGCTGCTCTCCAGCTCGCTAAGCGTCCCGAGAACAAGGGCAAGAACATCGTAGTTCTGCTCCCCGACACCGGCGAGAGATATCTCTCCACAGCAATGTTCGCTGAGTAATTTTACAAAATACAAAGGGGCTGTATATCAGCCCCTTTTATTTGTTTGCACACAACAAAACGGGCACCCGAAAGGGTGCCCGTAATTTTATAATCTAATGCGATCAGGACTTGGACTTGATGTACTCGTCCATAGCCTTTGCAGCAGTTTTTCCTGCGCCCATTGCCAGGATAACCGTAGCCGCACCGGTAACTGCGTCACCGCCTGCGAATACGCCCTCGCGGGAAGTCTGACCGTTCTCGTCTGCAATGAAGCAGCCATGCTTGTTGGTATCCAGACCCTTTGTGGTGTTTCTGATAAGCGGGTTCGGGGAAGTACCGATGGACATTACAACGCAGTCAACATCGAGAACGAACTCACTGTTCGGCTTCTCAACAGGTCTGCGGCGGCCGGAAGCGTCAGGCTCGCCAAGCTCCATCTCAACGCACTTCATGCCGGTAACGAACTTGTGCTCGTTGCCGAGAATCTCAACGGGGTTATTGAGGGTCTTGAAGATGATACCCTCTTCCATTGCGTGCTCTACTTCTTCCTTACGTGCGGGCATTTCGTCCAGACCACGGCGGTATACTATGTATACGTTCTCCGCACCAAGGCGCTTAGCGCAGCGTGCTGCGTCCATTGCAACGTTACCGCCGCCGACTACTGCAACACTGGTGTTCTTCTTGATAGGAGTATCGCTCTCGGGCTTGTACGCCTTCATGAGATTTACTCTGGTAAGGAACTCGTTAGCGGAGTAAACGCCCTTGAAGTTCTCGCCGGGGATATTCATGAATCTCGGCAGACCTGCACCAGAACCGATGAAGATAGCCTCAAAGCCCTGCTCGAACAGCTCGTCAACCTCGATGGTACGGCCAACAACTACGTTGGTGTTTACCTTAACGCCCATAGCGATGAGGTTATCGACTTCGTGCTGTACGATGGACTTCGGAAGTCTGAACTCAGGGATACCGTAAACCAGTACGCCGCCTGCAAGGTGGAGTGCCTCGAATACGGTTACATCATAACCGAGCTTAGCGAGGTCGCCTGCGCATGTAAGACCGGAAGGTCCTGCGCCGATGATGGCAACCTTGTGGCCGTTCGGAGCCGGAACTGCGGGAGCTTCAGTAGCATGTGCGTTGTGCCAGTCAGCTACGAATCTCTCTAGACGGCCGATAGCTACAGGCTCGCCCTTGATGCCGCGTACGCACTTGCTCTCGCACTGTGTTTCCTGGGGACATACACGTCCGCAGACAGCCGGCAGGGAGCTTGACTGGTGAATTACCTGATAAGCGCCCTCAAAATCGCGCTCCTTGATCTTTGCAATGAATTCCGGAATGTTGATGGAAACCGGGCAGCCGCTCTGGCAGGGCTTCTTGGGGCAGTGCAGGCAGCGGTTAGCCTCGTCAACGGCCTGCTCCTCGGTGTAACCAAGGGCTACCTCCTTGAAGTTCTTGTTACGGACGTTCGGGTCCTGAACCGGCATTTCATTCTTTTTAAGACTCATGTTCGGCATTTCACTTTACCTCCTTTTTATAAAGGTTGCAGACTTCTTCGCGCTTTCTGGTCTCAAATTCCTTGTACATTGTACCGCGCTCCATAGCCTCGTCGAAATCTACCAGGTGACCGTCGAAATCAGGACCGTCAACGCATGCGAACTTGGTTTCGCCGCCAACGGTCAGTCGACATCCGCCGCACATGCCTGTGCCGTCGATCATTATCGGGTTCATGGAAACGACAGTCTTGATGCCGTATTCCTTAGTCAGCTTACATACGAACTTCATCATTACCAGCGGACCTATAGCGATTACTTCGTCGTACTGGTTGCCAGCCTTGATAAGCTCTTCAAGGGCGTTGGTAACAAGACCCTTTTCGCCGTGGCTGCCGTCGTCTGTCATCAGCTTCATAACATCGGAAGCTGCCTTGAATTCGTCCTCGAGGATAACAAGATCCTTATTTCTGAAGCCCACGATGCTGTGTACCTCTGCGCCGAGGTGGTGGAGCTTCTTAGCGATCGGATATGCGATAGCGCAGCCCACGCCGCCGCCTACTACAGCGACCTTCTTCAGCCCGTCGGTATGGCTGGGAACGCCGAGAGGTCCTACGAAATCGTGAATGAACTCACCCTCTTCAAGGTGATTGAGCTTCTCGGTGGTGGCACCGACGATCTGGAAGATAATTGTGATCGTGCCCTTTTCACGGTCAAAATCCGCGATTGTCAGCGGAATTCTCTCGCCCTCTGCGTCAACTCTGAGGATTATGAACTGACCCGGCTCAGCCTTCTTGGCGATCATCGGAGCGTCAACTTCCATGAGAGTTACTGTGGGGTTGAGGATTTTCTTGGTAAGAATTTTGTACATTCTCCTGTGTCCTCCTGAATATTTTGACGGCTGCCGCCCGGAAATGGGCATAGTCCGTCCTTACATTACATTATACCATGCTTTGATGTTTTTTTGCAATATAATTTTAATGCCAGCGTCTGGATTTGTACATTTTCACAAAACGTGTTGTGAATTTTGCACAATCCGTACAAACGCTGGCATATTGTGTTTACCTGTGTCGGCCGCCGCCACCGCCGTGACCCCCGGAGCGGCTGTGTCCGCCGCCTCCGCTGTGTCCGCCTCCGTGACTTCTGCCGCTGCTGGAGCTGCTCACGCGGTGGGACGTTGTGTACTCGCGCACGAACATATCCCTTCTCATGGTGAATTTGGTCATGTTGCTCTCAATGTAGGCGCGGGCGGATACCGGAGCCTTCTTCTTGTATCCCGCCGCCATTCCGTTCACGACCGTCAGCGCTATGATCAGCGCCAGAACCACTCCGGCGATATTTCCCAAATTAAGGCTGAACGAAATCCCATCGTCGCGGCTGCTGTCCCCTGCGTAAGCGAGGGTGTGATTTTCAAGGTAGGTGCAGAACTTTCTGATCGCCGCGGGGTAGTTGTCACCGCCGCCGGAATCCAAGCCGTCATACACGGCGTCGAAGATACTGTCCGTCCTGCTGCCGTAAATATCGTTCGCGTGATTTGAACAGGAGATCCAGTCCTGCTCGCCAGTTCCCGCCCTTACGAGCATGAGCACGATGGAGCTGCTGTCGTAGCCGAAGCTGTCGTCCAGGAATTCATCGGTGTAGCTTCTTTCGTTGCCGGAGCCAATGCCGTTTGTAAGCACGACGCCGATGTTTGCGCCGATGTTATCCGCGGTAGACTGCATGACGCTCAGCAGCTCGCTCTCCTCGGAGGAGGACAGCGCGTCCTGGTAATCCTCAAGCCGCGTCTGGTAGGAAATACCCCCGGTCACATCGCCGACATAGCCGTCCTGGTTCTTGACAAGGTAATCACAGAACTGCTCCACGGCCGCGTAATAATTTGTGCTGCTTCCGCTGTCAAGACCGTAATAAACCGCATCGAAAATATGATCCAGCTGCGGCTTGAATACCGTGCGGGCGCGGTTGGAGTAGCTGATCCAGTCGGAGTAGCCGGAATTTTCCCTCGCTATCATCAGCATGATGGAATCCGCGTCGGAATCGAAGTATGTACTCATGAACTGGTCGCAGGTCTGCTGTTCGTCGGTCGTTATTTCGTCCGCGATAAGCACGGCGACGTTCATGTCGATTTTTCGCGCGGTGCTCTGAATGAGCTGCGTCAGTTCGTCATACTCACCGCTGGTGAAAACGTTCCGCTCATCGGACAGTACTCCATGAGTGACCTGAGCATACGCGACAACGGAAGCGCTGAATGAAACGACTGCGATGATCAGCGCCGTAAACAGCGCAAAGAACTTCTTAGTCAAGCATGGCACCCCCGATCAGGAATAATATCACGCCAAGCACCAGGAACAGCGCTGCTCCCAGCAGGAATTTCCTTAGCCCGCTGACCGGAAGTATTCCGAACCGCAGACCGGTCTGACCGTTCATGACGAACGGATAATCCTTGCCCTTGTAGGTGTAGTTGAGGAACCACACGGGGAGCATTCCGTAAACCGTTGTCTGATTGAGGTAAGCCACCTGGCGGTGCTTCTCGGTGACGGAATTGTATCCGCTGATATCCGCCCGGAGAATCTCGACTGCGGCGTCCGAAACGCGCTGGTCTATCCTGGGAGAAGCCTCGGCGGAGGTCACGTCGTACTTCTCGGCGCCGCAGCCCGAAAGATAGCTCATCGAAAACTTCTTCAGACCCGTGTAGTTGAACGGCTCTATGGCTTCCATAAGGCTGTCGTCGATGCGCTTTGAGCCATCGCACGGAACTCGTACGAACACCATATTCGCGCGCCTTGAAATATCGAATATCTTCGTATTGGTGTAGCGTATATCACCGACGCGCCAGCTGCGAACCTTCGTCCCCTCGGCGTCAAGCTGGGCGTCCACTGAGCCGCTCTTCAGCCAGTACGGTACGTACAGCGGAGTGATGTTCTTTATCTGCGCTTCGCTCGTGAAACCCTTCGGAAGAAGTATCTTACCCTTGCAGTACTCCTTGAACGCCTGCACCGCCTGTTCGCGTGTTGTGGCAAACGGGATTATCAGATCCGGTTTGTACTCGCCGGAAAGTCTGCCGGTAAGTATGACCGGCGTATGACAAAAGTGGCAGCGAGTGGACGCCGTAAGACTGTCGCAGATAACTCCAGCGCCGCAGTTCGGACAGGTGTACAGCGCAGAAGCTCCGGCGAATTCCTCCGCCTGCCGGTTTGCCTCGTCAGCCGCTAATCTTCTTTCAGCTTCAAGATTTTCCTGGGATAATTCCAGGTTCTCGTTCTGCACGAAGTTCTTTTTTATGTCCTCCTCGGTGAATTCGCTGTCGCAGAAAAGGCACTTGAATTTACCGAGCGCGTTGTCATATTCCAGCGCCGCGTTACAGTTCGGGCACTGGTATGTAACAGTTTTGATTTCCATATAACACCCCAGTTTAGTTTATACTCTGATACCGCTGAGCGCCTCGCCAATGCTGGCGTTTATCACGATATCCGCTTCGTCGTCTGCGGAGGTCGGAGTCTTGTTTATCACCGCCAGCCGCCTGCCATCGAAAAAGCGTATCAGTCCCGCCGCAGGCTGCACCGCCAGGGAAGTACCTCCGATGATCAGCATATCCGCTTCGGCTATCGCGTTTATCGCGCGGTTTATGCATTCCTCGTCCAGCGGCTCCTCATAGAGCACAACGTCCGGCTTGATTATCCCGCCGCACTCGCAGTGAGGCACCCCTGAGGTACTCATGATGTGATCCAGTCCGTAGAACTTCCCGCACTTCATGCAGTGATTCCTGTGGACGGAGCCGTGAAGTTCAATGACGTTCCTGCTTCCCGCGGCGGTGTGAAGCCCGTCGATGTTCTGGGTTATGACCGCGGATAGCTTCCCGGCACGCTCCAGCTCAGCAAGCTTGATGTGCGCGGCGTTGGGCTTCGCCTGCTGGTATATCATACGGTCGCGGTAGAATCTGTAGAACTCCTCCGGGTCCCGCATGAAGAAGCTGTGACTGATTATCTGCTCCGGCGGATAACAGTATTTCTGATTGTAAAGACCATCGGCACTTCTGAAATCCGGAATGCCGCTTTCAGTGGAAACTCCTGCCCCACCGAAAAACACTATGCGGCTGCTCTCGTCTATCATTGATTGCAGGTCCATAGAGAATTACCCCCTTGTCTGTATATCTGAAATAAGTTCCGCCGTACGTTCCGGCGCGTCGGTATTTGTTTCATGCCCGGCGCCAGCGATGACCCGGAATTCGCCGTCCGGCAGGAGTTCGGCGAGCCGCCGCGCGGCTTTGGCGTTCGCCTTGTCCCTGTCGCCACAGGCTGTGATCACTGGGCAGGTGATGTTCCTGAGCACCGGGGTGAAGTCCAGCTCCGCCATATCCCGCGTAAGGGATATAAACTGACTTTTTGTGAATCCCAAGCCATTGAAGGAACTTTCCGGCATTACTCGGAATATCGCCGACTGTATGCTCAGCATAGCCCTCGGCATTCTGAACTGCGGCGCAATGAGAAGCATGGAGCGCACGCGCTCCGGGTGTTCGGTGGCGTAATTCAGAGCCAGTACCGCGCCCAGCGAAAGACCGCATAGACACAGCGGAGCTTCCTTTGAATCCAGCCATGCCGCAAAACCGCCGTACAGCTCCCGCCAGCTTCCCCCGCCGATGAATCCCGACAGTTCCGGCAGCAGAAATTCTGAATCCGGCAGTGCCGCGGAAGTCTTGTCCCAGGCAGAAGCGCTCTGCCCAAGCCCGTGTATGAGAACAGTATGCATAGCACCTCCTGAAGCATTCTCCTGCGCCTGCCCGGCGCATGTAACGTTGTGTTTTTATTATAGCACACCGCCGTCCAAAAATCAATAGTATGCAAAACTCCCCTTGACAAAAAAGGCATATCGTGATATATTAGTACCAAGGGAATGACGACCTCCCCGTGGGCTTGACCCCGAACCGCAAATTCGTTTGCTGATGGCATCTGCAATACAACACGCCGGGATAATTCCGGTGCTGTTTCCGTATTCGCAGGCTGTCGGCTTTTTTTTGCACGGAACGCACCGCCGGCTCACAGGAGGTTTTTTATTTATGTTACTCAGCGCCGCACTTATTCTATTGTTCGGGCTTGTCCTCGGAGAACTTGCCGGGAAGCTCCGCCTGCCGAAGCTCACCGGAATGCTCGCCGCCGGTATTCTTCTCGGCGCCCTGGGCTGGCTCGACCCCAGGTTAATGGGGATATCCGCAGAGTTACGCAAGATCGCGCTCATTATTATCCTTACCCGCGCCGGACTGAATCTGGAACTTTCCGACCTCAAAAAATGCGGCAGACCAGCGCTGCTCATGAGCTTTATACCCGCCAGCTGCGAAATAATCGGCGTGACTGTCCTGGGACACTTTCTGCTTGGTCTGGACTTCACGGAAGCGGCTCTGATGGGCACCGTCCTGGGAGCGGTCTCCCCCGCCGTTATCGTCCCGAAAATGCTGAAGCTGATGGAGGAAAAACGCGGCACTGACAAGCTTATCCCACAGATGATACTTGCCGGCGCTTCTACGGACGATGTTTTTGTTATCGTTATGTTCTCGGTGTTCTGCGGGATATGCACCGGCGGCGAGGTCAACGCGCTTTCCATCGTAAACATACCGCTGTCGATAATCCTAGGCGCGGCGGTCGGCGTCCTCTGCGGAGTACTTCTGGCACTTGCGTTCAGCAGGATACATCTTCGGGACAGTATCAAGGTCGTGATACTGCTCAGCCTGTCATTCCTGCTGGTGACGCTTGAGGATTCACTGCCGGATCACATAGGATTTTCCGGACTTGTCGCTGTCATGGCATGCGGGATCGCCCTGCGCTGGAAGGCTCCGGAACGCGCCGTGCGCGTTTCCGCGAAATACTCCAAGCTGTGGACAGCCGCGGAGATAATGCTGTTCGTACTGGTAGGCGCGGAAGTAAACCTAGGAGCCGCCGCGGATATATGGCTGCCAGTTCTGGGCGTTATTTTCGGGGCGCTGGTTTTCCGTTTCGTCGGAGTGTTCCTCTGCATGATAAAAACGAAACTGAACCTGCGTGAACGGCTATTCTGCATGATCGCCTACATGCCGAAAGCGACCGTGCAGGCGGCAATAGGCGGAGTTCCGCTCGCGATGGGGCTTTCCTGCGGAGATACTATCCTCGCAGGAGCCGTCGTCGCAATACTCGTCACCGCGACCCTCGGAGCGTTTCTGATAGACCTGACCTCCGGGCGTCTGCTGAATAAGGAATAACAAAACGGGAGGTTTTCACCTCCCGTTTTATTATAATGCGGTAAGCCCGCCGCTTCCGTCGCGGGTATCTATCCATACCGCGAAGCGCTGTCCGCATAGATTACACCTTACCTCATGCCGGAAGTACCCGCGTATTTCTCCGGTCACCTCGTCAAGCGGAGCAGTAGCGCTTTCCACGGTCATGTCGCCCAGGCTGACAAGCCCGCGTATCTTACTTATCTCATGGGAATATTGCAGAGTGGAGCGGAATCCACTGTAGAAGTGCAATTGTTTGCAGCTGTTGCACATATTCTTCTCCATAATAAAAATCCCCCCGGAGTACGGGGGGATTCGTGTATCTCGTGAGTTACAATTACTTGAGCTCTGCGAAGTACTTGATGGTTCTAACCATCTGAGAAGTGTAGGAGTTCTCGTTGTCATACCAAGAAACTACCTGTACCTCGTACAGATCGTCAGCGATCTTAGCTACCATTGTCTGAGTAGCGTCGAACAGGGAACCGAATCTCATACCGATAACATCGGAAGATACGATCTGATCCTCGTTGTAGCCGAATGACTCGGAAGCAGCAGCCTTCATAGCAGCGTTGATGCCTTCCTTGGTAACGTCTGCGCCCTTAACAACTGCGGTCAGGATAGTGGTGGAACCTGTGGGAACAGGAACACGCTGTGC
>Ga0129310_1003240_pt1 | contig 10748 bp, 12 predicted proteins | sample Go1ome_2_FD_94433 | JGI IMG/M metagenome (GOLD analysis project Ga0129310, IMG submission 94433) | Western lowland gorrila individual fecal microbial communities from Wisconsin, USA - Go1022A metagenome | ecosystem: Host-associated > Mammals > Digestive system > Large intestine > Fecal | place...
AATATACTATATAAAATTGGAAAAAGGTGGTAAGTTGTGATATCGTTGATAATAAGATTATAAAAAATGTGAAGTTTAATTTAAGGAACGTCAAAATGGGTAGAAAGAAAGCACATAGAGTACAGGGAAATTTAACACCTGCCGAGGAAAAAGAGTTTTCAAGGCTATATCAGGAATATCGACTGTTTTTGCTTAGGTATGTGAACGCCGTAGTCAAGGACGGGAGTTTGGCAGAGGACATTGTGCAGGAGACGTTTTGTGAGGCTCTGCGCCAGTTTGAAGAGTTTCATGACCACCCAAATCAAAAGGGCTGGCTTATCAAGGCGGCGTATTTTAAGATGAGAGAAATGAGCAGGAAAATGCATGAGGGGGAGCTGGTGCTTTTAGAGGAGGCGAGCCTGCAGGCGGTTAAAAATGATATAGGCTATGAAATGAAGGAATTAGATGCGGTTATGGAGGGGGCTTTTGATGAGGTTGAACGCGAATATTTTCTGAAATATTATTTAAGAGGATATTCAGTGAAGGAACTGGCGGATATGGAGGGTGTGACGGAAAACAATATGCGCGTAAGGCTTCATCGACTGAAGGAAAAGCTGAGCCATATGATGAATTTGGTGCTTTTATTGTGCCTGACAGTCAATTGTGTGTTAATAAAATGGATAGGAAAGTAGGGGAATGATTATGGAAAAAGACAATCAGCAATTAATAGAGGATATTAAAAGACGGCTTGCCGGATACACATTGGAGACTCCGGAGGAGAATTTTGACGAGGCAGAGGTAGAAGCATGGGTACAGCTGCTGGCGGTGCTTGAGGGCGATGAAAAAGCAGACAGCAGGGAAAATGAGGAGTCACTAGCCCGATTTTGGGAGTTCTGGAATAAGCGCATGACAGAGGAAGGCGGACGCACCGAGGGAAATGTGACATTGCCGGAACATGGTGCAAACAGGAAAAAGGGAGGAAAGACAAAGACTGCCCGCAGATGGTATATGACGGCAGCGGCGGCAGCAGTAGTCTTTCTTGTTTTTGTGGGCGGAAGCTTCGGGAGCATAGCGGGGAAGAAGCAGGGCTTCTTATATTTCCTGAGCAGAGACAAGAGCGGCGCTACAATTATAACCTCGCCTGAAAGCATGGAAGCAGAGAAAGAGGGGCAGATTTCCAGCCAATATTATAAGCCAAATGAGGTTCCTGAGGAGTATATGGCTTATGTAATTGACACAGCAGCGGTGGAGGGCTTAAGGGATTATCAGCTGGAGGGAGTGGACGTGTTTGTGTCCGGAACCGGGGACTTTGTTACCAGCTTTTTGGTAAATCAGGAGACGCAGGAGAAGATGCAAATAAGTGTCACTATCTATCCCAATAAGACACTTTGTATCCGGCAGGCATACGATACCTATGATTATGAGTACAGTGTGGAGCAGGGAGGAATGGAATATGAGCTGTTTTCCAAGCCCGATACTGCAGGCAGAACCGACTATGTGGTGGTTTTTTATGCGGACAATAAGAGATATTCTCTGTCTAATAAAGATGATTCCGGGAAGCTCTTGGAGATTGCCGCACAATATTATGAGTATATTAGCGATTAAGGCTGACAAAATTAATAAGTTAGAAAAAATAAATTTTTTTTGTAATAAACAGGCTCTTTTTTGTCATATATAAGTGGAGGGGTTAAAAGGAAGTAAATTTAACGAAGAGAAAGGAGGCAGACGCAACCTTCCAATATAAGAGAAAGGAGACAGAAATGACAAAAAGGAGAATAGAAAAGCTGCGCTGTATGGTCAGCCTAATGTTGGCAGTCATATTCCTTGTGAGTGCTCCTGTGCTGGAGGTAAGTGCGGCTGGTGCCGGTCAGGATTCGGCTGTTGAGGTGCTTACTGCTGAGGTCATCGTGCTTGCAACGGAGCCGCCCAGAACAAGAACCATGCTTGAGGGCAATACAATAGTTATTGGCGAGGAAAATGGCGATTTGGTAATAGAGGCTACTACAGGAGCGACAGTAAGGGCATCTGTGTTAGGGGTTAAGGATATTAAGATTTATAAGAAGGTGTGGTATGGCTGGAGAGAGGTTGCCACATCAGACGGAGGAGAGGCACAAGATTGTGTAAGGATGGGTGTAAAGATTCGTTGCACCAATGCCGAAAGAGGGGCGACATATAAGGCGACATGTGTACATTACGGGAATGTGGACGGTTATTCCGAGGTTTCAAACGAGTCGGGAAGTTATGTGTTTTAGTGACAGCACCAGAGATGACAAACAAGAGAGGGAGGAACTTTCTATACATCGATGCAGATTCGGCGGTGTTGTAATTTCTGCAGCCGGATATGATGCACAATGTGCACTGTTAGAGGTCGAGTTCGCTCAGAACGGGCAGGTATGGCAGTATATGGATGTGCCTGAGGAGACATGGTATCGTTTTAAAAACGAGGAAGGACCGGATATGTTTTTCCACAGGCATATCAAGGGGTGTTATAGTGAGAAAAGAGTATTGCCCACTTGATTTGGTAAATCGACGTAAAGCAGAATAGGGAAGTGTAATCTGACAAGAAACAGCTGACAGGGGGCAGCTGTTTTTTTGAATCGAAGACTCCTTCCGGCAAATATTTCTAAATATTTATATTTTTTGTCTTTCCCAAAAAAGTGGAATATGCTATACTGTTACAGAAGTGTGGTTTTAAAGTATGTTGATAGAATGTGAGAGGATATGTCAGAAGAAAATCAGCAGACTCATGCCTATAGACGAAGGCGTGTACAAGCTCTGAAAAAATTGATTATTCTGCTGTTGGTGCTATCCATAATAACACCATGTATATTGTGTACGGTTTTATTTTTCAGGGTGAATACCTTGAATAGAAGAATAGATATGCTGACTCTGCAGTTAGACCGTTTGGCTGAAGACCTTGCAAGACAGGAGGAAGAAACAAAAGAATTGCAGAGAGACATGATGGTGGAGGGAAGCGGGGTGGCAAATTCCACGGAGGTCTCTGCTACTCAGGCGGCGACAGGTAATATAGAGAATGCTACAGACAGAATAACAGGTGTTACCGAACAATACACGGAGGAATATAAGCATAAGGTATATTTGACCTTTGATGATGGACCAAGCATATATACTGATGATATTTTGGATATTTTGGACAGATATGATGTGAAGGCAACCTTTTTTGTGGTGGGCAAGGAAACGGAGGCTGACAAGGAAGCCTTGCGCCGAATTGTTGAAGAGGGTCATACTCTGGGTATGCACTCCTATAGTCATAAATATAAGGACATCTATCATTCTGTAGATGACTTCGCAGAGGATTTTTGGAGGCTCAAGGATTATTTGTATGAGGTGACGGGAGTGGACAGCAGGGTATATCGATTTCCGGGCGGAAGCTCCAATATGGTGAGCAGTATCGATATGCATGAATTCGCAGATTATCTGGATACACAGGGGATTGTGTTTTTTGATTGGAATATATCCTCCGGTGATGCGGGAAGTACACTTTTGGACGTAGATACGCTGGTAGAGAATTGTACCGGGGATATTGTTACAAAGGAAGCTTCGGTGATTCTCATGCATGATTCAGCGGGCAAGCACACAACGGTGGAAGCACTGCCGATTATTATAGAGAACATTTTGGCATTGGAGGATACTGTAATTCTGCCGATTACGGAGGATACTGAGCCAGTTCAGCACATAAAGAAAAGTAAAGAGTAACAAGTAAAACAATAAATAAACGGAGGTACATTTTGTCATGGGTTTTTTCTCGGATTTAAAAGAGGATTTGTCGCAGGCAGTCAGCGAGCTTATGGTTGACGAGGAACAGGGTGCGGTAGATGTAAAGGAGGAGAAGGCAGAGAACACAGAGAACGCAGAGAGCACAGAGGAAAAGGAGCTGTCTTTGGCTGAGATGCTGCAAAACATTGATACGATTGAACTCCCTGAAGAGGAACAGCAGGGGGAAGAGCCTGCGGAAATTGATTTGGCGGAGGCTTTTGTTGCAGAAGCTTCTTTGGAGCAGGAGGATAAAAAGGAAGCGGCGGAAAATGAGCCTGAGGCTGCAGCGGAGGAAGCGCTTGCTGCAGGGCAGGATATGAACGGCGTGGATATTGAGAGTATGCTGGAGAATGTGATGCCGACAGAATCGGTTGAGGAAGAAAACAGAGCAGAAGAGAGCAAAGGAGCAGAGAGAAAAATGGATAGCTATGTAAGTAGAACAGTGTCTGACGAAACAGCTGTAATCACAGAGGGAATGACAATAACAGGTGATATGGAAACAGAAGGCTCAGTGGATATTATCGGCTGCGTAAACGGAAATGTAACAGCATTGGGCAAGCTGAATATTACGGGTCATATTAACGGTAATTCCAAAGCATCTGAGATTTATGCGGAGGGAGCTAAGATTAATGGAGAGGTTGTGAGCGAGGGCGCAGTTAAGATTGGGGCAAGCTCCGTTATTATAGGTAATATTTCGGCTACCAGCGCAGCTATTGCAGGAGCGGTGAAGGGTGATATTGATGTGAGAGGTCCGGTTATTTTGGACGCTTCCGCCATTGTAATGGGCAACATCAAATCCAAATCTGTACAGATTAATAATGGTGCTGTTATTGAGGGTATGTGTTCACAGTGCTATGCAGATGTAAGTCCTACAAGCTTTTTTGATGACTATAAGCCTGATGTGAAAAAGGCAAAACAGAAATAGAACAACAGGAATGGAGAATGATATGCGCAGAATCTTATTGAAATTGAGCGGGGAGGCTCTCGCAGGTGACAAGAAGACCGGGTTTGACGAGGAAACCGTGCGAAAGGTTGCCGTGCAGGTAAAGGAATTGGTTGATGACGGCATTCAGGTGGGCATTGTGATTGGCGGCGGTAATTTCTGGAGAGGCCGCTCCAGTGAAAATATTGACCGCACCAAGGCAGACCAGATTGGTATGCTGGCAACTGTTATGAATTGTATTTATGTATCTGAGATTTTTCGCAGTGTGGGAATGATGACTAATATTCTTACACCCTTTGAATGCGGCTCCTTTACAAAGCTTTTTTCTAAGGACAGAGCTAACAAATACTTTGAAAAGGGAATGGTAGTATTTTTTGCAGGCGGCACGGGGCATCCCTATTTTTCAACGGATACCGGCGTGGTACTGCGCGCTATAGAGGTGGATGCAGATGTGATTTTATTAGCAAAGTCTATTGACGGTGTGTATGATGATGACCCCGGCAAGAATCCGGCTGCCAAGAAATATGATGAGGTGACTATTGACGAGGTTATCGCCAAGAATCTTCAGGTGGTGGATATGACTGCCTCCATTTTGGCAAGGGATAATAAAATGCCGATGTGGGTATTTGGCTTAAGCGAGGAGAACAGCATAGTCAATACTTTAAAGGGTAAGTTTAGCGGTACCAAGGTGACTGTTTAACACAAAATTAAAACATCATTTAACAATAATAATCAGTAGGTGCCATGAAGGCACAAGGGAGGAAAAATGGACGCAAGATTGCAACAATATGATGATAAAATGAAAAAGGCATTGGACTTCTTGGAGGCGGATTATGCTGCTATTCGTGCAGGCCGTGCCAATCCCCATGTTTTGGATAAGCTGAGAGTTGACTATTACGGAACTCCTACTCCCATACAGCAGGTGGGCAATGTTACCGTTCCGGAGGCGCGCATTATTCAGATTGCTCCATGGGAGAAATCCTTAATCAAAGAAATTGAGAAGGCGATTATGTCCTCTGATATCGGAATCAATCCTTCTAATGACGGTAACGTAATTCGTCTGGTGTTCCCTGAGCTTACGGAGGAGCGCAGAAAGGATTTGGTAAAAGAGGTTAAGAAGAAGGGCGAGGACGGTAAGGTAGCAATCCGCAATATCAGAAGAGACGGCAATGATGCCTTTAAGAAGCTGGCTAAGACTGAGGTTTCAGAGGATGAAATCAAGCAGCTGGAGGAACAGCTTCAGAAGCTGACAGACAAATATATTAAGGATATTGATGCTTTGATAGAGTCAAAGTCTAAGGAAATAATGACGGTATAGTCCACTCATGCAATGGACGGCGGGAAGCCTGTGATTTCCCGAATGTGTGCTGCGGCTGTGGATAAAATGAAAATGTAAATACGAACTGCGGGGCGGAAATGCGAGTGCTATCCGCCCCTTGATGTAATCTGTCAAAGATAAGCGTATATATTATCAGAGTAAGGACATGGTGCTTGTATGAGTGAAGAGTTAAAGGTGCCAAATCATGTGGCAATTATTTTAGACGGTAACGGCAGATGGGCGAAGGCAAAGGGAATGCCTCGCAACTATGGACATGTGCAGGGAGCCAAGACAGTGGAGGTTATCTGTGAGGAAGCTTATAAAATGGGTATTCAGTACCTGACGGTTTATGCCTTTTCCACAGAGAATTGGAATCGTCCTCAGGATGAGGTGGACGCCCTGATGAAGCTTTTGCGCAATTACATGAAAAACTGTCTGAAAACAGCAGAAAAGAACCGTATGTGCGTGAGAGTATTGGGTGAGAAGTCCAGACTGGACGAGGATATCCGCACACGGATTGAGGAGCTGGAGGAAGCCACTAAGAATAATGATGGACTGCATTTTCAAATTGCCATTAATTACGGCGGCAGAGATGAAATCGTGAGAGCGGTAAGGAAAATAGCCGATAAGGTGGCGGCAGGAGAGCTGGCAAGGGAGTTTATCACGGAGGAGTGCATTAGTAATTATCTGGACACCGCAGGAATACCGGAGCCTGATTTGCTGATTCGCACCTGTAATGAACAGCGTATTTCCAATTTCCTGTTATGGCAGCTGGCATATACGGAGTTTTATTTTACGCCGGTTCCATGGCCCGATTTTACAAAAGAAGAATTGGTAAAGGCTGTGGAGGCATATAATCATAGAGACAGAAGATACGGTGGGTTAAAGGAGGAATAACCTTATGTTTTGGACCAGATTGGCAAGTGGAATAGTGTTAGTGATTATCGCATTGCTTACAATGAGTCTGGGCGGGCTTCCTCTTTGGACTGTACTACTGCTGATTTCACTGGTGGCATACAGAGAGCTTAGCAAGGCGCTTCTGTGTGCTACTGACGATAAAAAGCTGAATGCTTTGGAAATATTGGGCTTGGTGGGGGTTTGTGCTTATTATGCGGCAGTTTTGTTCTCCGATGAGGAGGTACTGCTGCTTATGTGCATTACCGGAGTTTTCATGGCGATGATGTTTGCCTATGTAATAGCATTTCCTAAGTTTCAGGCAGGTCAGGTTATGGCAGGCTTTTTTTCCTTTATGTATGCGCCGGTTATGCTTTCCTTTGTGTATCTGACAAGAGAATGTTCACTTGGAATTTATATGGTATGGATGATATTGATTAGTGCGTGGGGCTGCGACACCTGCGCATATGTGGTAGGTAAGCTTATCGGTAAGAGGAAAATTTTTCCTGTCTTAAGTCCCCACAAATCTCTGGAGGGCTGCATCGGCGGCGTAGCGGGTGCTGTATTGATAGGTTTACTTTACGGACATTTTTTTGTGGAAAAAATGTTCCCTGACAGACAGGTGGCGTGGATTATAGCTTTTATCTGCGGCGTGGGGGCGGTTATGAGTATGGTGGGCGATTTGGCGGCATCTGCCATCAAGCGCAATCATAATATTAAGGATTATGGAAAAATAATTCCGGGACATGGTGGTATCATGGATAGGTTTGACAGCATGACGGTAACAGCGCCCATAATCTATTTTTTGACTATATTACTGTTAGGGTTTTGAGTGAAAAAGGACGGTAACGCATGTTATGAAAAAGATAGCAATACTTGGCTCAACAGGCTCTATCGGAACACAGACCTTGGAGATTGTAAGGAGCAATCCCGATTTACAGGTGGTTGCGCTGGCGGCTGGGAGCAGTGTAGACAAAATAGAACAACAAATCAGAGAGTTTAAGCCCCTGATAGCCGCTATGTGGAGTGAGGAGGCGGCATCAGAGCTTAGAACCCGTGTGGCAGATACAGAGGTAAGGATAGTTGCGGGCATGGAGGGACTTTTGGAGATTGCCGTTCTGCCGCAGGCGCAGGTGTTGGTGACTGCCATTGTGGGAATGATTGGTATCAGACCTACCATAGCTGCCATTGAGGCAGGAAAGGATATTGCCCTTGCCAACAAGGAGACGCTGGTGACAGCGGGACATATTATTATGCCGTTGGCACAAAAATGCGGCGTTTCCATTTTGCCGGTGGACAGTGAGCACAGCGCTATTTTTCAGTCCATGAACGGAGAACCGAAAAAGAGAGTTTCTAAGCTTTTGATAACGGCGTCAGGAGGTCCCTTCCGCGGCAAGACACGGCAGGAGCTTGCAAGGGTTACGGTTGAAGATGCGCTAAAGCATCCCAACTGGGCAATGGGGCGTAAGATTACCATTGACTCCTCCACTATGGTGAATAAAGGGCTGGAGGTTATGGAGGCAAAATGGCTCTTTGACATGGATTTAGACAGAATACAGGTGGTGGTTCACCCACAAAGCATTATTCATTCCATGGTTGAGTATGAGGACGGTGCCATTATCGCTCAGCTGGGCACACCTGATATGAAGCTGCCTATTCAATATGCACTGTTTTATCCGGACAGACGCCCTATGGCGGGCAAGAGGGTGGATTTCTTTGAATTGGGTCAGATTACCTTTGAGAAGCCTGATTTAGACACCTTTACGGGCCTTAAGCTTGCCTATGAGGCGGCGCGGGCGGGGGGCAGCATGCCTACGGTATACAATGCTGCCAATGAGAAAGCGGTAGGGCTGTTTTTGGACAGAAGGATTTCCTATTTGCAGATTACGGAGCTGATAGCGGAGGCTATGGTACAGCATACCACAATTACAAATCCAACAGTAGAGGAGATTTTGGAGACGGAAAAATCTGTCTATGACTATATAGAGAGAGGAAGAGACAAATGGGAAAGGAATATGTAATGGGTAATGCTGCCATTGCGCTGGGAGCGTTGGCGGCAGGGGTGAATGTTGCTGCGGGCTATCCGGGTACACCCTCCTCTGAGATTATTGAGACCTTGGAAAAATACGCCATTGAGAAACTGCACTACGGAGACGGAGACGGCGATAATAAGTGTTTTCATTTAGAGTGGTCGGTAAATGAGAAGGCAGCGTTGGAGGTTGCCGCAGGGGCAGCCTACGCGGGAGCCCGCACACTGGTGACTATGAAGCAGGTGGGTTTAAATGTGGCGTCAGACCCCTTGATGTCCTTAGCTTATGTGGGGGTTAAGGGAGGCATGGTGGTTGTGGTAGCGGACGACCCCGGTCCTATTTCCTCTCAGACGGAGCAGGACACCCGTATTTTCGCTTATTACAGCAGATTGCCTGTGTTTGACCCGGCCTCCCCCGAGGAGGCGTACTGCATGATTCAGGACGCTTTTGACTATTCGGAAAAATATAGTACCCCTGTGTTGTTCCGTCCTACCACGCGTATTTGCCATGCTTATGCGTCAATCACGATGGAGGAGAAGCCCAAGCCCAAGGAATATGAGGGCTTTGTAAAGGATTCCGGAAGATGGGTGATTTTCCCCAGACTTGCGCTTATGAACCACGAAATGATAGAAAAGCGCAACCCTGTCATAGGAGTGGATTTCTCTTCTTATTCCGGCAATACGGTAACAGGACAGGGGAAAAAGGCAATTTTCACATCGGGCATCAGCTATGCTTATGTACGGGAATATACCAAGAATAGAGAGGATGTTAAGGTCTGCCGGATTGCAACACCCTACCCCTTCCCGGAAGACTTTGCCCTGAAATGTCTGCAGGGGGTTGAGGAGGTTCTCTGTGTGGAGGAGCTAAGCCCCTTTTTGGAGAGTGAGCTGCAGCGCCTTGCGGGAGTACATCACTTGGGGGTAACCATTTTGGGTAAAATGACCGGAAACGGCAAGCTGGCGGGAGAGAATACAGTTGACGGTGTAGCCGCACTGATACAGGAATTTTTAGGAGAGACAAAACAGAAGGAGACTGCTGCTTTAGAGGATAGACCGAAGCTTCCCGTGCGCCCGCCTGTGCTTTGCGCAGGCTGCCCTCACCGTGCTTCCTTTTATGCGGTGAAAAAGGCATGTGCCGGAAGGAGGGCGTATTTCTGCGGGGATATCGGTTGTTATACATTGGGTAATGCCATGCCCCTTGACATGGTGGATACCTGTCTTTGTATGGGTGCGGGCATTACTATGGCCCAGGGCTTACACTGGACTGATAAGGAGGCCGCAAGCTTTGCCTTTGTAGGAGATTCCACCTTCTTTGCATCAGGGCTCACGGGCGTGGTAAATGCCATTTACAATGAGGCCAATATGATTCTTTGTGTATTGGATAATTCTACCACGGCAATGACAGGTCATCAGCCTCATCCGGGAACCGGCAGGAATATGATGGGGCATATGGTGGAAAAAATAAATATCGTCAAGGTTTTGGAGGGCATAGGTGTACAGACAATCATCACCGTGAATCCTTTGGATTTGGAAAAGGCAGTACAGGCGGTGCAGACGTGTATGGAGCTGCCCGGAGTAAAGGCAATTATTTTTAAGTCGCCCTGTATTGCAGTAACCAAGCCTTCTGGTAAAATGCAGATATCGGACAAATGCATCAGCTGCAAAAAATGCATTCGGGAAATAGGCTGCCCTGCAATCATTATGCGTGATGGCAGAGTGACCATAGATGAGGGCTTGTGTACCGGCTGCGGGCTGTGTGCCGGGATTTGTCCGGTTGAAGCCATTGGAGGTGACGCTCATGAATAAGA
>Ga0129310_1003241_pt1 | contig 10743 bp, 8 predicted proteins | sample Go1ome_2_FD_94433 | JGI IMG/M metagenome (GOLD analysis project Ga0129310, IMG submission 94433) | Western lowland gorrila individual fecal microbial communities from Wisconsin, USA - Go1022A metagenome | ecosystem: Host-associated > Mammals > Digestive system > Large intestine > Fecal | place...
GAAAACCCTTTATTTAAGCTCAAATAAACTCAAATCGGTGTCACACCCATATTGTGGAATTTTATGCTTTTGTTAAAATTGCATAAATATAGCGCGGCTCTACGAGGGATAATATAGCCTATATTCATAATGCTGTGATGAAAATTCCCCGAACTCCTGAGGAAGTCCGGGGTGATTTCTTACGCAGTATAATCAGCGTTTTCGAGAATTTCGCGAGCTGCCACATAATCCTTGTAGGCATTGATAATTGCGCTTTCAAGTTCGTGACGTGCAGCTACGCCTATTGGGTGAACGATATCGTGACTTATACCGTAGGAATCGGTGCGGTAGGGCATTGCAACGAACAAGTGGTCGGTCTGAATTATCTTGATTTCGTGGATTGCGAAGCAGCCGTCCAGAGTTATGGAAGCTATTGCGCGGAGCTTTCCGCTGTCAAATGTCTTTCTGAATATGATGTCTGTGATGTTCATGTGGTTGTGTCCTTTCTGTTTTAAGAGTTGATGTTGATTTCTACGATGAGCGCCTGTCTTTCTGCATAGATTCTGTAAGCAGCAAGTACGGCGCTTTCAATGAGATTGCGTGCGCTTTCGTTGATAGGGTGAACGATGTCGTGGTAGGCACCGGATTCGTCCTTGCGGCTCGGCATAGCCACGAAAAGGTGGTCGGTTTCGATTACCTTGATTTCGTGGATTGCAATGCAGCCGTCAATCGTCAGCGAAGTGATTGCTTTAAGATTTCCACTTTCAAGTGATTTTCTGAATTTGATGTCTGAGATAGTCATGTTGGTATTTACCTGTCTTTCTTCAAATTTTCTGGTCTTATAAGACCTTTAATAACACACCGGTCGGCGCCCTGCGACGACAAACCTTTAGTTAAATTTCAGTCTTGAAAGACTTTAAAAATAATCCGCCGCTGCGAAAGCAGCGGAAGAAAAAGCTATTCTATAATATGGTTATCATCGTTTCTTATAGAGCAAAAAAAACAGTGTGTCATTTTCCTTATTCCGCGAACTAGGGATAGTGACACACCAAATTCATGTTTTGCGATGCAGTGAACAGAGCGTACGCTCACCATATTATTCCAAAATTTCTGCGGAAGCGGACTTCAAAGAGCAGTTTCAACAATTCTATATAATTGCCAGAAACCTGACTGCTCCGACAGTCAGTAAGAGCTTTCTGCCTCGCAGAAAGTGACTTTCGTTCACGAAAGTCAGCGGCGTCGGCTATGCCGACCACGCAGCCACCGGAGGGGCTGTGTGTCACCGCCTCTTATGCTCTTCCCCAATTTTAGCCGTACTCCGAAACGTCAGTTGAGGTAAACGGCGTGAACCCGCATTTTAATGCGGATTATTGAGTGTACACGCAGTGTACAAAGCCAAGTTCAGAGCAGTGTACAATTTGTACATTTTGTACACTAGGTGCTACAAATGGCTCTGTTATGCGGCATGTAATGCGGGATTTTGTACACTTTTTATGCCGCATTGTCACACGTGTACAAATTGTACACTCTAGGCAAAATCATGTCCCGAATGTCGGTTTTGCCGTGCCTGACTGTCCGCCGAATTACTGTTCCGAGTTCTCGGAACAGTCAGTGCCCCTGCATCTGCCAAGTATTGTCCAAGTCATCTGGGCAGATATATAGTTCCCATATCGGCTCGAAAATTTGTTTCCTGTTTTTGTCAGATTGTGAGTCTATGCTGCTGAGACATTTACAAGATGTGTGCGAAAATCTGGGTGTCTTGAACAGAGAATTTTCGTGTTGGTGTCACACAAAATCGGTTGGTTCGTGGCGCGGATTCACGGTCAATATCGTTGAAGAAAAAGGAGAATTATTTTAATTCTGATCCGTGAATCTGTTTGTTAAATAGAATAATTAAGCTGTTATGATCCTAAAAATGGTGTTATTGATGGTTGATTGGAGTTTAGCATTTTCATTCTATTGTGACAGAATTGTGAAAAATAGCCAACCCACTTGACAAATCAATTCTAATGCAGTAGAATAATATTGTGATCACATTCTATTGCAATAGAAAGGAACCCTGAACCATGGAAATCAAACTGTTTGACTCTGAACTTAAAGTTATGGACATACTCTGGAAGGAGGGCGATACTTCAGCAAAGGACATTGCGGAAATACTGAACAGGCAGGTAGGCTGGAGCAAAACCACCACCTACACCGTAATAAAAAAGTGTATAAACAAGGGCGCAACCGGCAGGTCGGAGCCTGGCTTCATCTGCCGCGCGCTCATTTCCCGAAAGGAAGTACAGGAAGCGGAAACAAACGAACTAATCGATAAGATGTACGATGGCTCGTCGGATAAGCTGATAGCAGCTCTGCTTGGCTCTAAACGGCTTACAGCCGAGGAGATACAGAGTCTGAAAAAGCTGGTGGAGGATCTGAAATGACAACTCTGCTCAGCATGACGGTTTCAGCGTCGGCTATCATCGCTGCGATAATCGTGATAAGGTCGCTGTTTATTCACAGGCTGCCAAAGCGGTCGTTCGTGATTTTATGGGCGATAGCGGCGCTGCGAATGCTTGTTCCGTTTTCCTTTTCCGTTAATATTCCACATGAAAATACACAGTCTGAAAATGTCGTTGTGCGTGAATTTGCGCCGTCAGAACCGCCGGAATCAACCTCCGGAACAAGCGGCGCTCCGAACCGTGATTTGATTTTCGGAATCGTCTGGGCAGGCGGAGTTGTTATCTCGCTTGGGATAATGACAGCGCTGCACCTTCGCAGCCGCAGGGAGCTTTCCGAGGCTCTGCCGACAGACGATACGGAAATTCAATCCCACATATCCGCAGAAAAGTTTCGCCGGAAAATAACAGTAAAAGTAAGCGACAGAGTGACCTCTCCGCTGACCTACGGCATTGTAAATCCGGTGATAATTCTCCCGAAAGACCTGCCCGCAGACAGCGAGGAAATGCGTTTTGCGCTTGCGCATGAACTTGTGCATATCCGCAGATTTGACGTGCTGATGAAGCTTGTTTTTACCGCCGCTGCGTGCGTTCATTGGTTCAATCCTCTGGCTTGGGCAATGTTCGCACTTGCGAATCGGGATATTGAGCTTTCCTGCGATGAAGCAGTACTGAAACAGCTCGGCTGCAAGCGCGAGGATTACGCGATGGCTCTCATCAGACTGGAAGAAAGGCGCAGCATTTCCGCTGGAACTGCATTCGGCAGGAACGCTGTCCGAGAAAGGATTGAAGCTATTATGAAATTCAAGAAAACCACACTCGCCGGAATCATTGTTTCTGCGTGCCTCATTGCAGGGACTACCACAGCTTTTGCAGCAGTGAACTCCGATGGATATACGCGGGAAGAAGTTCCCGCTGAAACGGAAACCGCCGATGTAACTGATCTTGACAGCAATGAGTATGCCGATGTTGAGTGGTGGACCTACGATGAATACAAGGCATGGCTGGAGCAGGAAAAGAAGAATATCGCCGAACTTGTAAAGCAGGGCGCAGCCGGCTGGACGCAGTCTAGCGGCGACTTTATCTGGACGCAGGATATCGCTGATGAAACAATCGCGCTCTATGAGCAGAATCTTGAGGATATCAAAAACGGCGCGCATATTTCAAAACCCGTAAATGGAAGCTACGATGATATTGTGTATTCATATTATCAGGTAGAGGATGGCGCAGACGTTCAGCTCAGCACAGATGAATTCTATCAGACAGCCTCCGAAGAAGATGGTACGGACTATATATCTGATGATACGACTGATGCATACACACCCATCGAACATAATGTCAGCGACGAGGAACTTTTCAGCAAGTACGAAAAATTCGGTCTGACATACAGGGACGGCAGGCTTTACTATAACGGCGAAGCCGTGAAATACTTTGATGATACGGTAGCCGTTGACGATACCATCACGGAAATCATAACTTACCTCGACTCGGACGGCACGGTAGCTCTCACCGCTGAGCGCGAGAAATCTGACAGCGGTCTGGGCGAACTTACCGGAATAAGGGTCGTTCCTGAGGAGGAGTATATAACTGTGAATACCGGGTTCGTTTCCTGACGCTAAGATTTTGAGCGAGCTTGCGGCATAACAATAACGGTGCGCTTGGATTTCTAAGCACACCGTTATTTCTTTTCAAAGGGTATTCACTCAGCCTTCAGCATAGTATTTCGCCTGTTCCGCGAACATTCCCGCGTAGATTCCGCCGTCAATTCCGACAAGCTGTTCGTGCGTGCCGTTTTCCTTTATCGTGTCGTCAGCAAAAACAACTATGCGGTCGCAGAATTTGCAGCTTGAAAGTCTGTGCGAAATATACACCGCAGTTTTCCCGCCGACAAGCGTGTTGAACTGGCGGTATATCTCGTATTCCGCAACCGGGTCGAGTGCGGCGGTCGGCTCGTCAAGGATAACGACAGGCGCGTTGCGGTACAGCGCCCGGGCAATCGCGGTTTTCTGGCGCTGACCGCCCGAAAGGTCTGTGCCGTTTTCGTCAAAACTCTTGTAGAGCATTGTGTCAATCCCGTTCGGGAGCTTCTGCACGTCCTCCCAGAGTCCCGCGAGTTTCAGCACGCGCTCCAGTTCCTTGTCGTCCGCCTGTTCGCCGAAAGCAATATTTTCACGCAGACTGAACGCAAACAGTTGAAAATCCTGAAACACAACGGAAAACAGCCTCCGGTACTCCTCCTCGGGATACTCCTTGATATTCACGCCGTCAACCAGAATTTCGCCCTCCGTAACATCGTACAGCCTGCACAGCAGCTTGATGAACGTAGTTTTTCCTGCCCCGTTCAGCCCGACAATTGAGAGGTGTTCGCCGGACTTTATCGTGAGGTTTATATCGCGCAGAACGAGTTTTTCGGAGCGTGGATATTTGAAGCTCACATGGCGGAATTCTATCGTGTGCTCGCCGGGTTTCACAGGTTTCGTTCCCTTTACCATTGCGGCAGGAAAGCGCAGGAATTCAATATAGCGGTGAGCGTAGGCGCACTTCTGGCTGACGTCCTGAACTCCGCTGACTATTCCGTAAAGGCTCCAGTAGAGCGTACCCGCGGCGCTGACGCACATCGAAAAATCGCCCACGGTTATTGCCCGGGTCACAGCCATGAAGCCTATGTAGAAGTAGCTTATCCCGTCACGCAGAGCATTCACCGCATCCATGCCCCAGCTGTTTTTGCGCTGTTTTCTCATGGTGCCGCGCCATATTCCTATCTGCTCATCGGAGAAATGCCGCGCCTTTCCGCACATCATGTCCGCACTGTCGTAAAGGCGGATATCCTTGCCGAGTTTGAAATCCGCAAGCTGCCAGAATACATAGCCGAAAATGCGGTTGCTTTTCGCAAGTTCGAGGAAGCTGTCCCGATCGATTTTGTTGTTCTTTGCGTTGAGAATTGTTATTACCACAAGCGCCGCTATCTGCACCGGAAGCAGCCACGGACAGGTGAACAGGATTATCAGCGAAACTCCGAGCAATGCCGCCATATTATTCACAAGCCCGAACACCGCACCGAGCACTCCGACAATTCCGCCGCTGTACCAGCTCATGCCCTCCTGCGCCTTTTCGAGAGCGTCAAGCGCTTCGGGATCTTCCGTGTGCTCGAAATCCATCTTCATGGTGCGGTCTGCAAGCTGAATGTCAACATACTCGCTGAACCCCTCCTGATGAACCGATTCAAGCTGAGTTGCAGCACTGCCGAGAACGCCTGTCAGCAGTTGAATTACTATGTACAATCCCGCGAAAATCGCCGCGTTCGTCAGGTGCTGTGCGAACTCCGCGCCTGTTATCACAAGCACCAGCTCGTCGATTATCAGCTTCGCCATAATTGCGTTCTGCATTTTTGACGCAAATTCCGAGATGAATTTCATCAGATAAACAAGAAACACGGACGGGCGCTCTTTCCATGCGGTTTTGAACACGAATTTCAGCGTTTCCCGCGTGATTCCTTTCTGCTTTTGTTCAGACATTTGCCGCCTCCTTGTCAACGTAATACTGCGCCTGCAAGCGGAACATCTCCGCATACGCGCCGTTTTTCTTCATAAGGCTGTCGTGAGTTCCGTACTCGCACATCTCGCCGTCCTTGAACATCGCAACGTTGTTGCAGAACTGCGTTGAGCTTAACCGATGGCTGATGTAAACTGCGGTTTTTCCGCCCGTCAGCTTGTCGAAATCGTTGTAGAGCTTGCTCTCTGCGATAGCGTCAAGAGCGGCGGTAGGCTCGTCCAGAACCACCACCGGAGCGCCCTTGTACAGCGCCCTCGCGAGCGCCAATTTCTGCTTTTCGCCGCCAGATAGGTCTACTCCGTCGTCGTGAATTACTTTCAGAATTTCGGTGTCAACTCCGTGCGGAAGCTCCGCGAGTTTTTCGCCAAAGCCTGCGTCAACAAGGCATTTCTCCGCAAGCGCCTTGTCGGTTTTATCGGGGGACTGCATGGAAACATTCTCCGCAAGCGGGAACGCGAACAACTCCACATCCTGAAAAACAGGCGCGAAAATTCGGTAGTAGCTGCGCTTGTTGTATTCGCGGATATTCACTCCGTTCAGCAGGATCTCGCCCTCGGTCGGCTCGTACAGCCGAAGGAGCAGCTTTATGAACGTGGATTTTCCTGCGCCGTTCAGGCCCACGACCGCGAGCCGTTCTCCTGCGTTAAGTCTGAGCGAGAGATTTTTTAGCGCGTAATTCTCGGATTTCGGGTACTTGAAAGACACGTTCCGGAACTCGAATTCGTATTTTTCTGCCTCGGGGACTGGCTTTCCGCTGTTGTCGCTGTCGCCGCCGTCAAAGTCCATAAAGCTGCGGAAATCGTCCACCTGACGGCTTAGATTCATAAGCTCGACAATACCGTTGAACAGCGCGTTGATGTACTGAAACAGCGTTGCCGCCGAGGCAAGGTACAGGCTGAAATTGCCTATTGAAAGCCCGTCATAAGCCACCGACCATATAAGCCACCCGTAGATAACGCAGTGCGAAAGCGCAACCATTACATATGAAAAAATCGAAACCCAAAACCACAGCACCGCGTTCTTTTTTTGCGCTTCAAGGCGCGCTTTTTTAAGATCCCGGTATTTGCCGACAAGCCAGTCCCGCAGCCCGAAAAGTCTGATATCCTTTGCGGGGGTGAAATCGGTTATCTGCCAGCGCATATAGTTGTCCTTGCGCCACCATGGCGCGAGTGGGTCCCAGATTTTCTCCTTGGAAATCTTGTTGAATCTGTTTCCGACAAAGCAGGACACGGCGGAAATCGCCGCCAGCGCAAGGATTATCCACGGGTTGAACGTGCCGAGAATGCACAGCCCGACCGCTGTCACCGCAAGCGTCATGAAAAAGTTAACAAGCTGCCGCATCATTCCCTCGATACCCTCGCCGTTGTTGTTGCAGACGTTGCTTGCTTTCTGGTAGCAGTCCATGACATCGGGATTTTCAAGGTGTTCGAAATCAATTGTCATTACCTTGCGGTTCTTTTCGCCTATCAGTTTGAAACGCGTGTCAATGAACCTCCACCCTGTTTCGCTGTTGTAATAGGTGTTGAGCATGGTGGAAACAAGCTGTATTACCGTGAATATACCTATTATCCACAACAGCGCCTGCCAGCCTGCTTCGCCGGTTATCATGTCGATAACGAACTTCGAGATGAACGTCCACAGGTAGTTCATCAGCGGCGCGCAGACAATGCCGATCGGGATAAGCGCAAGCAGCCCTTTTGAGTGCCGCCGCATTGCCGAGAGCGTCCAGCGGATATTGCTCATAAGACCGTATTCTCGGTGCAGGGGGTTCTGCTTTTCGTCAGTCTTTTTCATCGTTTGCCTCCTTTTTGTAGGTGTCGTTCTTAAAAAAGCGCTCGCTGCGCCAGTTGTTTTGGTAGCTGAAATTGGTCGGCGGATGCATGAAATATCTCGCTGCCGCAAGGAACGCGACAAGTTCGCACCGCGAAATGTACTGATATATCTTCTCACTGTTGTCGCCGCAGTTGAGGGTAGCTTCCCATATAAAACCTACCTCGCAGAAGTTTTTGATTATCTCGCCCGCGTTTTCAGCGGATATGACCAGCTCGTGCATGAGGGTGTCCTTTTTGAAGAACATTGTGCCGTACCGCCCCGCGAGAAAATACAGCGCCTTGAGCGCATTCGGCTTAGAAAGCACGGAAAACAGCTTAACATACTGTTCGTCGTATCTTAGGAATTTATCGTATCCGCACTTCGGCTCGGGGAACAGGAACGCGAACTGCAAATCCGCAGGATTGCGCATTTCAATGAAACCTTCCGGCTGATTTATAAGGCTGTGATTGTCGTATTCCGAGGTGAGCACTTCCTCTGGTATAGGCTCGTATTTTACAGCACCGCAGCACGCAAGCGGAAAAGCCCTGACGATACTGAACATCTCATCAAAGCGCTTTTCCGCCGGAACGCTCTTTATATGCTCTAGGATCCTGTCGTAAATGGAGATGTTCTCGCTTTTAAGTCCGAACAGTTCGTCGATTGAAACCTCCAGTTTCTCCGCGATTTTCGGGAGTAGAGAAGCGTCCGGGAAGCTGTTCATTTCCCACTTTGAAACCGCCTGCGGGGAAACACCCACGAATTCGGCAAGCTGTTCCTGAGTAATTTTCTTCTCCTTGCGTATTCTGCGGAGATTGTCGTTGAATGTGTTTTCCATTACCAAGCCTCCCAGATTTCTTTCGTTGACCTAATTGTATCACAATTTGCGGTTGAAGTCAAGGTAATTGTGGTTTATAAATTCAACCTGTGGTTTATATTTGGCTCGTATTTCAACAATATAACGCACTTGATATGCAGGTGTAAGTAACTCAGATTAATGAAACGATTTGCCTTATTTTTAATGATGATGGCGCATCTGATGACAGTCTGTTCTGTCGATGTGACTTCAGATAAAAAGGCGCTCTTTTCATGGGTCGGTTCTCTTCATGTTAAATTCGTTATTGGTTGGAAATGCATTGGCATAGCATCATATAGCTTTCAGTAAGTTAGGTGAGTAAAGAAATAGCGGAGAAGTTTTACATTCTCCGCTATTATAGTTATCGGTTATTAAGATAAGATTTCTTTGATTTGTTCTTCGGTCATGCCGCTGGCTTTCATCTTTTCAATTATTAAGTTGCGCTCATCTGTTCTGCCCATGGCGATACCCTCGTTCTTAGCCTGCTTCAAAGCCGAAGCTTCATCATGAAGCGCTTTCTCACGCAGACGGGCAATTTCACGGATTTTAGTGTCTTCGCTCATGTCGTAAATGACCTTAACGGCTTTTTGAATTGTAGGCATATTTGTTGTAGCTTGTACCATCTCAAAATCCTCCCTGCTGTCGGCGTTAATGAATTGCAGCCATTGTTCACGGCTAGTTTTCGGATGCTTGCTGATTTTCTTCAACTCAAAGAAGTGAATACTGAATTTGTCAGAGAATACCTCGTTGGTGCCCTTTATCATCGCTGCTACCTCGGTGTGGTAGTTCTGACCCTCGAACATATTGAAATTGATTATATTGATCGTAATTGTCTGCTTCAGATTGCCGTATTCCTCGCCGCTTTTCAGCTCCGAGGTGTACAGCTTTGCCCAGTAGAACAGCGTTCTATCGCGATAATCAGGCTCCATCTTTACCTGAATTTCAACGTTAACGAGCTTGTCGTCCACATTTAGACTCAGATCAAGTCTGCTGAACTTGCTTTCTACAGTTTCTGGCGGGAGCTCCGGATTAGAAATCTTTATCGTTTTGATGCTTTCAGTCGGGATATCAAGCATACTTGCAACAAAAGAATGGAGCAGGTCTTCGTTTTCAGTAAACAGTTTCTTGAATATTACATCGAGCTTAGCGGATACAACATCTCGTCCCATGCGGCATCGTCCTTTCAGATTTTATTATAAGCCATTTTCCTACATATATTATATCACGAATTAGAAAGATTTGCAAGTGGGTTATGCTTCCACAGACCTGTTACTATGAGCAAATTTTTGATCATTATTTGATCATTATTGCCGCAAAAACATACGAAAAGTTACGGGAAACGCAATTGCCGTAAGTTGCTGTAAATGGCTCTATCATGCGAAATTCCGCAATTTGCAGAAAGATACGAAAAGCGTGGAAAGACTTTCAATTCCCGTACGGGTCACCACACCACGATACTCCCGAATGGCTTTACAGAGCCGTTGGGGAGTGTTTCATTTTATACGGATTTTGGTCTTGGTCTTTATTTGGTCTTTATTTTGAATTTATGGTCTTTAAGCAGGGAGTTCGGCTTTTTCGCCGCCCTGCTTTTCTTTTTTATCAAAGATAAGTGCGTCGGCGATTGCCTGGCTCGTCCTTGCCTGTGCTTCTTGGAACATATGACAGTAGATGTTCGTTGTTGTTGAAACCTGCGAGTGTCCCAAATCCCCCGATACTGCCACTACATCAACGCCCGCATTGATGAGCAGGCTTGCGTGTAAGTGCCTTAACGAGTGAATGTCGCAGAACCTTATGCTGTTCTTCTCGCAAAACTCCTTGAACCAGAAGTAAGGAGTATTGTTGTTCATAGGGCTTCCGTCCCACTTGATGAACAGACGGTCGTAGTCCTGCCACTTGTTGCCCATTCTGGCGCACTGTTCGTCCTGTTCCTTTCTCAGCTCCCACAGCATATCCATAACGTACTGCGGGTATTTCTGCGTTCTCTGGGACTTCTTTGTTTTCGTTGTGTCGGTATAGATACCTTTCTTTGCTGTGTAGTTGGAAGTTCTGCGGACTTTTATTGTGTTGTTCTCAAAATCCACGTCTTTCCATTCCAGACCGAGCAGC
>Ga0129310_1003244_pt1 | contig 10737 bp, 13 predicted proteins | sample Go1ome_2_FD_94433 | JGI IMG/M metagenome (GOLD analysis project Ga0129310, IMG submission 94433) | Western lowland gorrila individual fecal microbial communities from Wisconsin, USA - Go1022A metagenome | ecosystem: Host-associated > Mammals > Digestive system > Large intestine > Fecal | place...
ATAGATTGGAAAAATTTCTGAGAAAAGCGGAAATAATGCTTGACAAGATGAATCCACTATGGTATTCTTTAAACAGAAACAAGAACCATTACTAATAAAATCAAATAAATCACATAAATTTTTAGGAGGTCATTCATTATGAAAAAGTGGGTTTGCTCTGTCTGCGGTTACGTTTACGAGGGTCCTGAGGCTCCTGATTTCTGCCCCATCTGCAAGGCTCCCAAGAGCAAGTTCGTCCTGCAGGGCGGCGATAAGGTGTGGGCTGCCGAGCACGTGGTAGGCGTGGCCAAGGGCGCTCCTGAAGAGATCCTCCAGGGCCTGCGTGAGAACTTCCAGGGCGAGTGCTCCGAGGTCGGCATGTATCTGGCCATGTCCCGTGTGGCTCATCGCGAGGGCTATCCCGAGATCGGCCTGTACTGGGAGAAGGCCGCTCTGGAGGAGGCCGAGCACGCTGCCAAGTTTGCTGAGCTGCTGGGTGAGGTGCTGACCGACTCTACCAAGAAGAACCTGGAGATGCGTGTCGATGCTGAGAACGGCGCCACCATGGGCAAGTTTGAGCTGGCCAAGAAGGCCAAGGAGCTGAACCTGGACGCCATCCACGACACCGTCCATGAGATGGCCCGCGACGAGGCCCGTCACGGCAAGGCTTTTGAGGGCCTGCTGAACCGCTACTTCGGCTAAGACGGCAAGGTCCAAAACGCAAGACTTTTCAAGAGGGAACCGGGAGACCGGTTCCCTCTTTTGTTGTTTCTGCGGGTAAAACCTGTGTTCCTGTTTTGGTACGATGACTCCACGGGCGAAAGTGCCGGTGGGTCGTTTGGATTGCGCACCGGCATTTTTTGCTGTGGAAGGGGCTCCTCGGGGTATGCCAGCTGTCACCCCCGAAGCGGTTTGACTGTATACTGGAGTAGCCGCGTTGTACTGTCCGCGGGACAACGGGGCGTTAGGAGGCCTGCTATGCAGATCAGAATTTTTACCGGCACACCTTGTGAGGTGGAAAGGCGGGTCAACCGCTTTGCAAAAACAGTGCATGTCGTTGGGATCCAGCAGAGCGTATGCTGTGAGCCCGCAGTCTGTGAGCCCGCCAGTCCGACGGTCATCGTCACCGTCCTCTATTATGAGCACTGTGAGCACAGGTTTTACGGCATTCGTCTTTAAACTTTTGCTTTGCCTGCGTGTCCGGCGGCTGACACGCAGGTTTTTATGGAGGGGCGTATGAAGGTTGTCATCCTCTGCGGCGGGAAGGGACTTCGGATGCACCAGCTTACCGAGGAGATTCCAAAGCCGCTGGTCCGCGTGGGCGGAAAACCGATGCTTTGGCATATCATGAAGGCCTACAAGCACTTTGGCTTTGATGAGTTTGTGCTGTTGCTTGGCTATAAGGGAGAGCAAATCAAAGAGTATTTTCTTACCGAGAAGTGGAAAAGCGGCAGTTTTTATCTGGATACCGCCACGGGGAAGCCGCAGCTGCTGGACCCGGGCGAGGAGTGGAAAATCACCTTTTTGGATACGGGGGAGGACGCCATGACCGGCGGCCGGCTCAAGCAGGCCCGGGGCTTGCTGCAGGATGCCCCTTTCATGATGACCTATGGAGACGGCCTGTCCGACATTGACCTCAGACGGCTTTTGGAATTTCACAAGGCCAGAGGGAAAGTGGCCACAGTCACCGGGGTGGAGAAAAAAAGCCAGTACGGTACACTGACGGTCACCGGCGACTTAGCCACCGGCTTCCACGAGAAAGAACAGTCCATCGGGATCATCAACGGGGGGTTTTTTGTGCTGGAGCCTGAGATCTTTCGGTACCTTCCCGAGGACAACGCCTGCGTATTTGAACAAGGGCCCATGCAGCGCCTGGTGGAGGAGAGAGAACTGGCCGTCTATCTCCACCGGGGATTTTGGAAGGCGAGCGATACGGTGAGAGATATCATGGAGGTCAACCGCCTGAGTGCGCAGGGCCAGGACAAATGGAGGGTATGGTGAGCATGGAGACTTTTTCCTGGAAAAATCGGAATGTTTTTGTGACGGGGATCACAGGCTTTTTGGGCAGCCATCTTGCCCGGGCGCTGGTGGCCCGGGGCGCCAATGTGGTGGGCCTGATCCGGGACCGGGTGCCCCGTTCTTTCCTGTATGAAGATCAGACAGACCGGCGGGTGACCCTTGTGGAGGGCAATCTGGAGGACCTGGCCCTTTTGGAGCGGGCGCTGGGGGAGCATGAGATCGACACCGTATTCCATGTGGCGGCCCAAGCCATTGTGGGTGTGGCCAACAGAAATCCGATCTCCACCTTTCGGGCCAACATCGAGGGGACATGGAATCTGCTGGAGGCCTGCCGCCGCAGTCCGCTGGTTCGCCGCGTGGTGGTCGCCTCCAGCGACAAGGCCTATGGAGACCAGCCCGTACTGCCCTACGACGAGGCCATGCCCCTGCGGGGGCGGCACCCCTATGACGTGTCGAAAAGCTGTGCCGATCTGATCGCGCAGGCCTATCACACGTCCTATGGACTGCCTGTCTGCATCACCCGGTGCGGGAATCTTTACGGCCCGGGGGATTTGAATTTTAACCGCATCATTCCACAGACCATTCGCAGTGTGCAGAATGGGGAAAGCCCTGTGATCCGCAGCGACGGCACACTGATCCGGGACTATTTTTATGTGGAGGACGCCGTCAGCGCCTATCTGATGCTGGCCGAACAGATCGAAACACTTGATCTGGGCGGCGAGGCGTTTAATTTCAGCAATGAGGCGCAGATGACGGTTCGGGAGATCGTGGCCCGGATCCTGATGCTGATGCACAGCGATCTGCCGGTCACCGTCCTCAATGAGGCCGGCAATGAGATCCGCCACCAGTATCTCTCTGCGGAGAAGGCCCGGTCTATCCTGGGGTGGAGGCCCGCGTACACGGTGGAGGAGGGGCTGGCCCGGACCATCCCGTGGTATCAGACTTTTTTGACCTAGGAAACAGCCATGAACAATGTGTTTTGCACCGTCGTGTCCCGTCTGCGGGCCTATCAGGCGATCGCCCTGTTCCTGTCTCTGAGAGAGGTCTGCCCGCAGACGATCATCTATGCCCTTTGCGTGGATGACAGTGTTGGGGCGCTCCTGGAAAGACTGGCGCTTCCCAATGTACGCCTGCTCGGGATAGAGGAGCTGCGGGAGCCGGCGGTAAGCCGTCTCCGCCAGAGCCGAACACTGGCCGAATACTGCTGGACATTGAAGCCGGTGATGATCGAAGCGGCATTTCAGGCCGCCCAGGCAGAACGGGTGACCTATCTGGATTCCGATCTGTTTTTCTGGAATGATCCTCTGCCCCTGTTTGCCCGGCAGGCGGAGGAGGACGTCCTGCTCTCCAAAGGCGATATTTCCGTCTCTTCTCTGGCCCCGTGGCTGGTCGATTACCTGCAGGGACTGATGGGCAATTATAATTCGGGCCTGATCAGTTTCCGAAACACGTCTGCGGGGCTGGCGTGCCTGCGCTGGTGGAAAGACTCCTGCCTTCGGGCCTGTTTCCACCATCCCCAGGAGGGAGACTTTGGCGATCAGACCTATCTCAACGAGATGCCGCAAAGATTTTCAGGAGTGGCGGACATTGCCACCCCGGGGGTCAATTTAGGCCACTGGAACTACGCCGGACACAGATACAGCTTTTTTGGCGGGAAGCTGTATGTGGACAACAGCAAGCTCATCTGCTACCATTTCAGCGGATTTCGAATTCTGCCGGGCGGCGTCATTTTGCAGATCCACGAGCGGGAGCGCACCGATCTTCCCTTTTTTTACCCCATTTACAGCGGGATCCTGCGGGAGGTCATGGCGCTGGCGGAGCGCATCCTGCCCGGGTTTGACGGGTACGCCGATGAAGAAGATTTGGAAACGCTGTGACAGGCGCAGTCGTTTGGAAGGGCGTGTCAATTTGAAAGCGAGCATTGTGATCCCATCCTACCAGGCAAAGGAGCGTCTGCGGCTGAACCTGATCGCGCTCAACCGGCAGACCTATGGGGGGGAGGACGTGGAGGTCATCATCGTGGACAACGGCTCCACGGACGGGACCTTTGAAATGGCGGAGGCGTTTCCGCTCAAATACCCCAAGAAGGTTTTGCGCGTTGAGCGCAACCGCGGGATCGCCTTCGGCCGGAACACCGGGATCCGGGCCGCCTCGGGGGATCTGCTGATCTTTCACGACAGTGATATGATCGCCGGAGACAGCTTCCTGTCTCAGCATCTCGCAGCCCATGAAGAGCGGGATTTGGTGGTGTGCGGACTTTCCTGGAAGCGTATCTACACGTTTTATTACCGTGATTTTGCCCCCGATCAGCTGGAGGCGCTCCATCGGGCCTATCGACGCAGGGAGGACGCGCCTGATTGGGCGGCCCTGAGAGACCGGCAGCAGCTGATTCCCGATCAGGCCGTCAGGGATGGGCGCTGGGCAGAGAACGCCTTCGACCTGGATGTGGATTTTGTCAAGGGACTCAAGCAAATCCTGCGGGAGCACGGCCCCGAACTGACGGACTATTCCCTGGCCTGGAGGTTTTTCATCACCAACAATCTCTCGGTGGCGCGGAGCAAAGTCCTGGAAGTCGGCCTGCTGGATGAGAGCATCCGCCGCTACGGCTTTGAGGACTATGACCTGGGCATCCGGCTCTATAAAGCGGGCTGCCGGGTCCGGATCCGGCAGGACATCGTGAGCGCACACCAGGAGCACCCGGTAAATTTCAGTTACCTGGACATGGTTTCAAACATGAACTATATCTGCGAAAAATACAACAGCATTTACTTTATCGATATGGTGCTGGTCTGCGGCGGCGACATGATGCTGCTCTCCGACCGGCAGCTCAATGCCATCAATCAGGAAGTCAACCAAACCCTGGCGCTGAAGGGGTTTGAGGAGTTCCTGTCCGTTTATCTGGCCCTGCTCCAGCTCAAACGGAGACAGGTGCTGGATCCGCCCAGCGACAATACAGCCGAGCTGTATGCCGCCGTAGCCGGCAAGATCCCGGCCCTTATCCGCGATCTCGCCGTCTTGCAACGGCAGTACGGGATGACGGAGCTGCCCCGTCATCTCTGCCACCTGGCAAAATGCCTGCTGAACATTGATCTGGAGGCGATCCTTCTGGCAAACGGAGCAGCCCGGAACAACAGCGGCGAAGCATAGGAGCGCTGACATGGACAACTATCATTTTTCCACTGTGGTATCCCAAGACCATCTCTACAAGTTTATTGCCATGTATACCTCTCTGGAGGCCCACTGCACGGGGTATCAGATCTATGTGCTCTGCGCCAGCCGGGTGGTGTACGACATTTTGACCGCCATCCGTTTTCCCCATGTGGTGCCTGTCGATCTGAAGAGGATTGAGGACGACGAACTGCTTTACGCCAAACGGGAACGCATTTTTCACGCCTACTGCTGGACGCTGAAGCCGGTATTTCTCCACTATGTGATGACACAGTATCCGGATGCCCGGTTTTTTGCCCATTTGGACGCCGATCTCTTCTTTTTTAATACCCCGGACCTGTTGTTTTCGGAAAAGCCGGATGCGTCGCTCTATCTGACTCATCACCGGAATTCTCCGTCCTTCTGGAAATTCTACTATGTGACGGGCGTTTACAACACCGGTTTTGTGGGCTGCCGGGGAGACGCCGCGGGCCTTGCGGCGGTCAGCCGCTGGCGCGGCCAGTGCGTGGAATATTGCCCCATTCAGGAAGATCCCATGCGGCGGGCGTTTGGAGATCAGCGCTATGTAGAGGACTGGCCGGAGCTCTATCCCGGCAGGGTCCACGTCATTGAGTCTCTGGGCGCCAACGCCGCCCTCTGGAACATCACCGAGTATACGGTCTCCGACAGGGGCGGGACCCTTTTTCTCAATGAGGACCCGCTGATTTTCTACCACTTCTCCGGCCTGACCGCGGTGGATGCAAACGAGTACAATCTATGCTGGTACTATCACATCGACAGCGACGACATTGTCGACCGGATCTACCTGCCCTATGTGCGCCTGCTGAAAAAAACGGTGGAGGAGTTGGGGGTCTACTACCCGGATTTCCACGAGGGGTTCACCAGAAGGGAACTCATTCCGGCAACTCATTTTATCAGGATCTGACCGCCCGGGGCGGAGGGCACCCCAGCCTCCGCCCCGGGCCTCTCTGTTTTTCCGGCGTGGGACAAAAGGAACCTGGAACGGAGCCCTTTTCACCTTGCCCGGAAAATATTTTAAAATCAAGGGAAAATACTTGACAAAGCGCAGAATTTCGATATAATAATATAGCCTGTCTAAAGACAGAGCTCCTTGCTCCCGGCACGAGGCCGGGGGCCATACGTCCATAAGGAGGTGCAAGAAAATGGCAAAACTGAACGCGAATTACGAGGCACTGTATATCATTGACCCCCGGAAGAACGAGGAGGACACCGCCGCTCTGGTGGAGAAGTTCAAGACCCTCGCCGAGGCCCATGCCACTCAGTGCGAGGTCGACGAGTGGGGCAAGCGCCATCTGGCCTATCCCATCCAGGACCAGAACGATGGCTACTACGTGCTGATGACCTTTGTGTCTGAGCCCGCTTTCCCCGCGGAGCTGGACCGTATCTTCCGGATCACTGATGGCGTCATCCGCTCCATCATCGTCTGCAAGGACGAGAAATAAGGAGGAGCTGAGACATGCTCAACCGGATCACCCTCATGGGCCGGCTGGTAGCTGACCCCGAGATGAGGACTACCCCCAGCGGCGTCGCCGTGGCCACCCTGCGGCTGGCCGTGGATCGGGATTTCAAGAACAAGCAGACCGGCGAGAAGGAGACCGACTTCATCAATGTCGTCGCCTGGCGTCAGACCGCTGAGTTCGTGAGCCGCTACTTCACCAAGGGCCGTCTGGCCGTGGTGGAGGGCCGCCTGCAGATCCGTCCCTATACGGATCGGGACGGCAACAAGCGCACTGCCGCCGAGGTGGTGGCTGACAACGTCTACTTTGGCGACTCCAAGCGGGATGGTGAGGGCGGCGGCTACGCGCCTGCTCCCTCCCACTATTCCGCCCCCGCCCAGCCCTCCGGCGGCTATGCCGCCCCCTCCGGAGGCGACCAGTTCGCGGAACTGGCCGATGACGACGGCGACCTGCCGTTTTGAGAACGGCCCTAATTTGATTTGTAAGGAGGTATTCCGTTATGGCTATGGATAGAGAGCGTCCCCGCGGCCGCAAGCGCCGCAAGGTCTGCACTTTCTGTGTGGACAAGGTGGAGCACATCGATTATAAGGATTCCGTCAAGCTGCGTCGGTTCCTCTCCGAGCGGAGCAAGATCCTGCCCCGCCGGACCACCGGCACCTGCGCCATGCATCAGCGCCAGCTGACCGAGGCCGTTAAGCGCGCCCGTCAGATCGCCCTGCTGCCCTACGTGACCGACTAAATCGGAGCGTTAAAAATGCCGTGGACTTTTGTCCACGGCATTTTTTGTAGAAAATTATGTATGAGTGGGATCGGAGTCCGGCGGCTTTCGCCTGCGGAACGGGGTGGGCAGGTAGTCGTCGGGGTCTTCATTTCCGGTCATGGCTTTCATCCTGGCCCGCACCTGGAAGATGCAGTCGGAACGGTCGGCCCGGCCCAGGATCACATCCTCCGCGAAGGCGTGACAGGAGGGGGCGCCGCAGGAGCCGCAGAGAAGGCCGGGGAGGCGCCGCTCCAGCTCATGGATGGCGGTCATCTTCTCCATCGCAGCGGTGCGGTCGGTGTCCAGCAGAAACACGGGGGCAAATTCCAGCTCTTTGTCCGCCTGGATGAGGCCGGGATCACCCACTTCAGCGTCGAAATTGCTGGCAAAATCGGGCAGATTCCGGATCAGGTGGCGCAGGCGCATGGTGGAGACAAAGGGATCTTCCACAGTGAGACAGCCCCCCACACAGCCCTGAGTGCAGGCGGACAGCTCCACAAAATCCACGTCGGGGACCCGGTTGTCCTCAATGGCCTCCAGGACCCGGATGACGCTGTCCATGCCGTCCACAGCAAGGAAGCGTTCGCTGCCGCTCCGGGCATTGGCCTCACCTCCGCAGAAAGCCCAGCGGACGCCAGCCTTACCGGCGGTGGAGAAGGTGCGGGGGGTGCCGATCTGCTTCATGGGGGTCAGGAGCCGGAGATAGAGATCCCGGATGGAGAGCGCGCCGTCCAGCACCGGCTGCTGGAGATCGTCGGGCGTGTGGGCGGCGGTGACCTGGGCGGAACAAGGGACAATGGAAAACACCCCGATCTCGCCCGGGGCGAGTCCGGTTTCCAGAACGGCCTTTTGCCTGGCCAGAATGGCTGCCAGCTCCACGGGGGTAATGGTGGAGGTGATATGCTCCAGAAGCTGGGGAAAGCGGATCCGAATCAGACGCAGCACCGCCGGACAGGCGGAAGAAATTGCCGGGCGGGGCAGGGGATCCGGATCCGGGGGATAGCGCCGGGCATAGTCTGAAAGAAGTCCCGAGCCCTTTGCGGTTTCAAATACCGCGTCAAAGCCCACCCGGGTCAGCCCCTCCAGGACAAAGTCGATGCTGTCCAGGTTCTGAAACTGGCCGTAGAGAACAGGATCGGGAAGCGCCACGTTGTAGCGGAAATCCTGCAAATGGGAAATAGAGTCGCTGGAAGCCCGGATGGCCTTGTGCGGGCAGGACCGGATGCATTCCCCGCAGTCTACGCACCGCTCCTTCAGAATGGTGGCCTTGCCCCGCCGGACGCGGATCGCCTCAGTGGGGCAGCTTTTCATGCAAGTGGTGCACCCCCGGCAGCGGGCGTATTCAATGGTGACCGAGTGTTCCAAGAAAACACCTCCCGGAGTAAAATAATAGGCAAGGGGGGCGGCAAAGCCGCCCCCACAGAAGATGGAAACGATTGCGGAAAAACAGGATCAGATCTTGATCCTGATCGTTACGGTGGTGCCGGTTCCTACTTTGGTCTCAATAGACATATCATCTGAATAGCGCTTCATATTCGGCAGGCCCATACCGGCCCCAAAGCCCAGATCCCGGGCCATGTCCCCGGCGGTGGAGAACCCCTCTTCCATGGCTTTGCCCACATCGGGGATGCCGGGGCCCTGATCGATCATGCGGATGACGATCTCGTCCATGCCAACATCCACCTCGGCCCGGCCGCCGTCGGCGTGAATGACCATATTGATCTCGCCCTCATACATGCAAATGGAGGCACGGCGGATCACATCGGGAGGAAGCCCCAGCTTTTTGAGGGTCATTTTCATTTTGCTGGAAGCTTCGCCGGCTTCGATGAGGTCGCCGCCCTCCACCGGATAGACCAGTTTTACAGGTTCCATGATTATTCCTCTCCTCTCAGGCCCCGGGAGTAGAGCCTGCCGCAGGCATCATACATCCGCATCGGGGTGGACATGACCACCATGTCCCGTTCGCGGGCCAGGGCCAGCACGTTTCCGTCTGGATGCTTTCCGCGGACAAAAACGACACACTTCATATCCATCATATCCGCAGTGCGCACCACCTGGGGGTTGACCAGCCCGGTGAGCAGCAGAGCCTGATTTTTCACATAGGCCAACACGTCGCTCATAAAATCACTGCCGCAGGCGGAGGTGACTTCACGATCTAACTTGTCTTCTCCGTACAGCACCTCTGCCTTCAACGTTTCTCTGACCTCGGAAAGATTCATGTTCAAGCCTCCAAAACTAAACTACGCAGTTTTTTGTACTAAATATTGTAGCACATAAAAGAAAAGATGTAAAGAAGATTGCTCTATTTTTCACAAAGATTTTTCCCGGGTAGAGCGGTATTTTGACATATGGCTCCATTGACAGAAGCAGGGCAATACAGATATAATGTGCTTTAACAAGCTAAAGAAGTAATTTGGCTTGATTCGATTAGGAGGTCATAATTATGGGAAACCAGCGGGTCTACAACTTCTCCGCGGGACCGTCCATGCTTCCTCTGGAAGTACTGGAGCGGGCGGGTGCCGAAATCACCAACTACCAGGGCTCTGGCATGTCAGTGATGGAGATGAGCCATCGATCTAAGGTCTTCCAGAAGATCTTCGACGAGACACAGGCCAAATTCCGCAAACTCCTCGGCGTTCCCGAGGGCTACAAGATCCTCTTTCTGCAGGGAGGGGCATCCACTCAGTTCTCTGCCGTCCCCCTGAACCTGATCAGCCGGACCGGACGGGCGGACTACGCGGTCACCGGCAACTTCTCCAACATTGCCTACAAGGAGGCCAAGAAGTACGGCACCATCTCTCTGGCTGCCTCCAGCGCAGATCGGAACCACACCTACATCCCGGCCCAGGATCAGCTGAAGCTGGATCCCACCGCGTCTTACTTTTACTATTGCGCCAACAATACCATCTATGGCACGGAGTGGCAGTATGTTCCGGAGACGCAAGGCGTGCCGCTGGTGTGCGACATGTCCTCCGACATCCTCTCCCGGCCCGTGGATGTGAGCAGGTACGGTGTGATTTTTGCGGGCGCGCAGAAGAACATGGCCCCCGCGGGACTTACCGTGGTCATTGTCAAGGAGGAGCTGGCAGGGGCGGAGCTGCCCTACACGCCCCTGATGCTGGGCTACAAGACCATGATCGAGAAGGACTCCATGTATAATACGCCCCCCTGCTGGTGCATCTACATCCTGGGTCTGGTGCTGGACTGGCTGGAGGGGCAGGGCGGCGTGCCCGGCATGGAGAAGATCAAGCACGGCAAGGCCCAGATGCTCTATGACGTCATCGACAGTTCCCGGCTTTTCAACTGCCCGGTGGAGCCGGGCTCCCGCTCCGA
>Ga0129310_1003247_pt1 | contig 10722 bp, 18 predicted proteins | sample Go1ome_2_FD_94433 | JGI IMG/M metagenome (GOLD analysis project Ga0129310, IMG submission 94433) | Western lowland gorrila individual fecal microbial communities from Wisconsin, USA - Go1022A metagenome | ecosystem: Host-associated > Mammals > Digestive system > Large intestine > Fecal | place...
ATCATTTCTCTCATTGCTGCTTTTTGTGGGCTGTCTTTTCTTCTTGCCATAAAAATAACCTCCAAACTGAGTAATTTTATCTTACATCAGTTTGGAGGTTTACACAAACTTTAGGATACTCCCATGAATTGGGTTGAACACTATACTAATAAAAGATTATCAGAATTACAAAGTCAGATTATTCGCAAACGCTGGCAGACAATAGAATTAGAAAAGGCCGTTGACAATATTCGCAAACGGCAGCAGTCCTAAAAAGAGCACCTTCAGAAAGATTCCTCTTTCCGTTGGTGCTTTACTTGTTACAGTTCTAAATATTCACTTGGTAAAATTGCCTTTATGTCTGATGCAGAATAGTCTGCTACATTTCTCGTTACAATATATTCTGCACCGTAACTCTTTGCACATTCCATTTGTAAGCAATCCTCAAAATCAGAAAACTCTTCATTTGCAAGACCGGCTAATAACTTTGCTTTGTCTATCCCTTCTACGTCAAAGATTGTACATAGACTGGATAATATTTCTCTTCGTTCACCAGATGTGTAGTCTTTTCTTAATATAAAGAACATATTAGAGATTGAATGAGCTGCAATACAGCCTTTCGTATCTCCTTCTGTGCATGACAAAATTACCTTTTTAGCATCCTCAAAGAATGGATCTCTTTCAAGGAGATAATCAAGCAGTACATTGGTATCAATCAATATTTTACTTACCATATTTATCTTCCCTATAAGAAGCTAATTCTGCTGCCTCATCTGTAACAGTTCCCTTTTTCCGTAACTGTTCCAATCTTGAAAAAGCGTCTTTCCTTTCCTTATTAGAATCACCATATAATCCATTTACCCCTTGCATAATCTGAATTACAAAGGATAACTTGTCTTCCGGTATCTTTTCCAGTTCCATTATGGCACTCTTTCTTAAAGCTGTCATAGGTCATACCTCCTTTAAAATTCGGGATGAAATCTCTCTTTCAAATTAAGTGGTTACTTTGCATTTTTGTAGCGGTTTTCATAAGATAATTCCGGCTTTAGGTCAACTTTCCATTCAATCAGATCCTGGGGCTGACATTGCAAAAGCTGGCATATATCCTCAATGGTTTTGGTCGATACGTCACACATAAAATCTTTTCCATCGTGACTATCTTTATACTCTTGCAGTTTCTTTTCTATCTGCTCCATTGAATCTGCACTACACATTTTTAGCTTTGTTAATGTACTCTGGGGAATTAATCCTTTTTGCCGTATAACATAAGTAGTTATATCTTTTTCACTCAATTTTTTCATCAATTTATTATAATTAATCATCAACATTCTCCGTTTAGAAATATACATTTTCTTTCGTGTATATTATAACACTCCTTTCTCTAATTTTCAATCAGCATTAGAAGAAGTTACTATGCCCTCAACCAATGCTGATTTATCTGCACCACTTTATATTATTCTATGTGGATCTATCTATAATGAGAAGTTTTCCATTATCCTGCATATCTACAATACTGATTGTTTCTACTACTATTACATTCTCCCTTGATTCGTCTGAAATATTCTTCCAGACTGAATGAATATGCCTTACTCTGTAAACAAGTGCATTTCCCTCTTTTTAGAACCGTTGTATCTGCTATAACAACATTGTTTGTCACGGTTAAATTTCCTCGGATAATGCTTTCCAATGACTTCCGCAGATCCCTATATGAACTATCCAGGTAATATTTCTTTCCGCTGTTTCCCTCGTTGACAAAATATACAATTCTATATGTGAAGCAGTCCTCAATCATGTTGTTAGCAAGGCAACCTCTGTCTATATCTGTCAAAATATCTGATACTGTATTCATTACTTTACCTCAATTTCTCTTATATTGGGGAGGATTACCCTCCCCTTTTTGCCTTTATGCCGCTTTCTTAATCTCCGTGAAATACTGATTGATAAGTGCAGTAAGATAATCAAGTTTTCCGTGTACTGTTCCACTGTCCCTTGTAGAACGGTCTACATCCAGTTCAATCCATGTCTTTCCGTTGATTTCTGTATTTTTGCCTTCCGCAATTAACCAATGCAAGAACTCCCCAAACTCTTTGTCTTCCCTTCCTAACTCTGTAAATGTCTTAAATGCTGCCACAAAGATATAAGCATTCTTTCTATTGAACAGTTCTCTTATTTCACTTGTAATTTCTGTTGATTCTACTAACCTTGTGAGTAAATCATCAAGATTTTCAAAATCAAGAATGGTTGCATTTTCGTTTAACCATTTAAAGCCTACCTTTGTATCTTTTCTGTACTGGTTGGGGTACTCAGATAAGATAACCATATCTCCGATGGCTCTTTCAAAAGTTCCGTTAATTCTATCTTTGTTGTTGCAAGAGTACATATCTTTGAAAAATCTGTTTTCTGCGATCTCCCTTATCTCCCTTGCAAACGCATCAATATATGTGAAGGCTTTCTGTGCCTGGTTCATAGGCTTGCAATTATTCAGTTTGCGTACCAGTTTTGAAATTTGCGTTGTATCACAATTCTGATGAATTACAACTTCTAACTGATAGCCATTGAAAATCTCTTTCAGTTCTTCTGGCAACTGCTCGTATGTCTTGTTACGAATGTCAAAATTTACATTCTCCCAAATAATTTCTCCTTGTTCATCTCGCTTTATATTTCCGTTTTCATCGGTTGCCTTTGTCTGATAAGTAACTATATATTCATCAAGGTTATTGGTGATTTTTGCGTTTCCGTATCTGAATAATGATAATGTACTACTTCTCTGCAATCCATCAATGATCCATTGCCTTGTAATTCCGTTTGATACAGTTTCTTCCCCTAAAATAATAGGCGGTATATAATCATCTGTTAGCACTGATGCTATCAGTTCATTTTCCATATTGGGATTCCATTGGCCTGATAATCTCTGACATTCTTGATCTGTTCTGATTTTCTCTGCCTTCATATCCTTTAAATACTGCTCTAATGTGTATGTCTGCTTTCTAATGTTCTTCATAGTGATTACCTCCTAAAATAAAATCTTTACGTTTTCAAAACTTCTCATAATCTTCATATTTTCGGCATATTCAGTTGATGAAATTTCTAAAATCTGCCTTATGTCTTTGGGTTTGTACCCATCAATCAAAAGATTCAATATATTAATCTGTTGGTTTGAAAGTTTTGAAATGTACTGTTGTACTTTGTCTTGAAATTGTTCGTTGTTGTTTTTTGTTGCTTCCTCGAATGTGTCAAAATCAGATGCCAAAACATCCAGTAGACTACATTCTTCCTCTCCGCTTTTGCCTATACTGGGCGCATCTAATGAGGTAGTAAATTGGTTAATTACTCTTTTTTCTCTGTGTCTGTCTCTTAACTCTGTTTTGAATCTCCTTTTTATACATCCACGAAGGAACACATCAAAACTGATTCCCATAGGTGATTTTTGCTGTGTCTGTGATTTCTTCCGTGAGGTTATTTTCATTCATATAAGAAATAACTTCTGCTTCAAGAGCTTTTTCAATATTGCTTGCTTCTTCAATCATTGCTTTGTACTTTCTGATTTCCTCAACCTTTGCTTCTAATTCTTTTTTTGTCATGCTACACATAATGACTACCTCCTAAATGATGAAATGTTTTGTTGTAGGTCTGTTGTCCTTGACCTTGATTACACTATACACCCATATTCGTGTAGTGTCAACACTTTTATTCGTGTATACACCCAAAAAAGTGCACAATATGAAAGAGGATTTTTGTGCAAAAGTGCACGAATATTCGTGTTGACAAGTGCACGATTTTAGGTGTATATTTATATCAACAACAATACAATATCAATTTTTTAAGGAGGTTTTTATATGAGCGTAAATGTATATGATATGGTAACAGAACGAATTATTGAACAATTAAAGCAGGGAATTATTCCTTGGCAGAAACCGTGGCACGGGATCCGCTCCGGAGCATATAACAGAATTACGAATAAGCCTTATTCCTTAATGAATCAGATGCTTTTACAGCATGATGGAGAGTATGCCAGTTTCAAGCAATGGACAGATCTAGGCGGTCATGTTCGTAAGGGTGCGAAAGCTGAAATAGTAGTCTTTTGGAAGATACAGCCAGTAGAGGAAGAAAAGGAAGACGGCACGAAAGTAGTTAAGCAGATACCTATATTAAGATATTACAATGTGTTCCATATCTCGCAAGTTGACGGAGTAAAACCGAAAGAGATTCCACAGCTCAATAAAGAAATAGAGCCACTGGAACAAGCGGAAAAGGTCAAGGAAGACTACAAGACAAGGGAACATTTAAGAATAGAAGAAGTCGTTACAAACAAGGCTTTTTATAGTCCCTCATTTGATTACGTGCAAGTACCTTGCAAAGAACAGTACGAACATATAGAGGAATTTTACAGTACTTTGTTCCATGAGCTGATACATTCCACAGGACACAAGACAAGACTTGACCGACTGGACACCACCGCAAAAGCACATTTCGGAAGTGAAACATACAGCAAGGAAGAACTGACTGCGGAAGCAGGTTCTGCAATGATAATGAACCTCTTAGGAATCGAAACAACCGGAACTTTCAAGAACTCAACCGCATATATACAGAACTGGTTGCAAGTTCTGAAAAATGACAACCATTTCATTATATCGGCATCCAGTAAAGCGGAAAAAGCAGTAAAATATATCCTTGGAGAAACGGAGTAAAAAATAAGGCTAGGGGTGCAAACCTCCTAGCCTTTTCTGCTGTCGTATGATGTCGGGGGGGTATAAAAACTTAAAAAATGATATGTTTTTTTCCACTGCCCTGTAGTTGGTTGTTCTTTACATTGACTTAAAATTTTTACCTCTCCGATATTTTCTGATTCTGCCAAGATACCAGGGGGGGATATAATTAAACTGTGAAAATAAAGTACCTATAAACACTCCCTACCTTGGAGTAAATCCACCGCCTTGAAATGGATGCTGTGCTGCCCACATTATACTTGGAGGAATTTTATGAGCCTTACGATTTTTACCTCTTGAACAATTTTCATTTTTGTTACGATGCACTCTATATCCACTATGTCGATGCTTCCTTTTTTCAGGGTGCTCTTTTCGATATTTTTCCATCATATCTGTATACTGATTTTTAGCATAGAATTTTCCCCATTTTTGCGAAAATGGAATATAACATAAAATTTCCATCTTCCCGTCCTTGGTGTATCGGAAATTATCACAATACAATTCTGTTCCATTATTAAGAACTAATACCACTGTGTATTTAGGAAAGTTTCTTCCATGTACAAGGTACCGTTCATCCCCTAATATATGATATATTTTCATTCTGTACCCTTTAGTTATATTTCCTTTAGTTGCTTTTGTAGTTCGGCAATTTGTTGCTCAATGTTTGCCTTTTGCTTATTATTATATGAGGCAATAATGTTAGAATCGAATTTTATTTCCATTATATCATTAGGAGTGCATTGTAAATATTCACAAATTTTTCCTATCGTTTCTGTAGTTACTGCTCCGTTATGTTTTAATCTAGTCATAATACTGCCAGACAAATTTAGATCTTCTCTCATTGTCTTTTGTAAAATTCCTTTTCTTTTTAATGTATCAAATAAACCTTGATAACAAATTTCCATTCTTCTATATGCCTCCAATGGTATATTCACCTCCTTGGGTGAATCATACATATCTTAATTTATCATCTATTTACGAGTAAAATAAATCCTACAACAACCAGTATTATTACTCCCAATAGCTGATTAAAAACGCCTACGGCAGAAGCTATGGCAACAGCAATCAAAAAGATTACTCCAGCACCTGATCCGCCACCTGATGAACCACCACCATGATAGCCATATTTTTTTTCATCACAATCACATCCATAGCCTGAGCAGCTTCCACCATGTTCCCCGTCATGAGGGAATGGATTTCCACCATCATACATAAGCACACCTCCTACTGAAAATCAGTTATGTGATACCGCTTATTGCAATTACATTCTATTCGTTTTGTTCTATACATTCAATTCAAAATTACGCACGATAATGATGTATTGAGTGTAAATAACAAAAAAGGACTACCTTATTTAAAGCAGCCCTTTTAGAAAGCAATTATCATTTATCGCAGTAGTAGCCAAAATGCCCAGTCTCTTCCGTTCCATCAGTATATATTATTGTAATATCATCTATATCCAATCTTGAGCAAGTATCGCAATATCCAATTACTTCGTCATACATAGTCACATATCTATCCGGTTTTACTGGCCCGACAATTTCAACTGGGATATATGTTTTATTTGTTATTTCTTCTTTTACGGAATCTCCAACCGCATTACTTAATTGAACATTAAACCTAACATACTTAATTTCTTTTTTTGTCTCATTATTTGCTCTAAAGCTAAATTCGATTCCACCTGCTGAGTTTATAGTAAAATGAAATGAATCAATCGCCAATCTCTCTCTCATATCAATTTGATGATCTATGCAATAATTAGTATCCGAATATTTCTTATTGTAACATCCTGCTTTTTCGCAAGTATGCATATAACAGTATTCTCCACCATCTATCTTATCATTGTCGCAGTTATCAACGGAACATTTCAATTCCTTTTCATGTTCATAACAATATTTATCCCTTCTCGATTTTGAATTAGTACATCCATTAATACCACAGGTATGATCTTCACAGTATTCACTTCCTTCTGCTTTGGGATTATCACAACTGCTTAAAGAACACTTTTTTGCTGCATCTGCCAGTGAAGCGTAAATAATAAAAATTATTATCACAATAAATGCTGCTGTAACTCCATATATAACTTTTCTACTTAGTGCCGGAGTATTTGTCTCCTGGCTTGTCTGCTCGATTTTTTCTGATGTATTTAAATCCTTTTTAATATCATCTTGCTCATTTTTCACTACGATTTCTTGCTCTGGTTTTTCTACTTTTGTTCCACATTTTAAACAGAATACGCTATCATCCGGTATTTCATTTCCGCACTTTCTACAGTACATATTGCTCCTCCTCAATCAAAGTTATACCACTGCTCTTTATCATCTACACTTGTTAATGCTGGTGATACCGTCATTCTTGCTTTATCGTCAGTAAACTCAACTGTAAATGTTTCCCATTCATCCCCAAATCTATTTACCTTAATTTTATTACCACTAACGACCTTATACTTATATGTTGCAACAGTAGTATTCAAAAAGGCATATCCTGTTTCTAATTTGTATTCTATTTCATCATCCGAAAAATCCAAAATGCACAAAATATACGAACCGTTATCGCCTTCTATGTCTTCCCAATCACGCATTAATTCTTTCTTTAAACTAGACGCTTGTACAGCGTTTATAATAAAACCTAATAGAGCAATTGTCAGCACTACTCCAATACATACTATTATAGATTTTCTATTCTTCCGCACAAAACTTTCTTTATTGCTATCTGTCGTCAAATCCTTCTGTACCTCTTCTAGTTTGGCTCCACATTTTACACAAAATGCAGAATCTTTTGGTAATTTTTCTCCACACTTTGGACAGACTATTTCTCTTTGCGTATCCATACGTTTTCCTCCCAACACAAAAAATTTATTGTTTCTTATCAAAATTATACTTCTGTATCATCGTGTTTACAACCATTATTTTCTATATAAGTGTAATTCTTTTCACCTATATGGAAATACTTGTTGATACACTATTAGTGAAGGTAGGTGATACAGATGGTGAACATGGGTGAAAAATTACGCTCTCTCAGAATCGAAAAGAATTTAACGCAGAAACAAGTAGCTGATCGAATCGGTTTAGCCATCAGTGCTGTATCATCTTACGAATCCGGCAGCAGGTATCCTACTTATGACACGCTCATAAAGCTGGCACGAATGTTCCATGTGTCTACTGATTATCTCTTGGGAATTGCAGATAGGCGAAATATTGATGTTACTGGCCTTGATGATGAAGATGTGGGATTGATTTCACAATTAGTGGATAAGTTGAGAAAATAGGCTCTTTCTCAAATATAATGGGAGGTCTCCTGCTCATAGAAGGCATCTATTACACTTGAATATTCATGAATCTCATATTTTAATAAACTCACTCTTATCCTTTTTATTATCGTACATCCATACATTTCCTGTGCTGCTCACCAATTTGCTTATTTGGGAGACTTCAACTATAGTACGTTTGGCAAAATCATTAGGATGAATATTTATATTTTTGCACAATATGTTAGCACATTCTTTAAAATCACAATCTTTAGGTTGAAATAACATCATTGGCACTTCTTTATAATCAATATGTCCTTGTTTTAGAGTAATCGCAAATAATTTTATCCCATCATCCGTTGCTTTTCCTGCCACTAAAAAGCAAGCAATACTATGTGATATCGCTTTTGCCCAATCCCTATCCATTTTAGTAATAGCATCACACATCGACCATATATTACTTACAAGATCATTTACAAACCAATTTTGATACCCTGGTCTTTTTTTATAACATTCCAAGAAAAAATTCTGTGCTGCATAATTACCGGCAAATGCTACAGCAGTTTTGTTATTAACTGCTTCTATTTTGATGTCCTCATCTGAAATAAAATTACCCTCGGTATCTGTTATTCTGTTATCTGAAGCTAAATAAACACTATCTTTTTCAATATATCCAAATACAACACTCATTTTTTTCTCTCCTTGATTACTTATAAAAATGATTCCTCTTTTATCACTTCCATTTTTCCACCCATACAAATAGGCAAACAAACAACTTCATCTTCTCTTTCTATATAAGCAAGTACATCCTCAATGGGTACTTTCACAGTATAAACAATGCTTTTCGTCAATGATAATATCTGAAATCTTGTGGCGAAAAATTTTGCTCGTTCATAATCTAATGAATAACTGACAGATTGCTTATAATCCAAATTTCCTTGTTCTCCTACTGCAAACTCTCCACGATATGCAATTATATAACCATCCTGAATATCTTCCTTTAATAGTTCATGCACATTTTTTTTACTCTCTTCACAGTATCCATCAGCAATTAGTTGTTGTAGAATATCTAAAAAATCATCTCCAATACTATAATATGAATACACATCCATGAGCATTTGCATATAGTATTCTTCACATGGGTATTCTCCTATTATTAACTCACGACATAATGAATATGGAACTATAGAACTGTCTGAATATTTTAAGCACATTTTTGAAAATACTTCGTAATAATCATTAGGTTTTAAATTCCAATCGTCATTCATATCTAGGAATTTATCGATATCTTCATTAAACATATCTAATTCACCCATACAGCACCCTCCACTATATTCTTGTTATACCTTTCTCTATTCTATCATATCTACCTTCAAAACGGTAAAAAAATAAAGCATATCAGATAAATAATATATCCAATATGCCCTAATCTTCTAATCCCATAGCCAATAAAACCACTTAGAAAACAGCTCCAATGCCTGATTCTTGCAATCTTCTCTGTACTGTTTCAATATTTTTTCTTCTGAATAATACTTTTCCTCAATGTCCTTGTACTCTGGTATTTCACTGGGAAAATGTAGCACTCTGCCCAATTTATTTTTCTTTCCTTCTTCAAGTTTTTCGCCCAAAATTCCATATTTTGATCCAAATTCCTGCAATATATTCTCATGCTCTTTCTGATATGGATTTTTCTTCCGACACGTTTCCTCATTCATTTCTCTAAATAAGAATATCATCTCATCCAGAATCTTATCCCACTCTGCATGGCATTCATCATTGCACAAAATCCCTTGTTCATCCACATACTTTGTTCCCAGACAATTAGGACTTCCGTGTTTGGTATCTTTGAATTGCTGTAACATATCCGGCATAAGATTCATAAACCAATAGTCAATGTTCCATAAATCCTTGTCACAATACCCCTTTGTTACTCTCTGAAAACTATATTTTATATTCCGCAGCACCAACCCAGGTATTTTCCACGGTCTTTTTCTTTCGTACCAAAAATCTGTTTTATCCCATACATTATCCATTGTGTACCTACCGCCTTCCCTCAAAATAGTAATATCCTCGTCAATAACGAGGATATCTTCTATACTGGTATGTAACACTTTACTTAGAATCAGAATGTTATCTAAACTTGGTAATGATTTTCCAGACAGCCATTTATAGATTGCCTGCGGATTTTCAAATCCCATAACTTCCTGGATATCTTTTACTGTATATCCGTTGTTCAGTAAAAGTTCTCTGATTCTATTTCCTGTTGCTTTTTGTTGGATTGATAAATATATAGGCTTCATAATGCTTCTCCTTTATTCATCTTCCATCCCGATACACAGCTACATTTTATCAAGTATTCTATGCTTTTTCCAGTATTTTTATTATGATAGCATCTCTAAATTTCATATTTAATTTTATGCTTATAAGCATTATCTGTCATTAAACTATTGGTTTAATTTGGTTTTACAATGCCCCCTTTGGAAGCATCAATTATTTCTCATACGGACTATAAGGACGTACTTCATACTTAATCAGCGCATCAAATAGATGCTCCGGTATTTTATCCTTATACCTCAATGCCAATATTCTAATTTCGGATTCCTTGAATAATTTATATTCTTGAAATGCTTCCTCTTCTGTGTCCCAGTAATGCAACTTAACTATTTTATTATATCCAAATGGTTTAATCTTTGCAAAGAACTTATTTCTTGTACTGTCATACTCAACACCGATTGCATAAACTTTTTGATTTGTAGGTCTATAACAACTTCTTCGCTTTGTAGCACTTGC
>Ga0129310_1003257_pt1 | contig 10712 bp, 11 predicted proteins | sample Go1ome_2_FD_94433 | JGI IMG/M metagenome (GOLD analysis project Ga0129310, IMG submission 94433) | Western lowland gorrila individual fecal microbial communities from Wisconsin, USA - Go1022A metagenome | ecosystem: Host-associated > Mammals > Digestive system > Large intestine > Fecal | place...
AGCTGCGTGCCGAACATGACGCCGAAAATGACGATCAGGATGACGGCCAGCAGGGTCGCGACCTTATGCTTGATGGAAAATCCCGCGATATTCACGTCACGCCTCCTCCCCGGAGACGATGCGGACCGCCGCCCCGTCCTTCAGGTAGGACTGCCCCACCGTCACCAGCTGCTGTCCGGCGGTGAGACCGGAGGTGATCTCGGTGACGCCGCTGCCGGTGAGGCCGGTGGTGACCTCGATGTACCTGGCGGCGCCGTCCTCCACCACAAAGACATACTGGACGTCTCCGCTGGTGAGGATGGCCTCCGTGGGAACGACGATGGTGTTGTCGGACCGGTCGGTGTGGAAGGTGACATCGGCGAACATGCCGGAGAGGAGCCCGCCTACGTCGGCGGGCACGGTCAGTGTGACGGTGTACAGCTTGGTCTGCAGATTGGCCGCCTTCTCCACGGAGCGGACAGCGGCGGTGAAGGTCTGATTCGCGGCGCTGACGGTGACGTCGGCGGTGTCCCCGATGGCGAGCTTGGGCACCAGGGCCTCAGAGACAGACACGCTCACCTTCATCTGGTCCACGCCGTCGATGACCGCCACGGGCATGGTGTTGGAGACGAAGCTGTTCTCCACGGCGTTCATGGTCACCAGCGTGCCGGAGATGGGGGCGATGACGTTGCCGTTTCCATCCACATTCTCCAGGGCGGTGTCCAGCTGTTCCACGGAGGACTTGGCGCTCTGCATCCCCGCCTCCAGTTGGGCCAGGGTGGCGTTCCGGGTGGCGGTGGCGGTCTGGAGCTGGATCTCCGCCTGGTCGATCTCGATCTGAGAGGCGGCGCCGATCTCATAGAGGGCCTTCAGGTCCCGGACATTCTTCTCCGCCAGAGCGATCTGGGCATCGAACACCGCCTTCTGGTCCTGATAGCTCTGGACCGCGGAGCTGTAGCTGATGTCCGCCGCCGCTGCGGAGGACAGGGTGCTGTCCAGATCCAGGGTACAGATGATGTCCCCGGCGTTCACCAGATCGCCGGCCTGGGCATGGACCGCGGTGCATTTGGCGGCCACGGCCACCATGATGGTAGACTCGTTATCCGCGCTGATCTTGCCGGCCACCTTGTTGTCCGTGGCGATGGAGTCCTGGCGGACCTCCTCCACCTGGACCGCCACGCCGGCGTCCTCCGTCTCCTCCGGCGCTTCCGTCTTGCCGCAGCCGGCCAGCGTCAGAAGCATGGCCGCCGCCAGCAGCCCGCTCACCCATTTTTTCTTCATATCCATGTATGTCTTTTCCTCCGAATCAGTTCAAAATGCCCTTTTCCACGGCCCACACATAATTGCGGTAGGCGGTGAACAGATTCCGCCGGGCCGTATCCACGGTGTCCTGGGCGGCGGCCAGGTCATCCTTGGCGTCCAGCAGCTTGTTCTGGGAGATGGTCCCCTGCTGGTATTTCAGCTCCATGGAACTGTATGTATCCTTCTGCAGTGCCAGGGCGGTCTCCGCCGCCTGGAGCGCCTGCCGGGAATCGCCCACCGCGTTGAACACGGTGCGGAACTTCAGCTCCTGGGCCTGCACCGCCGCCTGATAGGTATACTGGGCCGCCTCCCAGGTATGCTGGGCGGACTTGCGGTTGTAGTTATTGACGCCGTACTTGTCGCAGGCGTCATCATAGGCCTCCTTGGCGTCATCCAGATCCCGCTGGGCAGCGAAGAGGGCATAGCTGGCGGTTTTGGCGGCCGCCAGGTCCTTCTCGTAGTCCATGGCCGCCAGCTTTTCCGCAGGCACGCCGGGCAGCGCCCCCAGCGTCAGCTGACCGGTGATCTCCGCGCCGATCATGGACTCCAGCTGGGCAGTGAGGTTGTCCAGGTTCATCTCCAGGGTCGCCAGGCCGCTCTCCGCCTGGGCACGGCCGTTCTTCACCTGCTGCAGCTGCAGGGCCGAGATCTGCCCCATGGAGTAGCGCAGCTCCATTTCCCGCTCCGTCCGGCCCAGAGCCGTCAGCGTCCGCTGGACGGAGTCCCGGGCGGCGGTCAGCTCCCGCAGGGATACATACACCGTCTCCGCGCCCATGACCAGCTGATCCTCGGTGTTCTCCAGCTGGCGGACCACCGCCGCCGCGTCTCCCTGGATCTTGCCCTCCTTCAAGTCGTCGAAGGTGTCCTTCAGGGCGTCATAGCTGGCCTGGAGGGAGCTGTACGTGGCCCCTTCCATGCCGATCTCGCCCAGGATGGCGTCCGTGTACTCCGGCGGCGTGGTGAGTACCAGATACTGGAGCTTGGCGATGTTGTTGAGCTGCTTACGCAGGTCCTCCTGCATCTTGTCGAAGTCCTTGGCGTCGATGGACGCGATGGACGCCTCCAGCATTTGAATGGTGAGATTGTGCTCCCGGACCCGGGTCTCCAGGTTCGCAAAGGAGATGGTGCCCACCGCATCCGGCTGGGCCACCGTCAGGTCCGTGTTCACGGCGCCGGTCTCCGTGCTGTCTGCGGGAGCGGTCTTCTCCGCCGCGGCCCCGGTGGTGCGCGTCTCCTCCGGGAGCGTCTCCGCCGGAAGGGTCTCCTCCGCCGGGCCCTGTTCCGCCGTTTGGGCGGTCCCGCCGCCGTTTTCTTCTGCGAACGCCACTGTTGCCGGCAGGGAGCACCCCAGCGCCAGCGCCAGCAGGATCGACAGGATTCGTTTCTGCATGGTACGTTCCTCCGTCTTTTTTCAGGCCATGGGCCTTTTGTCCACTTTGACTGTATGACAGTACGCTGTCAAGTTTAAGCCAAGATTGAAAATGATGTAAAGGTTTTTTGAACATTCCCTCACAGGGCCACCCGGAACCGGGTCCAGGCCCCCGCCTCGCTCTCCGCGGTGATGGAGCCCTTGTTGGCCTGTACGATGGACTGGGCGATGGCCAGTCCCAGGCCGTAGCTGCCGTTGCCGGCCCGGGCCTTGTCGCAGCGGTAGAACCGCTCGAAGATATGGGGCAGGTCCGCCGGAGCAATGCCCTGGCCGGTGTTGTACACCTCGATGACCAGCCGCCGTCCCTCCCGGCGCAGGCGCACGGACACCGTGCCGCCCTCCTCTCCGTACTTGAAGGCGTTGTCCAGCAGGATCGCCATGACCTGCCGGATGCGCTCCGGCTCCCCCACGAAAAAGCAATCCTCCTGGATCTCGGTCTCATACCGGATCCCCCGCTCGAAGGCCATGCTCTCAAAGGGCAGCGCGGACTGGTATACCGCCTCGGACAAAGAGAACCGCTTTTTCTCCGCAGAGCGGTCCCCATCCTCAATGCAGGCCACGTCCAGCATCTGGCGGATGAGCCCGCTCATCCGGGCGGACTCCTCCTTGATGCAGTCCATGTACTTGTTGGAGCCGATCTCCGACTCCAGCACCGCCGCGTTCACATTGATGACCGAGAGAGGCGTTTTCAGCTCATGGCCCGCGTCGGAAACGAACTGCTTCTGCTTCTGGAAGGCCGCCTCCGTTGGTTTTGCCACAAAATGCGACAGCACCACGCTCACCAGGAACATCAGAAGCAGCAGCGGCGTGCCCACCGCGATCATACCCGCCCCAACGTGCCGCCGGATCTCCTTTTCAAGGCCGCGGCTCCGGTCCGCCAGTACGATGTAATACCCATAGTCCTTCTCCGCCTTGTAATAGCGGAACCGTCCCGCCTCGCCGCAGCCAGGCTCCGCGCTTCGGAGCCGGTTTTGGATCTCCCGGCGCTCCCCCGGGCTGAGGTCCTCCGCACCTTCCTCCAGTCCGGCAAAGTCCAGGACACCGCCGCCGGGGTCCGTCTCCAGTCCATAGATGGGCATGTTGACAGCACCCAGCAGCTCCTCCCGGTCCAAGGTCAGCACACCGCCAAGCGGGGTCTGGTCCAGCTGGATCTGGTCCTCGCTCCGGATGCCGTCCGTTCCCTCCGCCAGCGTTTGCAGCACCTGCCGGGTTATCTGCCCCATGGCGCGGCCGACTCCGTACTGAGCCACGGCGTAGGCCACCAGAAACAGCAGCACCAGCACGCCCATGGTCATGGCCACGATCTTTCCCCGCAGATTCCGGATCATTCCTGCACCTCCAGATAGTAGCCTGCGTTCCGAATGGAACGGATCTGGACCTGGGAGTGGAGGGCCCGCAGCTTTTTCCGCAGGAAGGAGATGTACACCTCCACGTTGTTGTACTCCGCGTCGCTGAGCAGCCCCCACACCTTTTCACAAAGCAGGTTCCGGGGCACGATCTGGGTCTTGTTGAACAGCAGGCACTCCATCACCTGAAACTCCTTGGGCCCCAGGCGGATGCGCTCCCCGCCCCGGCACAGCTCCAGCTTCCCGCGGTCCAGGCGGACGTCCCCGAAAGCGGGGTCCTCCTCCAAAGGCAGTTCCTTCCGGCGGGTGAGCGCCCGGACCCGGGCCAGGAACTCGCCGGTGTCAAAGGGCTTGGTCAGGTAATCGTCTGCTCCGTGGTCCAATCCCCGGATACGGTCCTCCACGCTGCTGCGGGCCGTCAGCATCAGCACCGGCGTCTCGATCTTCGCCCGCCGCAGGGCTGTCAGCACCTCCAGTCCGTTCATCCCGGGCAGCATGATGTCCAGGATGATGAGGTCATACAGTCCGCTGAGGGCGCAGTCCAGCCCGGTGACGCCGTCAAAGGCCGCGTCGGCAGCATACCCCTGCCGTTCCAGCAGGCCGCACAGCCCCTCCGCCATGCCCCGCTCGTCGTCCACGATCAAAAACCGCATAGCCGTCCCCTCCATTTTCCGTCGGCATTTCCACCAGGTCCCTTGAAATCCAGTTTATCATATCACAAAAAACGCGTCCCTGAAACCATTTCGTTTCAGGAACGCGTTTTTTCTTGAGCAATATATACGATTTTCCTTCGTTTTAATTGCAGAGGTATCCGCCGTCTACTTGAATTACATTCCCCGAAATATAATTGGATGCCTCTGATGCCAGGAAAATCGTCAGTCCTTTCATATCAGAGGGCTTTCCCCAATGACCGGCGGGGATCCGCTTTGTAATGGCGGCGCCCACTTCGCTCACCATCATGTCATGGCTCAGCTCCGTCTCCATATAGCCGGGTGCGATAGCGTTTACCTGGATGCCGCGGGGCATCCATTCGTTGGAAAGCGCACGGGTCAGCTGCACCACACCGCCCTTGCTGGCGGAATAGGCCGGTACGATGTGGCCGCCCAGGAAGGAGTTCATGGAGGCGACATTGATGATCTTGCCGCTCCCCTGCTCCAGCATGACACGCCCCGCCAGCTGGCACATGTAGAACATGGCGGACAGATTGATGCCGATCACGCGCTCCCACTGTTCCGCCGGGAACTCTGCCGCGGGACACCGGAACTGTGTTCCGGCACCGTTGACCAGAATATCCAGCTTTCCGCCGAAAATCTCCATAGCCGCCTGGAATGCGGCCTCCCGGGAGGTTTTCTCCGTAAGATCACCGCGGACGATGTGATACCCGTTTTTCGCGCCGCCGGTCACCTGCTCCATATGCGCCAGGTTGGCGTCGGAGCCGCCCAGCAGGATCACCTCAGCGCCTGCTGAGCGCAGGGCCTGGGCTTGGGCATAGCAGAGGCCAGTCTCCCGGGAAGCTCCGGTCACAATCGCCCGCTTTCCATTCAGATTAAACAGATCGTTCATACATACCTCCCTTAACCCAGCAGGTTGGGCAGCGTAAGCGTAATGGGCGGGATATAGGTGATGCACAGGAGTCCGATGATCATAGTCAATATCAAGACCCACGACTCCTTCAGGAAGTCCTTCACGCTTACCTTAATAATTGAGCAGGTCAGGAACATCAGCGTGCCGAAGGGAGGTGTGATACCACCCATAGTAACATTGATGCAGATCACGATGCCGAAGAGGATGGGATCCACGCCCAGGGCCACCATGGTGGGGACCAGTAGCGGCGTCAGAATAATCAGAGAAGCGGTGCCCTCCAGGAACATACCGACAATCAGAAGGAAGATGTTCACCAAGAGCAGCATCAGGTATTTGTTGTCCGTGAAAGCCAGCAGCAGCTCGGAGAGCTGTGTGGGGATCCGTTCCCAGCTGAGGTAGTTGCCGAAAGACGAGGCGGCACAGATGATGATCATGACACCTGCCGTGCTGGTGACGCACTCCTTGATCATCTGGGGGATCATGCTCAGTTTCAGTTCCTTATAGACGAAGATGCCCACAAAGATGCAGTAGAACACGCAGACAGCGCCGGCCTCGGTGGCGGTGAAGATGCCGAAGCGCAGACCCATGATGATGCCCAGGGGGATCAGGAGCGCCCAGAACGCGTCCAGCAGCGTCTTGGCGGCGTCTTTCAGGGCGATCTTGTAGTCCCGGGTGCCCACGTAGCCTTTTTGCTTGGCCACGAAATGGACCGCGAGCATCAGGCAGACCATCAGGAAGATGCCGGGACCGTAGCCGGCCAGGAACATCTTGGACACGGATACGTCTGCCAGGCTGGCGTACAGGATCAGGCAGATTCCGGGAGGGATGATGGGAGTCAGAATGGCGGACGCAGCGGTAACACCGGCGGAAAAGCCCTTGCTGTAACCGCGCTTGGTCATTTCGGGCACCAGCATTTTGGCCTCCATGGCGGCATCCGCGTTAGCGGAACCGGACACACCGCCCATCAGGGCGCTCAGCACAATGTTGGACTGGGCCAGGCCGCCGATCATCCGGCCGGTGAGCATATCGGCCACATTCATCAGGCGGCTGGCAATGCCGGAATAGTTCATGATAACGCCTACCGCCACAAAGAACGGTACGGCCAGCAAAGTGAAGGACTCGCCCTGCGCGACCATCTTCTGGAAGATCATATAGGGAGCCAATGTGTCGTTGCAGAAAACGAAGTAATAGAGCACGGACAGCATCAGCGAATATGCGATGGGAATATTGCAGACAAACAGGACCAGCAGGAGGATCAGAGGCATGAAATTCATAAGGTTTCCTCCTTTTCACCGTCGTCGGTTTTGAGGGCTTTTACATCCTCGATCGTGCGCTTGACGGCGTAATAGGCCATGCAGGCAAAGCTGATGGCAACGGGAATATCATAGACGGTATACGGTAATTTCAATGCGAGAGACGTCTTGTTGGCAGCGCTCATGGCAAACTGCCAGCCGAGGACGCACAGCACCACGCAGACCACAATTTGAAAAGCGTCAATTATTAATGTTGCAAATTTTTCGCCCTTGGGCGGCAGCGCGGCAATCAGCATGTCCACGCTGATGAGACCGCCCCGGTCTTTATAGCAGACGGCGGCGCCGAGGAAAATCGTCCAGATGAAGCCGATTGCGGCAACTTCCTCCGTCCAAACGAGCGATTTTCCAGTGGTAAAGCGAAGCATGACGTTTGCGAAGACCACAGTGATCATCACCGTGAACGCAATGCCGGAGATCAGCTCAAGCCAATGCGTGGTGATCCATTTAACCTGTTTCAAAATATCGGAAGCTCCTTTCTCTGCAGCTCCCTCCCGGGCGGGAACCCGCCCGGGAGGGAATCTGGTTCTGCCCAATTACATCTCAGGGAAAGTCTCAGCCCTTGATGATCGCAGAAAGCGTGTCATACAGGCCCTCGCTCCAGTCGGGGATGGAGTCGTACACGGAGCGGGTAGCCTCGGAGAATGCTTCATAGTCGCCCTCGTAGAACTTCACGCCCTCGGCCTCCAGCTTGGCCTTATACGCTTCCTCGTCAGCAGACACGCGCTCGATGGTGACGGGGCCCATGTTGGCGATCTCTTCCACCAGGATCTGCTGATATTCCTCGGGCAGAGAATTGAAGACGTCGTTGGACATGTTCACACACCAGATGGCCAGGATGTGGCCGTCCAGCGTGATGTTCTTGCAGACCTCATAGATCTTGGAGTTATACAGGGTGGACAGCGGGGCCTCGCAGCCGTCGCACACGCCCTGCTGCAGCGCGCTGTAAACCTCACTCCAGTTCATCTGGGTAACGGTGGCGCCCATGGCCTCCATCATACCCACGCGGGTGGCGGAGGAAGCAGAGCGCATCTTCATGCCCTTCAGGTCGGCGGGGCCGGTGACGGCCTTGTCGCCGGTGTAGGTCAGATGACGGGCGCCGAACAGCCAGCTCATGCCCAAGTTCTTGATGCCCTGGGATTCCAGCTGGGCGCGCATATCGGCCATCCACTCGGACTCATCGACCTTGGCAAATTCACTGGGATCGGAGAACAGGAAGGGGCCATCCAGAACGCCCAGGTCGGGAACGTAAGCGGTCAGGAAGTCGGGGGTGCCGAAGGTGATGACGTTGGCACCCTGGGCACAAAGCTCCAGCGCGTCGGTGTCGGTAGCCAGCTCGCCGTTGGGGTAGTTCTCCATCACCAGACCGCCGTTGGTACGTTCTTTCACCTTCTCGGCCATCTCCTGCGCGCATTTTGCCACGGTCTCATCGCCGGAGATGGTATAGGTCATTTTCAGGGTATAGACCTTCTCAGGGGTGCCGTCCTTGCCGTCGGAAGAGGTACCGGAGGCAGGCGCTTTTGCGGTATCAGAGGTGCCGCCGCATGCGGCCAAGGACAGGATCATCATCGTTGCCAGGAAGAGAGACATCAACTTTTTCATGATCATAGTTCCTTTCTTAATCATACATGTAATTTGCAATGCGTTTCGGTTTGATCTTGGGCAGAAACCACCGTCATGCATAGTGCAGATAAAAGTTTGTCGCGTCAGGCCAGGGGCGTGCGGCGCTCATTCAATGTCAGATGGTCACAGACCAGGACAGTCTCCCCTCTCTGGTTGATGACGTCCATGTGCTCTACCACGAAGCCCACGTCCTTGCGCTTGGGATGGTCACGCTTTTCGGTAACGGTGACCACCACGTGGATGGTGTCGCCGATGAAAACCGGCTTCACAAAACGCAGGTGGTCATAGCCGTAGGAGAAGCCCACCGTATTGATAGTGTTGGCCTTCATGCCCACCGCCATGCTGAAGGTAAGGGCACCGTGGGCGATCCGCTGGCCGAACTCCGTGGTCTTGGCAAACTCAGCATCCATATGATGAGGGAATACGTCGCCCAGGTCCGCATGGAGGACGATATCCGTCTCCGTCATGGTGCGGGCGTAGGTGGTGTGGGTGTCACCGATATGAAAGTCCTCAAAATAAATTGCAGATGTATCCATGGTTCTTTTCTCTCCTTAAATTCCGTAAATATGATTGTGCTCGCCTACTTTGGGAGCGGGTTTTTCATTCTTCAGATACGTCCCGTCGATCTTGATGGGGCATCTTGTAGTCTCAAAGGCAACGCCGTCGCCCTGGTCCACCGTCTGGAGCATATCCAGAACCCGGAAGCCCTCGGAGGCGGTCAGCTGATCCCAGTTGTAGACCTGGGCGCACCAGATGTCCGCCGCCTCCAGGATCTCCAGCCAGTGGGCGGTGGTATCCGTGGCCAGATGTGCCTTGAGGGCCAGCTTGATCTCGTCCTGGCAGTCGAACCAGTCCGATTTTCGAGTGTAATGGGTGATCGCTTCACACCCCAGCAGCTTTCCCAGTTCCGGGACCGAGGTCATGGCCAGGGCCAAGTATCCGTCCCGGGTCTCGTAGATCCCATATGGGGCGCCGTGGCAGGGGTTCACGCCGTTGACCCTGCTGCGCGGCATCAGCTCCTGGCCGCCGTTGAGGAAAGCGCCGAAGTTCTCGAATTCGATGTCCAGCATGGACTCGGCCAGGCTGGTCTCCACCTTGCAGCCCTCTCCTGTCATCTGCTTGATACAATCCAGCCAGGATCCCCTGGACCAGGTACATACCGCTGAATTCATCTGCGACGGAAACGCCGAATGGGATCGGGGCCGGGCCGCTGCCGTTCAGGTAGCAGGCACCTGTGGCGCACTGCACCAAAAGATCCTGCCCCGGGCGGTCCTTCCAGGCGTTGTCCTCGCCGTATCCCGTGATCTGCGCATAGACGATGGCGGGATTTACCGCTTTGACGGATTCGTAATCCAGTCCCAGCCGTTTGGTGACATCCGGGCGGAAATTAATCAGCATCACATCCGCCTGCCGCAGCAGAGGCAGCAGCTTCTCCCGCTGGGCCTCGTCCTTCAGGTCCACGCTGATGCTCTCTTTGTTGCGGTTTACGTAGTAATACGCCGCGTTGTCGCCATTCAGCTTGATGGCGGGGCCATAGTTGGTACGATAGGAATCACCGGTGCCCGGCTTTTCAACCTTGATGACCTTGGCGCCCAGATCCGCCAGGCGGAGAGCGGTAAAAGGGCCTGCAAGGAATTGGCTGAAATCCAGGATCGTAAAGCCTTCCAACGGCTTGATCATTTCATATTCCTCCTTACAGTCCAAATTCTTGGTTGATGGCCTGGGTGTCCGCACCCAGACGGGGCGCCGGGGTGCTGTCACCCAACTGCCGCCCGTTGACGCGGATCGGGCATTTGGTGGTCCACAGAGGGGTTTCCTGTCCGGGCCGGCGGATATCGATCAGCATATTCAGTGAGGTAAAGAACGGAGATTCCATCATCTCCTGCCAATCGTAAATCTCTCCGCACCAGTAGTTCGCGTCTTCGAGAATATCCAGCCAATGCCTGACCGTATTGGTCCGCAGCTTTTCGGCGATGATCTCTTTGATCTCGTCCCGCTTTTCCATGCAGACCTCCGCGCCCTCGTAGGCTAAGAGGCGAGGCTCGCCGATAAGGGTTCCAAGGGTGGACGCGGCGCCCATGGAGATGGCCAGATACCCGTCGCTGGCCTGATAGATACCGTAGGGCGCCCCCAGGTAAT
>Ga0129310_1003259_pt1 | contig 10709 bp, 7 predicted proteins | sample Go1ome_2_FD_94433 | JGI IMG/M metagenome (GOLD analysis project Ga0129310, IMG submission 94433) | Western lowland gorrila individual fecal microbial communities from Wisconsin, USA - Go1022A metagenome | ecosystem: Host-associated > Mammals > Digestive system > Large intestine > Fecal | place...
ACCGATGCCTACGCCCGCAACCGGCTGCGCCACAGCGCCCTGCCTGCGCTGGAAAGCACCAACGCCGCGGCGGTGCAGAACTTGGCGCGCTTCTGTGAAAAGGCCGCGCGAGCAGACGCCTACCTTGCCGCCGAAGCCGCAAAGCTTCTGGCAACGGCACGCCTGCCCGGCGCAGAACCGGTGTGGCAGCTGGCACCCTTGCAGGCGGCAGACCCGCTGCTGCTGGAGACCGCGCTGCACAGCCTTGTGGCTCCGGTGCGGGACGCAGAGGAAAAATATGTGCAGCTGCTGTGCGCCGTGGTGCGGCAGGGCAGCGGTGCAGTGCAGCTGACCGGACAGGTGCGCTTTTGCGCCGGGAACGGCTGTCTGCGGCAGGAAGCTCTGGCGCAGGCGCTGCCCCGGCAGCCGGAAAGAGCGCCGCAGCAACTGCCCTTTTTGCCCGAAAAACAGCCGGAATTCCGGCTGCGCGGGGGCTGGAAGGGGAAAGCAGAGCTGTTAACAGCCGATTTTGAAGAAAAAATACAAGTCGTTCATAAAAAAGACTTAAAAAATCGGGCGGATTATGCTAGAATAACTACGTTGTACACTAGTCTTGTTCTGCGTGCCCGACAGCCGGGAGACCGCTTCCGGCCTGCGGGGCGGGGCTTGAGCAAACCGCTGCGCAAGTGGATGAACGAGGCCGGTGTCCCGAACAAACTGCGGGATACGCTGCCGCTGCTTGCCAGCGGAAGCGAAATTTTATGGGTGTGTGGGGAAGGCTTTGCCGATGGCCTTGCACCGGACGCGGAAAGCAGATGGATCCTGCACTTGGATGCAGAGATCGAAACACAGGAGGAAAAATCAAATGAGTATGCACGATGATGTCAAGACCGTTCTGGTCAGCGAAGAGCAGCTGAAGGCCAAGGTGGCAGAGCTGGGCGCTCAGATCAGCCGGGATTATGCCGGTAAAAATCTGGTGCTGGTGTCTATCCTCAAGGGCTCGGTGGTCTTTATGGCCGACCTGATGCGGGCTGTGAGCATCCCCTGCAATATCGACTTTATGGTGGTCTCCAGCTACGGCGGCAGCAATACCACCACCAGCGGTCTGGTCAAGATCATCAAGGATCTGGACGGCGATCTGTCCGGCAAGGATGTGCTGATCGTGGAGGACATTCTGGACACCGGCGTTACCCTGTCCAACCTTGTGCCCATGCTCAAGATGCGCAACCCGAACTCCGTTAAGATCTGCACCATCCTTGATAAGCCCAGCCGCCGCAAGGCCGACATCCAGCCGGATTACGAGGGTTTTCAGGTGCCGGACGAGTTTGTGGTGGGCTATGGCCTGGACTACGACGAAAAATACCGCAATCTGCCCTATGTCGGCGTGCTGAAACCCGAGGTCTACACGAAGTAACCTGTCCATTATAAAAATCCAGAACTGGAGTTGATTTTTTTGCAACCGAAGAAACCCCGTTTCAATCCGCTGGTGATCGCCGTTGTGCTGGCAGCCGTGCTGATGGTGTGGTCGGTGCTGGGCGGCACCGGCAGCAGCGCCAGCGGCTCTTCTATGGCATATTCCACGGTGGTACACTATTTTGAGAGCAATCAGGTCACCAAATTCTCGCTGGATCTGAATACCGGCGTGATCACCATGACCCTGAAGGAGGGCGCACAGGAGCTGCCCAACGCTGCCGAGCAGACCGCCACCCAGTCCACGGGCGGGCTGCTTTCCGGCCTGCTGTCCTCCTCTTCCTCTGCCCCCACCGGGGTAAAGAAGAACGATGACGGCACCGAGACGGTCAGCTATAAGCTGCCCTACGCCCGGATGTTCGTGGACCATGTGTCAGACTACATCGCCCAGTACGATGCAGCCAACCCCGACGCACCCATGGTGTACGACTATGTGCCCGCCAAGGAGACCATCCCCTGGATGGAGATCCTGTTCTATCTGGCCATGCTGGGCTGCACCGGCTTTTTACTGTTCTCCATGATGCGCGGCGGCGCCGGTGGCGGCGGCATCATGAACGTAGGCAAGGCCAAGGTAAAGGACGAGCACGAGAACAAAAAAACTGCAACCTTTGCCGACGTGGCCGGTGAGGACGAGGAAAAAGAGGAGCTCAAGGAAGTTGTGGAGTTCCTCAAGAGCCCCGATAAGTTCAATACGCTGGGTGCCCGTATCCCCCACGGCGTGCTGCTGGTGGGCCCTCCGGGTACCGGTAAGACTCTGCTGGCGCGTGCCTGTGCAGGCGAGGCCGGGGTGCCCTTCTACTCCATCTCCGGCTCTGACTTTGTGGAAATGTACGTCGGCGTGGGCGCATCCCGCGTGCGCGATTTGTTCGACAAGGCCAAAAAGACCATGCCCTGCATCATCTTCATTGATGAGATCGATGCTGTGGGTCGTCAGCGCGGCGCAGGTCTGGGCGGCGGTCACGATGAGCGCGAGCAGACGTTGAACCAGCTGCTGGTGGAGATGGACGGCTTTGAAGCCAACGACGGCATCATCGTCATGGCCGCCACCAACCGTGCCGATATTCTGGATAAGGCGCTGCTGCGTCCCGGCCGCTTCGACCGTCAGGTCTATGTGGGTCTGCCGGACGTCAAGGGACGCGAGGAGATCCTGAAGGTGCATACCCGCAACAAGCCCCTTGCACCGGACGTCTCCCTGAAGGTCATTGCCCAGCGCACCGCCGGTTTTGCCGGTGCAGACCTTGAGAACCTTGTCAACGAGGCCGCGCTGCTGGCAGCCCGCCGCAACCGCAAGGCCATTACCATGGAGGATATCGAGGAAGCCTCCATGAAGGTGATGGCAGGCCCCGAGAAGAAGAGCCGTGTGGTCACCCCGGAGGAGAAAAAGCTCACCGCCTACCACGAGGCCGGTCACGCCGTGGCAGGCTTCTACTGCAAGCATCATCCCCGCGTGCACGAGATCACCATCATCCCGCGCGGTCAGGCCGGCGGCTACACCATGTATCTGCCCGAGAAGGACCGCAGCTATGTGACCAAGGGCGAGATGTTTGAGGACATCGTGTCCAGTCTGGGCGGCCGCGTGGCCGAGCAGCTGATTTTGGAGGACATCTCCACCGGTGCTTCCAACGACCTGCAGCAGGCTACCAACATCGCCCGTCAGATGATCACCCGCTACGGCTTCTCCGAGCGTCTGGGCCCTGTGGTCTACGGTACCTCGCAGGAGGAGACCTTCCTTGGCCGCGACTTTGGTCAGGGCAAGGGCTACAGCGAGACCACCGCTGCCGAGATCGACAGCGAGACCCGTGATATCATCGACGAAGCCTACGAGACCTGCCGCCGCACCCTGACCGAGCACATCGACCAGCTCCATGCGCTGGCCAAGGCTCTGATGGAGCGCGAAAAGCTCAACGAGGAGCAGTTCAATACCATTATGGCCGGCGGTACCCTGCCCCCCTGCGAGGACGCAAAGCCCGAGCAGGCGCAGCCCGACCAGACCGTGCAGCCTGCCCCGGTGCAGCCCGCAGAGCCTGCGGAAACTGCAGAGCGTGCCGAACCCGCCGAGCAGGCAGAGCCGGCCCAGCCGGAAGTGCCGCAGCCGGATGCCCCGGAGCAGCAGGACTAAGCTTTTTTAGGAAAGGAGCGAGCATCGTGGAGGAAAATTTTAACCCGGTCGCACAGACCCGTGCAAACTACTATACCCCCGGCAGCCCGGTGCAGTTCGTCTGCGTGGAGCTGCTCAAGGGAGATGTCAGCGGCGAGCACGCTGTCTGCCTGACCTTCAAGAATATTTCCCGCGTGACCCTGACCGCACTGGAGATCCACTTCAAATGCAAAGGCGTGGACGGTGTGATCCTGTGCGAGGACAAGTTCGAGTACCGGGATCTGCAGGTAAAGCCCGGCGAGCTGTTCGGGCAGGACGATGCCGTGTTCATCACGGCAAAGGCCATCACCAGCGTGGATGTTTCGCTGTGCAATGTGTACAACGGCAAGCGCGTGGTGCATCTGGACGGCATCAAGCGTGTGCGCCTGCCCGCACCCCGCCGTCTGGCCCCGGAGCTGCAAAAGGCGCTGGAAGCCCGCATGAACCGCACCGGGCTCAAGTATCAGCCGCAGGTGTTTGAAAACGGCTGGTACTGCGCCTGCGGTGCCTTCCACCCTACTGAGGAGGACACCGTCTACTGCTCAGAGTGCGGCTGCGACCGCATTCTGCTGCAGAACGCGCTGAACACCCTGCTGCAGCCCGCTGCCCCGGAAGACGAGATGGAAATGTCCCTCAGCGCCCCGGCAGCTCCCGCAGCGCCCGCTGCGGTGGAGGAGCCTACCCGCATCGTGGGTGCAGCCCCTGCCGCTCCGGCAGCGCCCGTAGAGGAGCCCACCCGGGTCATGGGAGCCCCGGCCTACCAGCCGAAGGCTGCCCCCGTCCAGCCCATCTCGGAGCCTACCCGGGTGCTGGATGCCTCTGCCCGCGCACCGATTTCCGGCGCTGCAGCGGCAGACGAGGGCACCCGCGTGATGCCCGCTGCCCGCCGTCCGGCTCCGGCTCCGGTGCGTCAGCCCGCGCCTGTGGAGGAGGACGAAGAGTACGAGGACAGCCGGGACAGCGTGGCAGAAGCGCTGATCCGCTGGGTGCCGCCCATTACGGCCATCCTGTGCGCAGCCATTGCGCTGTGCGGTTTTGTGTACTACCAGTTCGTGCTGTAATATAAGTTCATCCCGGCGGAGGGGGCAGCGTGCCTTCTCCGCCTTTTGTGTGCATTGCACAGAAAGGAAATATCATGCCGGAACAAGCCTTACAGGTGGCTTTTGAAATCAAGACCGCCTGCGATGAAATCAGCCGCCGCCTGCTGCGCTGGCACTGGGAGCGCAAGCCCGGGGCGCACAGTCTGGACGCGCTGCTGGAGCATATCGCCGCCCGCAAGCAGGAAAGCCCGGATTACTACGACCGTATGCCGGACCTTACCGGCAAGACCAGCTGGCAGCAGCTGGACACCACCCTGTGTATGCGGGTGCTGCTGGACCCGGAAAACGATGCCGCCCGTCCGCTGGATCTGCTGGGCAACACGGCACACCCCTCTGCCGCACGCCATGCCTGCAACGCCATCCGCACCGCCCGCAACGAGGCTGCTCACGCGGCAGTTGCAGCGGACGGCGCACAGGCAGCGCTGCTGTTCAACGAAGCCATCGAGGCGCTGGAGGAAGGCTACGCCGGTACTGCTTTTAAGGAAAACGAGCTGGCGCAGTATTACCGCGAGGCAGAGGATTACCTGAGCCGCTGCAGCGAGGGCAAACCCCTCAAAGCGCGCCAGAGCAGCCCGGAGAAGCCCCGGCAGGGGAAGGATGCTGCCCGCAGCAGGCCCCGCAGCGCACAGCAGACCCGTACCACCAAAAGCACTGGCGGGCGGCAGAGCACCTCTGCCCGCAGCCGCAGCACCGGTACCAAGCAGAGCCGCAGTACGGCGTCCCGCAGCAAAAAGCAGCAGACCGGCGGCGAGAGCAGGGTGGCGCTGGGCATTATTCTGACGGCGCTGGTGCTGGGGCTTATCGCGCGCGCCATCAGCATGGGTTTGCTGTAAGCGTAACGTTTTTTGCAAATCTGGTGGTAAATTGGAATGCGAAAAGGGCTGTGTTGTACAAAACAACCAAAAAATCAGAGAACAGCCCCGCAGAAAAACGGTCATTGCACCTCTTGCGGGAAATGTGAAACGGATTTATAATAAGCATGAAAACGTTTACACATTGCCACCGGAGAGGGAACGGAGAAAAGAACCTCATGACCATCAGTGATATTGCAAAGATGGCAGGCGTTTCCAGCGCTGCGGTCAGCCGCTATTTGAACGGCGGCCCCCTCAGCGAGCAGAAGCGCGCCGTGATACAAGCCGTAGTGGAAAAGACCGGTTACAGCCCGGATACTGCGGCGCAGACCCTGCGCACCGGCAAGGTGCGTCAGGTGGGGGTCATCGTGCCCAGCATCAGCTCCCAGTCGGTGGGGCAGATCACCAGCGGCATTGCAGCCGAGCTGGGGGCCAGCCGCTACCTGATGCTGCTGGCGGACACCGAGCTGGACGGGCAGATGGAGCTGGAATATCTTACAGCGCTGCAACGCAACCATGTGGCCGGTATCATCCTGCTGGGCTATGATTCCAGCCCGCAGCTGTGCAAGGCGCTGAAAGACTGCCGTGTGCCTGTGGTGGTAACGGGGCAGCGTTTTGCAGACCTGCCCTGCGTTTATAACGACGACCGCTCTGCTGCCCGCGACCTGACCCGGAAGATGCTGGAGCATGGCCGCAAAAATATCGTGTACATCGGCGGTAGCGAGCAGGACGCCGCCACCGGCATTGCCCGCCGTCAGGGTGTGCAGGATGCACTGCGGGAGGCCGGACTGAACGCAGATGGTCTGCCCCGCGCTTACTGCGCCGCCTTTTCCATGGAAGAAGGGCACCGCTGCATGGAGGAGCTGCTGGCACGTTGCCCGCAGTTGGACGGTGTGGTCTGCGTGACCGACACCGTGGCCTTTGGCGCTTTGCGGGTGCTGCGCGACGCCGGGCGCAGGGTAGGGCAGGATGTCGGCCTTGCCGGCATCGGAGACAACTGGGCAGGCAAGGTGGTGGAACCCGGCCTGACCACCATCCGCTTCTATCAGCGGCAGGTAGGGCAGGAGGCTGCCCGGATGCTGCTGCAAAGTTTGGAGCACACCGGAGCGGACGCTGCGCCGGTACGCCAGACCACGTTGGGCTATACACTGGTAGAGCGAGGCTCACTGTAAAAAAGAGGAACGAATGAAACAAAAACTGATTTTTTTAGATATTGATGGCACTCTGCTGCCCCCGGGCGAGATGCTGATCCCCCAAAGCACGGTCGAGGCGCTGCGCAAAGCGCACGCCAACGGCCACAAGCTGTTTTTGTGCACCGGGCGCAATCTGCGCATGACCCAGCCGCTGCTGGACTACGGCTTTGACGGCGCAGTGTGCAGCGCCGGCGGCTATGTGTTCTGCGGGGATAAGGTGCTGGTAGATCTGCCCATGGAGCCGCAGCTGGCACAGGGTGTGCGCAGCGCCATGGAGCGCCACGGCGTGGAGTGCACGCTGGAAGCGCGGGATGCCACCTACGGCAGCCTGAAGATGATCGAGCGCTGGAGTTTTACCCACCGGGATGCAGGCAATCTGAACAGCGAAGCCGCCCGTTGGCGCAAGGCCATGGAGGACGGCATGACCATCAGCCCGCTGGCCGATTACAAGGGCGAGCCGCTGTATAAGATCGTGTATATCGCGGAGCGCAGCGAGGATCTGGACGAAGCCAAGCGCCTGTACGAGGACAGATTCGTGTTCTGCGAGAGCAAGCTGGACGGTCTGGACGGCGGCTATGTGAACGGCGAACTGATCAACCGCAAGTTTGATAAGGGGCGCGGCATCAAGGCCGTCTGTGACTATCTCGGCGTGCCCCTGCAGGACAGCATCGGCTTTGGCGACAGCGACAACGACCTGCAGATGACCGATGTGGTCGGCATCAGTGTCTGTATGGCCAACGGCTCTGCAAGCCTGAAGCAGTGCTGCGACCGCATTGCCCCCTCGGTGTACGAGGACGGCATCGCCAAGGAGTTTGCAGCCTTGGGGCTGATTTGAAATCTCTTTTTATGAAAACAGGGCAGGGGAACGTCCGCAGACGTTCTCCTGCCCTGTTTTATAATTATAAATAATTCTTCCGCTGAAATATCCAGGGCGAAGCGGAGGAGATTCAAAATCGTCTTACAGCAAAAAAGGAGCACCGCACAAAAATACTGTGCGGTGCTCTCTTTATATTGACAGATCAGTAGTGCAGATCCTCTGCGGTCAGGCCTTCCAGCACAGGCAGCATGGCAGCGGCCTCGGCCTTGGCAGCGGGCAGATCCATATCGCGGTAGTTGCCGCACTCCACCTCGCTGGCACCGGGCACAGCGCCCTCAAAACCGGCCATAAAGCGGTAGGCATCCACCGTCAGCTGCAATGCCTGCGCCGGGGTCAGCCCCCGGGTAAGCAGATAAAAGCCGGTGCGGCAGCCCATGGGGCCAACATAGATCACCCCGTCCTTCATAGCGCTGTTGCGCGCGTAGGTGGCAAACAGGTGCTCCAGCGTGTGGGCGGCAGCGGTGGTCAGGTAATCGCCCTGATTGGGCTTTTTCATGCGGATGTCCCAAGTGAGCACATCGCCGTCCTGACGGCTCAGGTACATTCCGCGCTCCAGCCGGGTGTGATCCACGCAAAAGCTTGCGATACGTTCCATACTACGGTTCTCCTTTTATGTCTTAGCCCTGCAGGCGCTGCACACTGCCGTGTGCGCAGTCCACAGCCACCATCAGACCATCGCGGATGTGGCTGGTAGCGCCGGCGGCACCCACAACGGTGGGCTTCAGCAGTGCCTTGCCGGCAATAGCGGCGTGGCTGTTCAGGCCGGGCTCCTCTACCACCAGAGCGGCAGCGTCGCGCACAAAGCTCAGCATCTCGTTGCTGGTGGAGGGCACCACCAGCACCATGCCGGGCTTGAACTTGGCGCGCACCTCGTCCATGGTGCGGCAGACGCAGGCCTTGCCGCTGGCAACATCGTTGTTCTCGGGGCCGACGCCTACGCCGGTAGCCAGACAGTTGCCCACCATGTGGATCTTGATCATGTTGGTGGTGCCGGAAACGCCCACGGGCACGCCTGCGGTCACAACAGCCAGCTCGCCGTTGTGCAGGTAGCCGTTCTCCTTGGCCAGAGCAGTGGACATCTCAATCAGTTCATCGGTGCTGTGTGCCAGAGACATCATCAGCGGGGTGATGCCCCAGCTCAGGGACAGCTGACGCTGCACCTGCTCGCGCATGACGCAGGCAATGATGGGCTGCTGCGGGCGGTACTTGCTCAGCAGGCGGGCGGTGGTGCCGGACTCGGACACGGTAACGATGGCGGCGGCGTTCACGTCCCGTGCGGTCAGGCAGGCAGCATGGGCGGTAGCGTCGGAGACGCTGATCTTGCCGGGGTTGAAATCCATCGTACGGCCGCGCAGATGGAAGCCCTCCTGCTCGGTGCGCTCAGCGATGGCAGACATGGTCTTGAGCGCCTCCACGGGGTAGGCACCGGCAGCGGTCTCACCGGACAGCATAATGGCAGAGGTGCCGTCGTAGATGGCGTTTGCCACGTCCGAGATCTCGGCGCGGGTGGGGCGGGGGTTCACCATCATGCTGTCCAGCATCTGGGTAGCGGTGACGATGGGCTTGCCGAAGGAGAAGGAGCGCTCGATGATGGTCTTCTGGATGCCGGGCAGCTCGGTGAAGTCGATCTCCACGCCCAGATCACCACGGGCCACCATCACGGCGTCGGCAGCAGCCAGAATGCTGTCGATGTTGTTCACGCCCTCACGGTTCTCGATCTTTGCAATGATGCGGATGTTGGAATCGTACTGGTTCAGCAGGTTGCGGATATCGTACACGTCCTGTGCGGTGCGCACAAAGGAAGCAGCGATGAAATCATAGCCCTGCTGGATGCCGAAGATGATGTCATCCTTATCGCGCTGGCTCATATACGGCATGGACAGGTGCACGCCGGGCACGTTGACGCCCTTCTTGTTCTTGATCTTGCCGTTGTTCAGCACGGTGCAGACGATGTCGGTGTCGTTCACGGTCTGGATCTGCAGCTTGATCAGGCCGTCGTCCAGCATGATGGTGCCGCCCGGCTCCACGTCCATGGGCAGGTCCTTGTAGGTGATGGAGCAGATCTCGTTGGTGCCCTCCACATCGCGGGTGGTCAGGGTAAAGGTCTGGCCTGCAACCAGGTTCTCTACGCCGTTCTTGAAGTCCTTCAGGCGGATCTCGGGACCCTTGGTGTCCAGCAGTGCGGCCACGGGCTTGCCCAGCTCCTCGCGCAGAGCCTTCAGCTTTTCAAAGCGGCCCAGATGCTCCTCGTGGGAACCGTGGGAAAAATTGAAACGGGCCACATTCATGCCGTTGGCAATCAGATCGCGCAGCACGCCTTCCTTATCAGTGGAAGGGCCAAGGGTGCAAATGATTTTTGTTTTTCTCATACAATATACCTCCGTCAACTCTCTCTTACCTATATCCGACACAGCATCCCTGCAGGCTGCTGTGTATGACCAATGGGAGCAAAAGCTCCCGGTACAGCGGGTCGGTTTATATGGCAGAGCGGGAAAACCCAAAACTCTACCACCTATTATTATAATCATTCCGGCGCAAGAGAGCAAGAGGAATTTTTGCTTGAATACAAGTTTTTGCGTCTGCTGATGCCCGTAGGAGAGATTGCAGACCTTTTAACGATGTGCCGCAGCTTTCTGCGTGCTGTCCGACAGGGGAAAACTGCTGCAAAACGTAAAAACTGATAAAACCGCACAAGGCTGCTTCCTCTTGCATCCGAGGGGCGTTTTGCTTATAATAAGGGTAATAAAGTAGTACTGTTCCGGGACGCGTCCCCGGAGAAATGGAGTGACCATTATGGAAAAACGCGTTTTTCTGATCGTGCTGGACAGCTTTGGCATCGGCGCAGAGCCGGACGCCGCTGCTTTCGGCGATGCAGGCACCAATACCTTGGGTGCCATTGCGAACCACCCCAATTTCAACTGTCCCAACCTGCGCAAGCTGGGCTTGTTCAACATTGATGGCGTGACCGCAGGGGAGAAAACGGATGCCCCGGCGGCTGCCTTTGCCCGCCTGCAGGAGCAGAGCATGGGCAAGGATACCACCATCGGCCACTGGGAGATCGCCGGTGTGGTCAGCCCGGAGCCGCTGCCCACCTTCCCCGAG
>Ga0129310_1003260_pt1 | contig 10706 bp, 10 predicted proteins | sample Go1ome_2_FD_94433 | JGI IMG/M metagenome (GOLD analysis project Ga0129310, IMG submission 94433) | Western lowland gorrila individual fecal microbial communities from Wisconsin, USA - Go1022A metagenome | ecosystem: Host-associated > Mammals > Digestive system > Large intestine > Fecal | place...
ACACCGACGAACAAATGAAAACAGACCTGCGCACACACTTCAACGGCGAATGCTGCGAAGTGGGCATGTACCTGGCCATGTCGCGTCAGGCCGACCGCGAAGGTTATCCCGAAATCGCCGAAGCCTTCAAGCGCTACGCTTTCGAAGAAGCCGAACATGCGTCCAAATTTGCCGAGCTACTCGGTGAAGTAGTTTGGGACACCAAGACCAACCTCGAAAAGCGTATGGCCGCCGAAGCAGGTGCCAACGCCGACAAGATGCGCATCGCTCGACGCGCCAAAGAACTCAACCTTGACGCCATCCACGACACCGTACACGAAATGGCTAAGGACGAAGCACGCCACGGCCAGGGTTTCCAAGGCCTGTACAATCGCTACTTCAAGAAGTAAGCGACAAAAATCCATACACAGAGAGGGCGCACTCCATTACGGGATGCGTCCTCTCTGTATTTTCGGCATCAATCAGTCCTCAGACTCGGACAAAGGCGGAACAGTATCGCGGAAGGCACGTGGGAGGCCACGTACCACGCAGTTGTAGCTGTGTCGAATAAGGCTGCGCAACAATGGCGAAGGCACGGCAGCGGCCAGGCCCACGTCGTTCCAATGGCGTTTATTCATGTGCCACGCCGGACGTATGGCCTCATAGTGCTCGCGCAACTTCTCGGCATAATCCGGGTCGCATTTCAGAGACACACGCGTAGTGTCAACGAGATTCAGCATTGCAAAAATCTTTCCGCCCACGCGCAAGGTCACAACATCATCGCCGAACGGCATGTCCTCGGTCGCAAAAGGCAGCGATAAGCAGTATTCGTGCACTTCAAAAATATCCATAACTGATAGTCTTTTATCGTTTTACATACTCACCGCCGCCTCCGCTTTATCAGCCTTGACGTTCAATCGGCCCTGACATTTCATCGGCCAAGCATCTTCTTGCGACGGAACTCATATTTGAAGCACCATCCGCACGGGGCGACCCGAATAACGCGGCGGTCAGCGTCATTTCGTAGTGTCGAGCGTCTTGATGACGCGTGCCGGATTGCCCACTGCCACGCTATGCGCCGGGATATCGCGCGTAACCACACTCCCGGCCCCTATGGTGCAGCCATCGCCGATAGTTACACCGGGGAGAATTGTCACGCTGCCACCTATCCAGCAGTCATTGCCTATGGTGACCGGCAGTGCCCACTCACGACGACTGTTGCGCTCGGCCACGTCCGTGCTGTGGCAAGCCGTGTATATGCTCACATTCGGGCCTATGAAGGCGTCATCGCCTATGGTGACATAGGCTTCGTCAAGCACCGTAAGACCGAAATTGGCGAAGAAGCCGCGGCCTACGCGTATATGTTTGCCGTAGTCGCATCTGAAAGGCTGATTGATGTGTATATCCTCATAGTCCTTCCCCAGGATTTCGGCCAACAGCGCCCGACGTCCTGTTTCATCGCCGGGACGTGATTGATTATAACGCCGGCACAATTCTCCGGTGCGGTCAAGCATCTCGAGCAACTCCGGGTCAGTAGCGTCATACACCTGCCCGGCAAGCATCTTTTCGTATTCTCTCATAGCTTTGATTATGCGACATCTGATTAATTGATTTACTTCGATTTACCGAAGTATACGGACATTGCCGCTCCGGGTGCGGCCATGTACCGAGACACTTAAGGCTCCCGCGAGCCTTGCAGACGGGAGCCTTAGAGCGCCCTTATTGCAGGGCCCGGGGTGCGTTACGCGACCTTACTTGACAAACTTCTTGACAATCACGGTGGCATTATGGCCGCCGAAGCCGAAGGAGTTGGACAAGGCAGCACGCACTTCGCGTTTCTGTGCCTTATTGAAGGTGAAATTGAGGTTGTAATCGATTTCGGGATCATCGTCGCCTTCGGCGTGGTTGATTGTCGGAGGCACGATATCATCACGTACAGACAACAGCGAGAACATAGCCTCCATAGCGCCGGTAGCACCCAGAAGGTGACCGGTCATACTCTTGGTCGAAGAAATATTTAGACGATAAGCATCTTCGCCGAAAAGCTTGATGATGGCCTTGGCTTCGCTGATGTCGCCGACACCGGTACTGGTGCCGTGTACGTTGATGTAATCGATGTCTGCGGGGGTCATCCCTGCATCATCGAGGGCGTTCTGCATAGACAGTATCGCACCCAGACCATCGGGATGAGTCGCTGTAATGTGGTATGCGTCCGCGCTCATGCCACCGCCGGCGATTTCGCCGTAAATCTTGGCGCCACGTGCCAGGGCGTGTTCCATTTCTTCAAGTATCAGTATCACCGAACCTTCACCGATGACGAAGCCGTCACGCGAAGCCGAGAAGGGGCGCGAAGCCGTTTCGGGGCTGTCGTTACGTGTCGACAGGGCGTGCATCGAGTTGAAGCCGCCCACGCCTGCGGGGAAGATGGCAGCCTCGGCACCGCCTGTAACCATAGCATCAGCCTTGCCCAGACGGATAAGGTTGAAAGCATCGATAATGGCGTTGTTGGACGAGGCGCAAGCGCTGACCACGCCATAGTTGGGTCCGTGGTAGCCGTATTCCATGGATACATGGCCGCTGGCGATGTCCGCAATCATCTTGGGGATGAAGAACGGATTATACTGCGGGCCGTTTTGCTCGCCGTGAACTGCATAATATCCGGCTTCCTCCTCAAAGGTGTGCAGGCCGCCGATACCGGCAGCGATGATTACGCCTACGCGGTTTTTGTCTATAGCGCCTTCGGTCTCGATACCGGCATCAGCAACTGCCTGGCGAGCTGCATAGAGGGCATACTGGGCATACAGGTCAAGCTGGCGCAGTTTCTTGCGGTCAAAGTATTCGGCCGCATTGAAGTTCTTGACTTCGCAGGCAAATTTGGTCTTGAACTGCGATGCGTCAAAATGGGTGATAGGCGCGGCGCCGCTGACGCCGGCCAACGCGGCACTCCAAGTGGTGTCTACGTCGTTACCTAAAGGAGTGATGGCTCCAAGTCCCGTAACTACTACTCTCTTGAGTTCCATGAAAGATTTATCGTATATGTACTGATTAGACTTTATATGACAAAAGTTGCCGCAAGTCCGGACCTATATCCCCGGAAAGTCGCGATGCTTTTGCTATTACCTGTCGGAGCATTACGCTCAAGGCAATGTCCGCAAGGTTGTGTGTTCTTGTTGTTACCGACCAAATGTACGCCCCGGACGTCGTGGGGCACCCGGGGCGACATAGGCGGTTATTTTGTGTCGAATGTGGTGACCGTCGCCAAACAGCTATTATTGAGCTGCTTCGATGTATTTGATGGCGTCGCCTACAGTCTGAATCTTCTCAGCTTCCTCATCGGGTATCTTGATGCCGAATTCCTTCTCAAACTCCATGATGAGGTCCACGGTGTCGAGCGAGTCTGCGCCCAGGTCTGTGGTGAATGCTGCTGCGGGGGTTACTTGGCTTTCGTCAACGCCGAGTTTGTCAACGATGATGGTCTTCACGCGATCTGCGATTTCTGACATAATCTTTTAGTGTTTAATTAGTAATGTTCTGTTTTAGCGGTGCAAAGTAAGCTAAAATATTCTAAATAACGAAATTTTTCGCTATTATAAACTGTGAAAAAATGTAAAAGATGCATCTAAAGCCCTGAATTCCGCTTTTTTGACAACAGCGAACTCATCATCCCAAACAATCACTTGCTCTAATGGGCACAAACACTTCGCAAAAAAAAAATCAGAACACAATGCGCCGTGACCACAAATCCGGCCACGGCGCAAGCATTGGTTCGTTTTATGAATGCTGCACAAGTGCACAACATCCATTTACGACACTCTATCTGGGAATGTTGAAGTAGTAATCAAACCCACTTATCTTGCACCTATACGCATATCCTCGTCTATCCGATTTATGTACATAAGGGCCATACATCGGGTCTCCATAGTAGACAACATAATCTCCGGTTTCGACATTCTTATAAATGTCTATCTTGATTGATTGGTAAACCTTATCAGTCCCATATTCAAAGGTATACGCTCTGACTGTCCTGAAATATCTGTACCCCTTCCAGTCAGGTCCATCGGACGAATACGCTGTCACCTGCGTTTCAGCCGCTAATGCTTCCACAGCGCACACTGGGCCGAGAGTAAGCGCTAATATGCAGAGAATTAATTTACAGTTCATTCTTATTTTTATTTATGTGTGTAGGCTACTCACTAAGGCTTTTCGCATACTCCGCAAGTGTCTAAAAGAGGTGGGATGGTTGCGCACAAAAAAGCGCGACACTTTTCGCTATTCTCATCCCGAGGTGTTTGGCGTAACCCGATATGATAAAACAGCTCAAAGCTCGCGCTATTATACACGAGCATTTTGCATTATTCTCTATCATATCTTAAGTCGCCAAACTTTCGGGATGAAAGAATAAAGCTAAACGCTTTTCCAAATGTCTTATAGTGCGCAAACGCGCAGTGGTTTATACCATAGGCAATTTGAATTTATTCATAATTAGTATTGCGGTGAGACGTCCCTTACTTGGCGGGGACTTCCCAGGTGTCGCCGGCGAGGATCATGTCGCGCAGGCAGGTGAAACCGTGGGCGGCTTTCACCTCATCTACCTGTTGGCTGACAGCCGTCTCATAGCTGGGACTCTCGACATCGCGGATGACGCCGACAGCAAGGGGTAGCGTCATGCCGTCCATCATGGCCAGCTGCTGGTGCAGGAAGTTCGAGGGGGTGTGGGCGTCGTGTACCAGGACATCGTCCATGGTGTAGCCGTCTTGGCCGATAGTGACAGCCTTGAGCAGGAATCCATCGCGTACAAGACCCTTGTCGCCGTTGGCGCCGAAGATCATCTTCTGTCCGTGTACCAAGTGAATAGTGCGGTCGGCACGGACGGTGCGGTCGGTAATGGCGTTGTGGATGCCGTTATTGAAGATTACGCAGTTTTGCAGAATCTCGACCACCGAGGTGCCTTTGTGGCGTGCTGCGGCCACCATGACTTCCTGCGAGGTCTTGAGTTCGACATCAATACTGCGAGCAAAGAATGTACCGCGAGCGCCGAACACCAGTTCGGCCGGGATAAACGGGTCTTCTGTCGTGCCGTAAGGCGATGACTTGGATACGAAACCACGAGCACTCGTAGGCGAGTACTGTCCCTTGGTCAGACCATATATCTTATTATTGAACAGCACAATATTGATATCTATATTGCGTCGTACGGCGTGGATAAAGTGGTTGCCGCCGATGGCAAGTCCGTCGCCGTCACCCGAAATCTGCCATACGGTCATCTCGGGATTGGCAACCTTGAAGCCTGTCGCGATGGCGGCTGCACGTCCGTGGATGGTATGGAAACCATAGGTGTTCATGTAATAGGGCAGACGGGACGAGCATCCGATGCCGGAGATGACAGCGGTGCGGTAAGGCGGTACGCCGACTTCGGCCATGGCCTTGTGCAGGGTGTTGAGGATGGCGTGGTCGCCGCAGCCGGGACACCAGCGCACGGCCTGGTCACTTTTGAAGTCCGCGGGTGTATATGCCGGGGTATTCTCTTGTGTTTGCATTATCTTATATGATTAAGTGGCTGGTGTGACTTATTTTTCTTTGGAAAGGTTGAGACGGACGCCATCAATGACTTCGCTGACAAGGAAGGGCTGACCTTGTATCTTGTTGATGCGCTCGATGCGTACATCGGGGAACTTGGCTTGCAGGTAGTCTGCAAACATTCCTGTATTGAGCTCGGCCACAATCACGCGACGGTAGCGGCGCAGCACCTCGGCTGTATTAGCGGGCAGCGGGTTGATGTAGCGGAAGTGCGCCAAGTCCACGGGAGTACCTTGTTTGGTAAGTTCCTCGGCAGCTGTGCGCAGGTGTCCGTAAGTGCCGCCCCAGCCTACAAGCAGGGTGTCGGCCTTGCCGTCGCCGTAAACCTTGACTTCGGGGATATCCTTAGCGATATTGGCGATTTTCTGACGACGCAGCATCACCATTTTCTCGTGGTTGACCGGGTCGGTGGAAATTGCGGAAGTATTGGCGTCTTTTTCGAGACCGCCCAAACGATGCTGCAAGCCCTCTGTGCCCGGAATGGCCCAGTAGCGCACCAAGGTCTCGGGGTTGCGCAGGTAAGGACGCCACGAGCTGTTGCGCAGGTGCTCGGGCACGAAGTTGGGACGTATTTCGGGATACTCACCGGCTTCGGGAATACGCCACGCGCTCGAGCCGTTGGCGATGAATGCATCCGTGAGCAGGATGACCGGAGTCATGTGCTCGATGGCAATACGACATGCCTCGAAAGCCATGGTGAAGCAGTCCGTAGGCGAAGCGGCAGAGAGTACCACTATGGGCGACTCACCGTTACGGCCATACAAAGCCTGCATCAGGTCGGTTTGTTCAGTTTTGGTAGGAAGTCCGGTAGAAGGTCCGCCGCGTTGCACGTCAATGACCACCAAAGGCAATTCGGCGATGACGGCAAGACCTATGCCCTCACTCTTGAGCGCCAGACCGGGGCCGGAAGTGGAAGTCACTGCCAGATTGCCGGCAAACGATGCGCCTATGGCCGAGCATACGCCGGCAATCTCGTCTTCCATTTGGCAGGCCTTGACACCGAGATCTTTACGCTTGGCAAGTTCATGCAGGATGTCAGTAGCCGGAGTGATGGGATACGAGCCGAGGAACAACGGGCGTCCGGACTTCTCGGAAGCCATAATCAGCCCCCAAGCGGTCGCAGTATTGCCATTTATGTCAGTGTACACGCCCGGACGCGGATCTTCGGTCTCGATACGGTATGTCGACATCGAGGCATGTGTATTATGGCCAAAGTCATAGCCGGCCTGTACCACGGCGCAGTTGGCCTTGGCTATAGCCGGTTTCTTGGCAAATTTCTTGGAAATATAGTGGCAGGCAGCCTCTATGGGGCGGTCGAAGAGCCAGCATACAACGCCTAAGGCGAAGATATTACGGCACTTGAGTATGGACTTGTTGTCCATGCCGCTGTCGGCCAAGGCCGCACGCGTCATTGTGGTTACGGGCACTTCGAGCACCTGTGCCGGGTCTATACCCAACTCGGTATACGGGTCATTGGTGGCGAACAGCGCTTTACGCAAATCCGCCTCGCCGAAACTGTCGCTGTCGACGATAATGATGCCGCCGCTCTTGAGGAAGCGCACATTCTGTTTCAACGCTGCCGGGTTCATAGCCAGCAGCACATCGCATCGGTCACCGGGGGTGTGGACTCCGCGGCCTACCGACACTTGGAAGCCGGAGACGCCGCTAAGTGAGCCTTGCGGCGCACGTACCTCTGCCGGATAGTCAGGGAAGGTGGACACCTCGTTGCCGACGCCGGCGGATACATTGGTAAAGATGTTGCCGGCAAGCTGCATGCCGTCGCCACTGTCGCCGGAAAAACGCACGACGACCTTGTCGAGGACTTTGACGTTGGTTTTGTCTAACATGGGGTTGTAATACTTACTCTTTTGACTATATGATTGTTATAGTGTCAAAATATGTGGAAATGAGGTTGTATGTTTGGATTATTATCTGTTTGTGTCGCCGATACAAGCATTTTGCAAGCAAAAGTCCACTCCCGAACAGGCTCCCAAAGTGCTTTGCCGACGTTTTGCCATCCGAAGGCGCGTTCAAACACCCTCGTTAGACGCCACAAAGATACAAACTTTTCTCGGCAAAACCAACATCCATGTTTTTTAGCATAATTCACTTCCGAGTGTTTATTCGTCCATTGCCCATAGGTCAATTCCACCGTTTATTTTGCATTTTGGGCATATAGACCAAGCCGTACTCTGCAACACAAGCCGGCCATGCTCATTATTGTCGTAACTCACCACCATAGAACGCTGCCACCGATTCCTTGATGCCGAGTGGGGTGTCAGACTCCGCCGCGAAGCACGTGGCCATCGCCGATGTACGCGCGCAGGGACGTGCGACGCGTACGTCCGGGAAGGCTGCCCGCAGACACGGGTGCCACGGAAGTCTCGTAGGACGTGTACAGGTGGTTGCCGAAGGCGTCCCACCCCAATAGCTGCCGGTGGCCGCCCTCAATGTCGTACTGCATCGGATGGCCATCGGCATTCCAACGCGTGTGGCCGATGAGGGATGCATTAGTATATTGTGTTTGCCTTTTCATAGATGCATCTACCATACTTTACTCATTTGATATTTAGTCGTTACACGTACAGTTGCATACCGGGATATTTAATTCTATAAATTGGTTTACATGCTCATTAAATTCTATCCACAGTTTCACCAAATTCCATCGGTCTGCAAATATGTCAATATTTTTATATATGGCCAACTTTAATGTCAATGTCTGCGGATGAAAATACCCGAGGTACTTAAAGTCCAAGTAGGGCTGCCAGGTAAATATCTTATTCAGATCAAAATCTTCAAAATAATCGCAAGCCGATAGTATAGTCCGTGGAACTGAGAACGTTCGGGTCTCAAGTGGTGGAATAGCGGTAAAACTATACCAAAGACTTCCGGAATTAACAACAGCATTATCACCGAGTCTAATGAGATCGCTAAGACCTGCTGACAGATAGGGCTTTATCGGCAAAAACGATATGGCAAATCTATCTGTGTTATAGTTATATCGGCGTAGGTATTTGGCATCTGCCAAACAATACTCATAGTATTTTTTTAAATACGTATCAAATACATAAACAGTGTCATTTGAATTATTTGACACCTCAACATACAATGAGTCATTGGCATAAAGCACTTTCCCGGAGACTCCGTCATTTGTATTTTTTGCCGCACCTACTATAGTGCAGAAAAACGCAGTAGCGACAAAAATCAATGTTCTGCAGTTTATAAATTCGCTATCTTTTTCTCTCATAGTGCTTTATATCATATCTTCGTTTTGGGTAATCCTAATATTTTGACGTTTATCGATTTTTAAGGTATTCCTGCTTGCGAAGATACCAGCGCTCGTATTCTATCGGATAAAACTTCACGGCTTTTTTATAATCCTTGTAGAGCGAATCCGTGTCAATACCATATCGATTTATCAGATGAGGGAAACGCACCATCTGAAACGGGCTGTTAAACAACTTGTACGGGCCTGTGTATATATACGGAATAAAGCCGTCTATATAGCTGTATGGTATGCTGACATGCCTGCCCAAATCAGTAGACGGCCCATGTGTGTAATCTACCGGTTTGATGAATATGCCTATAGAATCTTTTCCTATAATGCAGCATAACCTGTTGCGCCATTGCGTGGTATGCCCTTTTTCATACTCTCTGGGGACGATTCTTCCGAAGTCTTTTCCCGAATACGTATTTGTGTCCGATAAAGACTCACACAACTCTGAATCTGTAAGTGGTCGGCGATTACTGTCTACAAAATACTCGGAATTGTCTTCGGACAACACCAATGTATCTCCACTCATCGCCCAAACGTTTTCATAAACATAGTTAGTATCCTCAACAGATGACCGTTTACATATATACGAGCCATCCTTTTCAAGGACTAAAAGCCCCACTGTTGTAACACATCCGACTCCGTTAAAAACGTTCGAATATAAATTAAAGGCCGCATAACCAGCCGAACGTATAACCGAATCCAATTTCGCCTTTCCGGACATCGGTGTTGTCTCAATATTTGATGCGCCGAATATAGACAACATCGGCAATAAAAATGCAAGGAACAGTATTATATGCTTATTTCTCATATCTAATTAAGTTATGGCCTAAAGACCTTTCCGTTGCGAGTTCTGACGACTCTGTTTAACGTTTTAGCTTTTTAGTTTATTTCGGGATAATCAGATGGCGTAATGTCCCCTATACCGCTTTGCTTTAGCCCCATTTTTTTATATTGCGAATTGCCAATTATCTCCTGATTGCTGGTATGCCGCCCCGAAAATAGTTCTTCGCGGTCATACGCGGCACGTTCGTCGGTTATGTCGTAATATATCACACCTTTCGATTTCATCAGTATTCCGCCACGACTTACCGCTAAATCCAAATCTCCAATAAGGAATTGGTAGCCATGCTTAAATTCATGTGCTGTGTCGCCCAAACGCAAGTTCTTTATCCTATTCGACTCATTCTCTTGGAACATGTAAGATGGATGTGCAAATGTAACGGCATTATTATCCATATTATAATATGTATGTGGCGCGTTATTCACTCCTTTAGACTCGCATTTTTCCTCGCCAAAGACTTCGACATCAAATGTCTGTTCGCTCACAAGCATTGATCCTATTTCCCTAATTACCTGGGCATATTTTTCTTTATCCTCTTTTGATATATCATCGTTGTTCATTTTGGAGAATGCTTCTGCCACCAATTCTTTAGCATAAAGAATAGCATTATCTGTAAAAATTAACCCGGTCGGGTCCACATACCGCACCGGATTGCCTCCACAAAAGAGGTAAGGAGATTCCCACGGACGGAGTTCGCACAGCTCGTCCATCGAAGTAAATCGGGTCTCGGAGGGGACACACATGCGGGCGCCGTAGACGTACTCGCGCAGGCCGTCGCGGCGGACATATTCCTTACCGCCGTAAAGGTAGGGGTTTGTTGTGGGAGAGGATGTGGCGGTGAGGTTTTTGGGCGCTCTATGTGGAGTGCCGTAGGGGTAGTAGGTAGCGGACTGGACGAGAGTGCCGTCGGAGCGGATGACGTTTGAACGATAATGCAGCGACAGCGGTATCGACACATCGCCGAAAGGCAGCAAGGCCGATGTATAGCAAAGAGTGTCAACCCGGATATGCATTTCAGGTGTCTCCTCGCCA
>Ga0129310_1003261_pt1 | contig 10705 bp, 8 predicted proteins | sample Go1ome_2_FD_94433 | JGI IMG/M metagenome (GOLD analysis project Ga0129310, IMG submission 94433) | Western lowland gorrila individual fecal microbial communities from Wisconsin, USA - Go1022A metagenome | ecosystem: Host-associated > Mammals > Digestive system > Large intestine > Fecal | place...
AGCGGCCCGAGGCCAAGCGGGGCCTGGCCACTCTGTGCATCGGCGGCGGCCAGGGCGTGGCCACCATCTTCGAGAAGTGCTGAGTACAGATATCTGAACGGAAAACCGGACGGCGGCGCGGCGGATGCCGCGCCGCCGTCTCAGCTTGTGGAAAAAGCCTCGCAGAGTTTCGCGCCCGCAGGCGCGAAAGAGGTGGGATCCGTTTCCTGCCGCGGCGTGTACGTGGCAGAAAACACCTCTCAGCCCGTCAGTGTGCGCATGGTCCGCCTTCGGCGGACCATGCGTGCGCGCGACGGGCTGCATCCTGCCCGAAAAAGTGGCGCAGCCACTTTTTCGACAGTCTCGGACGGCAGTGCGGCTTATGCTGCACCGCCGTCTTTTCTTAAGGAACCACTGAATCAATCCCCGCACGTGTCTCAGCGGCAGATTTTTCGTCTGGCAAGACAAAAAATCGCAGGAATACTTTGTGTATTTCAAGATTTTTTAACGCAGTCAGGCGGAAAATCTGCTCACCGATCCACATACTTGGTTTGAATCAGTAGTTTCTTAAATTTGTAAACAATTCGGAAAGGAACTTCGGTTTTCATTGTCTCGACAGGAAAAGGGTGGTACAATGGCTACCGTGACGCTACATCACGAAGGAGGATATACATGAAGAAGAGTCGATTGATCGCCGGGACGCTGGCCCTGTGCCTTCTGGCCAGCTGTGGGGCTGCCGCCGATCCTGACGATATGGCCTACCAGGCCGCCAACCTCAAGCGGGACAGTGAGATCCTCACGGTGGACGGACAGGCGATTCCGGCGGAGGAATATCTCTTCTGGCTCCTGAGCGCGATTTCCCAGGAAAAGCAGTATGGCAGCCTGGCCAACGACGACGCCTGGGAGGAGACTCTGGGAGAGGACGGAACCGCCACGGCCGAAGTACTGAAGTCCGACGCGCTGGAGACCGCCAAGCTCTATCGGGTCATTGAGACCAAGGCCGCCGAGGCGGGGATCACCCTCACCGAGGAGCAGAACAAAGAGATCAATGACGAAATGGCGAAGGTGGCCGAACAGCTGGGCGGCGAAGAGGCTTTGCAGGAGTGGCTGGACAGCCGCTGTATTTCCCGGGACGGGTTTGTGAAGCTGAATACTGTCTACTACCTCAATCAGGGACTCAAGGAGAAGCTGGAGGGAGACGGTTCGCTCGCCGTTACCGATGCGGACTATGAGCAGTTTGTTGCGGATAACGGCATCTACGCAGCCAAGCACATTCTGATCTCCACCCGGAAGGTCAGCGAGGACGGGCAGTCCTATGAGGAGTTCACCGACGAGGAGAAGGCCCAGGCCCTCCAGAAGGCACAGGACCTGCGGCAGCAGCTCCGGGACGCCGGCGATACCGTGGAAAAGTTTGACGAGCTGATGAACCAGTATAGCGAGGACGGGCGCAATGACGACGGAACACTGGCCTATCCCGACGGCTACACCTATATTTATACCGGGCAGATGGTCAGCGAGTTTGAGGATGCCACGAAGGCCCTGAAGGTGGGGGAGATCAGCGACCCCGTGGAGAGCCGGTTCGGCTATCACGTCATTCTTCGGCTGGACGTGGATCAGGAGCAGGTCAAGCAGAACTGCACTACGGACTACAAGTTCAGCCAGCTCACCCAGCAGTGGCTGGACGAGGCCGAGGTAAAGACCACCAAAGCCTACGATACGCTGGATCCCAAGACTTTCTACGACAAGCTCCAGACTGTGATGGAGGCCAAAGCCGCGGCCAAGGCCAGCGCCAGCCCGGCGGTGAGCGAGAGCCCCGTTCCGGAGACCGGCGCACCGGCGGAGGAGAGCCCGGCACCTGCGGAAACGGCTTCCGGCAGCTGATCGAAAAGAAATCAAAGAGCAAAACCGGCGGGACAAAACTACGTCCCGCCGGTCTTTTTTGAGCAGTGCGGCCCAATAAAATGAAATTATAATTGATGTAGAGCAAAACAATAGATGATTCAATTCTTCGATAATTGTGGCAATCTATACCTATCAGTTAAAAGGTGGGGGACAGCCATGAGACAGGAAATGAGAGAAAACGGAGTGGACCCGGCGGCGGCGGCCGTCGGTGCGAGGATCCGGATGGCCCGAAAGGGGCGGCGGATGACGGCGGAACAGCTGGCCGAGGCCGCAGATATCTCAACGCAGTTTCTTGCCAAAGTGGAGAAGGGTCAGCAGAGCATGACTGTGGGAAAATTTTCTAAGCTGGTCAAAGCGCTGGGAGTCACCAGCGACTATCTGCTGTTCGGCCGCGACGAGATGGTGGGCTGTGCGGCGCTGGCTGCGGAATACATGGCCGGGCTGAACGTCGTGGAACGGGACATGCTGTCCCAAGTCGTCATCCGCCTTCAGGAGATGCTGGAGGCCATGCGGCCTGAGGAGGAACATTAAATGGGGCCGATCCGAGTGCTGGTGGTGGAGGATGATCCGACACAGAGATGGCTGCTGCTGGATTTTCTGGAGAATACCGAAGGACTGGAGCCCTGCGGCCAGGCCGCGGACGGATTGACCGGCCTGGAGCTGGCCCGCCGGGAGGAGGCCGATCTGATTCTGCTGGACCTGATCCTCCCCGGCATCAGCGGGATGGAACTGCTGCGCCGCTACCGGAGAGAGGGCGGCCGGTCCAAGATCCTGGTGGTCACCCGGGCGGCGGGTCCGGCCGTCAGCGCTGCGGCGCTCAGCGCGGGAGCGGATTTTTTTCTGGCCAAACCGGTGCTGTTTCAGGAGCTGGCGGAGGATATCCGCTCCCTCTGCGGCGACCGGCGGCAGCAGTTTGAGACCCTGCTCCAGCAGATGGGGGCGAAGCCAAAGTGCCTGGGCTACCGGCAGGCCATCCGGGCTCTGGAGATCCTGGGCAGCGGTCGGGTGGAGCTGATGAAGGAGGCCTATTTGCAGGTGGCGTCCGAGAGCCGGAGCACCTACGCCTGCGTGGAAAAGAATATCCGCTCTCTCATCCGCCAGATCCACCAGACCGGCAGCAAGCCCTATCGGAAGCTGACCGGATGCTCCGAGACAGACCGCCCGCCCGCCAACGGAGATTTCCTTCGGGCTTTACTGGCCTCCGCCAAGTTTCCCTTGTAATCGGACAAGCGTGGGCGTATCATGGTTTCCAGAAAGTGGAAATGAAAGGAATGGAAGCCATGAGCGCCTGGCACAGCAAAAGCATTGGGGAGACCCTGTCGGATCTGGAGACCGACCGGAGGCGGGGCCTGTCGGCGGAAGAGGCAAAGCGGAGGCTGGGGATTTACGGACCCAACGCTCTGACCGGGCGGCCCCGGGAGAGCATGGCGGAGCGGTTGTTTCAGCAGCTGAAGGATCCCATGATCCTGGTGCTGCTGGCGGCGGCGGGGCTGTCCTTCCTGTCCAGCGGCGGGGAGGACTGGCTGGACGCCGCCATTATCCTGCTCATCGTGGTGGTCAACGCCGTGATCTCCATCTCCCAGGAGAGCAGCGCCGAGCGGGCGCTGGAGGCCCTGAAGCAGATGTCGGCACCCCTCGCCCGGGTGACCCGGGACGGGAAAGAGCTGCGGCTGGGAGCCGCCGAGCTGGTTCCGGGAGACCTGATCCGCCTGGAGGCGGGGGACCTGGTGCCCGCCGACGCCCGCATTTTGGACTGCGCGGGTCTGAAGGCCGACGAGAGCGCCATGACAGGGGAGTCGGTCCCGGTGGAGAAGTGCGTGGGGGAGGGCCTGCCTCCGGAGACCGGCCTGGCAGACCGGCACAACATGGTCATCGGCTCTACGGTCATCACGGCGGGGCGGGGCGTCTGCGCGGTCACCTCCACCGGCATGAACAGCGAGGTGGGGAAGGTGGCCGGGCTCCTGCTGAATCAGGAGGAGACCGAGACCCCCCTCCAGCGGAAGATGGGAGAGATCTCCAAGACCCTGTCGTTCCTCTGCCTGTGCGTGTGCGCGGTGATGTTCGGAGTGGGGCTGCTCCAGGGGCGGGGCATTCTGGAGATGTTCATGACGGCGGTGTCTCTGGCGGTGGCCGCCATCCCCGAGGGCCTGCCCGCCATTGTCACCATCGTGCTGGCGCTGGGCGTGCAGCGGATGGCCAGGCAGGGCGCCATCGTCAAAAAGCTGCCCGCGGTGGAGACCCTGGGCTGCGCCGGAGTGATCTGCTCAGACAAGACGGGGACCCTCACCCAGAATAAAATGACTGTAACGGAAACGTGGATGGCGGCGGGAAAGGACCGGACGGACCTGCTCACCGCGGCCGCCCTCTGCTGCGACGCCTCCGTGGACGAGCGGGGGCGGGTGACGGGGGACCCCACCGAGGCCGCCCTGGTGGAGGCCGCCCGGAAAGAGGGGGTAAACAAGGCCGGGCTGGAGCGGGAGAATCCCCGGCGGGGAGAGGTGCCCTTTGACGCGGGACGCAAGCTCATGTCCACCGTATATTCAAAGCCCGGCGGGGGCTGCCGGGTCTATGTCAAGGGCGCGCCCGACGTGCTGCTGGAGCGGTGCCTGCTCTCCGCCGCGGCAAAAAGGGCGGCGTTGGCCGCCAACGACCGCATGGCCGCCGGAGCCCTGCGGGTGCTGGGTGTGGCGGTCCGGGAGCTGGATCGGATGCCGGGGAAGCTCACTCCGGCGGCGGTGGAAAAAGACCTGACCTTCCTGGGCCTGGTGGGGATGATCGACCCGCCCCGGCCCGAGGCCGGGGCCGCGGTGGAGCAGTGCTGGAGGGCGGGGATCCGGCCGGTGATGATCACGGGAGATCACAAGCTCACCGCCGCCGCCATCGCCCGCAGCCTGGGGATCTGCCGGAGCGGGGATCTGGTGGTCACAGGGGCCGACCTGGACTTTATGCCCCAGGAGGCGCTGGAGGAGGACGTGGAGCGCTTCGCCGTTTACGCCCGGGTCTCCCCGGAGCACAAGAGCCGCATCGTCAACGCCTGGAGGAAAAAGGGACAGGTGGTGGCCATGACGGGGGACGGTGTGAACGACGCGCCCGCTCTCAAGGCCGCCCACATCGGCTGTGCCATGGGGAAGGCGGGCACCGATGTGGCCAAGGAGGCCGCCGACATGATCCTCACCGACGACAACTTTGCTACCATCGTCTCCGCCGTGGCTGAGGGAAGGGGAATCTACGCCAACATCAAAAAGGCCATCCACTATCTGCTCTCCTGCAATATCGGAGAGATCCTGACCATCTTTCTGGCCACGGTGCTGGGGTTCCACCAGATGCCGCTGGTGCCGGTGCAGCTGCTGTGGCTCAACCTGGTGACCGACGCCCTCCCGGCCCTGGCCCTTGGGGTGGAGCCGGTGGAGGAGGAGGTCATGGACCAGCGGCCCCGAAATGCCCACGAAAGCCTTTTCACCCGGGCCTTTTCCCTGCGGCTGGCCTGGCAGGGGGCCATGGTGGGGCTGCTCACTCTGGGGGCCTACTGGCTGGGGGAGTATGTGCTCTCCGATCCCGGGGAGGCCAGCGCGGCGGCCAACACCATGGCCTTCGCCACCCTCACGCTCTGCCAGCTCTTTCACGCCTTTGACGCCCGGAGCGAGGAGCAGTCGGTGTTTCACATCGGGGTGTTCTCCAACCCGGCCATGAACCGGGCCTTTCTGGTGGGCGCGGCCATGCAGGTGGCGGTGCTCTGCCTGCCGCCGCTGCAGGCGGTGTTCCAGACGGTGGCCATGGATCCGACCCAGTGGCTGGTGGTGCTGGCCCTGGCGGCGGCGCCGGTGGCGGTGTGCGAGGCGACTAAGGCTTGGGGCCGGCGGCGAAACCGGAGGCCCCGGGAGGAGACCGGCCGGTCGGCCCGGCCCACGCCCACCGCAGTGGGATAGAAAAAGAAAAACAGATTAAAGGTTGCGCGCGGCTTCCAATATGGATATAATAGGAATACTTGCACGAAAGGGAGCCGTTCAAATGGATTTTTACGCAAATGAGGGAAAGAACGTCGTCATTGAGGCGGGGGGCAAAAAATATGCCCGCCATGCCATTACGACCCATTTTGTTCAGGTGGGGGAGAGCTACCTCGACCTGATTCGTCAATACGTACTGCCGCACTATGAACCGGGGGACATCGTCTCCTCCAGCGAGAAGGTCATCGCCCTGTGCCAGGGCCGGATCGTCACCGAGGATGAAGTGAAGCCCGGGTTCTGGGCCAGGCTCCTCTCCCGTTTTGTCCACCAGACCGAAGCCGGACCGGGGATGGGACTGCCGGTGAAGATGCAATTTGCCATCAACGTCTGCGGCCTGGGGAAGGTGCTGTGGGCTGCCGTCTGTGCCGCCGTCGACAAGCTCCGGGGTGTCCACGGGACGTTTTACAAGATGCTGGGCACCGAGGTGTCCGGCCTGGACGGCTTCTACGGCCATGACATCCCCGAGTATGAGCACATGGGCGTGCGGGTCCCCAGCGATCCGGACAGGGTGTGCGACGAGGTCTACGACAAGACCGGCGTGGTGATGATGATCGTGGATGCCAACGATCTGAACGTGGAGCTGCTGGGCCGGGGGGAACAGCTCAAGGGCTGGAGCGAGGAGGGACTTCTGGACCTCATTCGGGACAATCCGGCCGGTCAGGACCGGCAGCTGACCCCCTTTGTGCTGATTCGGGAAATCAAGGAGTAAAAAAACATTGTGACAGACGCGCCGCAAAAAGCGGCGCGTCTGTTTTTTAGCTGGGGGGCGGTGCCGTTTGGCTGCGGTGTGATTGCGGCCCTTTGGGAGGGTGGTTCGAGAGGCTGGCCTTTTTCTAAAAAGGAATGGCCGTTCAGAGCACGCATGCGGAACAAAAAACCACATGCCTGCCAGACGGCACCGCCTGTGGTCCAGATCGAAAAGAACGGCATTCCAGGGCACCCATGCAGGAGAGCAATTACGCCCCCACCAAGCGCGGCCACCCGCAAAAAAGGGATAACAAATCCAACGGTGGGGCACACTGGAAAAAACGGTGAAAGGAGGACGCGCATGGGATTTTTCGGACGGAAAAAACGTCCCGATCCTCCCCATCCCCGGCGGGAGCCCCGGCTGGAGGGCCCCCTGACCGCCGAGCGGCTGGGCCAGGTGTTTGACCGCTGCGTGGACTACAACCGCCGGGGTGTGGCGGTGGGGGGCAACGAGGCCCTGCGGGCCGACCTCATTTTTCTCTCCGGCATGGTAAAGATGGAGCGGGTGAGCGACTATATCCTCCGGCCTCTGGCTCAGGACCGGGCTCTGGGGGAGGGCAGCCAGGCCATGGCCTGGGAGCGGATGCGCTCCGGCGCGCTATACAACCTGTCGGTGACCGAGGTGGAGACGCTGGACGAGGCGGCCGACGCGCTCATCGGGGGAAACTGCCTGCTGCTCTTTCCCGACCGGCCCAAGGCCCTCTCCTTTAATACGGGCACCGAGGAAAAGCGGAGCATCGGGGATCCGGAAAACGAGGTCTCAGTCAAAGGCCCCAAGGACTCCTTTGTAGAGAATCTGAGGACCAACACCTCTCTCACCCGGCGGCACCTCCGGGCTCCAGAGCTGCGGATCGAGGAGCAGATCGTGGGACGGCAGTCCCTGACCCCGGTGGATCTGGTGTGGCTGGACGGGATCGCCAACCCGGAGACGGTGGAGGATCTGAAGCGGCGGGTGGAGCGGATCGACATCGACGCGCTGCTGGCCACCGGAAACCTGGAGGAATATATCGCCGACCGGCTGAATACCCCCTTCCCTTTGGTGCAGCATACCGAACGGCCCGACCGGTTCTGCTACGGACTGGCCCAGGGCCGGGTGGGCATTCTGGTGGAGGGGCTGCCCCTGGGGTATCTGGCCCCGGCGGTGATCGGGGATTTTCTCCGGACCCCTCAGGACCGGTCGGAGAACTGGATGGTGGCCTCCGCGCTCACCGTGCTGCGCTGGGTGTGCCTGCTGGGGACGCTCTACCTGCCGGCGGTCTATGTGGCCATGGTGAACTTCCATCCCGAGATGATCCCCACCCGCCTGGCCCTGTCCATTATGGCCGCCCGGCGGGATGTGCCCTTCTCCGCGCTCTTTGAGACGCTGCTTTTGCTGCTGGCTTTCGAGGTGCTTCAGGAAGCGGGGCTCCGCCTGCCCCAATCCATCGGTCAGACCGTGTCCATCCTGGGCGGCCTGGTGGTGGGCTCGGCGGCGGTGGAGGCCAAGCTCATCTCCCCGGCGGTGCTGGTGGTGGTGGCGGTGGCCGGCATCGCCGGGTACACCATGCCCAGTCAGGATCTGGCCGGGGCGCTGCGGCTGTGGCGGTTCCTGCTGACGGTGCTGGCCGGTCTGGCCGGTCTGTTCGGTGTACTGATGGGCACGGCTTTTCTGGTGGGGCATCTGGCCGGGCTGGAGAGCTTTGGCGCGGCCTATCTCACTCCCTTTGCAGCCAACTCCGGGGAGCAGGTGGAGGGTGAGACTGTCCTGCGGCAGCCCCTGCCCCGGGACAAACTGAGACCGGGCTACCTGAAGACGGAAAATCGGAGGAAGCAGCAATGAAGGGAAACGGATGGGCCCTGCTTCTGGCGGTGGTGCTTGCGGCCCGGGGTGTGGGACTGCTGCCCCGGGGCCGGGAGATGGAGGAGCTGACGCTGGTGTCCGCCCTGGCGGCGGATCGAGCGGGCGCCGCGGTGGCCGTGACCGCGGTGACGGGAGTGCGGGCCTCTCAGGATGAGGAGCCACAGGTACTGACGGGAAAGGGGCAGTCGCTGGCTGAGGCGTGCCGCGGACTGGGGAAAAAGGGCAGTGCCGTCCCTTATCTGGGGCAGGCCGACCGCCTTCTGGTGGGGGAGGACCTGGCCCGCACGGGACTGTGGGAGACCCTGGACTTTGTGTTGACAGACCGGGAGCTGAGGTTGGATACTTTATTATATATTGTAAGAGGCTCCGCCGGGGCGGCTCTGTCCGATGCCGCCGCCCAGGCGGCCAAAGAAGGCGGAACGGAAGACCCCCGGGGCCGGACGGTGGGGGAGACCCTCTCCCGTCTGGCGGAGGGGGAGTACGCCCCGGTCCCCGTGCTGGAGCCGGACGGGGATGGAGCGCTGGAGCCCGCGGGCTGGGCAGCGGTAGGGCCGGAGGGGCTGGTGCGCCTCTGGACGGGAGAGGCTGCCCAGGGGGCCGAGCTGCTGGCCGGACTGGGCAAGGGGACGGTGGTCCCCCTGCCCGACGGCTCTGCCGCCGCCCTCACCGGGGTGCGGACCTGGGCCAAGGACGGAGAGGTGAGGTGCACCCTGACCGCACAAAGCGTTCGGGGAGAGGCACAGGAGGCGGCTTTGGAGGTCTGGGGAGAGCGTCAGATCCGGGCGGTCCTGTCCGACCGGCTGGACTGCTGGGGCCTGGACCGGGAGCGGGGAGCGCTGCGCCCCTGGGCGTGGGGGCACATAGAAAACGCGCCGGTGGAGGAGCTGGCGGTCAAAGTGACAGGGAGGATCGAGGGCAGCTATGAACGGAGGAGCTGAAAAGGGCCGGTCTCAGCGGGAGCGGCTGGAGTTGACGATGGCGTCGCTGGCGCCCGCGGCGCTGGGGCTGGTGACGGTACCGGTTGCCGCTGCCGGGCGGCTGGCCTGGCTGGCGCCGGTGCTGGCCCTGCCCGTTGGTCTGGTCCTGTGCCGGCTGTGGCGGACCCTGGGGGCGGAGAGCCTCCCCCGGGGGTTGAACGCGTCCTTTGGCCGATGGCTGGGAAAGGGGATCGTGGGCGGCTACCTGCTGTGGGGGATCTTTCTGCTGGCCGTCAGCGCCCGGCGGTATGCCGACCGGCTGACGGCCACGGTGGGAGAAGGGGGCAGCCGGTGGCTTTTTCTGGCGGCCACTCTGGTGGTGACTCTGTGGCTGAGCCGGGGAGACGGGGCATCCTTTGCCCGGACCGGGCGGATTTTTTTCCTGGCGGTGACGGCCGTGATGGGAGCGGTCCTCCTGCTGGCGCTCTCCTCACTGCGGTGGCAGAACCTGTGGCCCGCCCGGGGAGAGGATGCCTCCGGGCTGCCGGCGGCTGCGCTGGCCGTGCTGTCTCTGGCCGGATATGGCGTTTATGCGCTGTGCCTGCCCCTGAGAAAGGAAAGCGGTCTGCGGGGAGGGGCGTGGACTGTCTGGGCCAGCGCAGCGCTGGCCGCACTGCTGCTGGCGGTGGTGGGGGCCTTTGGGCCCGCGCTGGTAGGAGAGATGGATGAGCCCATCCTCTATTTATTAAGGGGCGTCGGCCTGCCCGGAGCGTTCCAGAGGGGAGAGGCGGCGCTGGCGGCGGTGATCGCCCTGGGGGACCTGGCCCTTCTGGCACTTCTGGAGTGGAGCTGCGGCGCGCTGGGGCAAACGCTGATCCCCAAGTGGACCTGGGGGCGGTACCCGGCGGCCCTTTTTGGCTTTTTGATCGCCGGATGGCTGCCGGATCGGGGGAGCGTCCTTTTTTGGAGCGAGGAGGCAGCTCCGGTGGGAAATTTGTTTTTCGGAGTTTTGCTGCCGGCCCTTGCGGTTTTGACGGAAAAAATACGAAACAGAGGGAAGGGACAAGCCATATCTTGTGGGGAAAACAATGAGTAAAGTGCAGATATAGCATGGAAAAGAGCAGGTAAAAAAGAACGGAAGAAAATGCGAAAAAAGCGTTGACAAACGGGTGTGGTTTTGATATATTATTCGAGCACCTGTTGAGCAGGGCGGGAACGAGTCGAGGGATCGGAAGGGTCCGAAAGGGCTGAAAAAAGTAGTTGACAAAGCGGACGAGCTATGATAAACTATCAAAGTTGCGTCTGAAGCGTCAAAG
>Ga0129310_1003264_pt1 | contig 10691 bp, 10 predicted proteins | sample Go1ome_2_FD_94433 | JGI IMG/M metagenome (GOLD analysis project Ga0129310, IMG submission 94433) | Western lowland gorrila individual fecal microbial communities from Wisconsin, USA - Go1022A metagenome | ecosystem: Host-associated > Mammals > Digestive system > Large intestine > Fecal | place...
TTCTCAGAAGACTTCTTCAGACCAGCTACGTTTGTGTTCAGCTTGTTGTACGCGTTGAGCGCGTTCATGTTGTGCTGTACTACCATTCCCATAGTAATATCCTCCTTGAATTTACGCGCCTCTTAAATCGGAATCATTCCTGTGAGGCGGTTGGTTTAAGTAATATTTTCCGTCTGCCCTTATGTACACTTAGGCTTCGGGATTTAGCTTTTCAGCTATCACGTATATTATATCGGCGGTTTTTCGCTGAACTTTAGCGCTTTTTTTAAATTTTTTCAGATTTTTATAGATTTTTTGTGTACAATTTACCCGAGAGCGTATTGTTCTGTTATATTATAATAAGGTAAGCTTATTTCAGCAAAAGCGCCAGGAATGCCGGAGAAGTGCAGCCCTTTTCCTTTATTATATCCATTATACCAGGAACACACTTCGAATTATGATACATTCCCCTGATATAGTAGCATAGTATCGAAAGTACTTCCTGATTGACCTTGCCCTGGCTATAAGCCGAAGCCCTCAGGATAAACCGCGCAGAGCATACCGTACTTACAAAATAGCTGTAGTTCATGAATATCGACTCATCGCATACCATAAACGGCAGCCCGCCGGTCATGAACATATTCAGCGCAAGGTTGCGCATGAAATACGGCTTGTCCGCAAGGAAATCGTCTGCTATCTTTCTTCCCTCAGCACAGCGGGAGAGTATCAGCACATCGCCCTCCATAAGGTCGTTCAGCAGACTGGTGGAGGAAAAAGCGTCTGTCAGTTCCGCAATAAATCCCGGGTTTATCTGCGGATCCGGCACTGCATTGTCGAACGCCGGGATATTGTCGCGGTTAAGCTGTGGACGGAGCGCCTTTATTACCTCTGGTATTCTGTCCGCCTGACCTTTGTTGACGAATTCGGTCAGCTTCTGCGCCGCAAGTGCGCCAAGCAGCAGTGAAACCTCCAGCGGGCAGTTTTTGTTTTCAATTATATCGAAGAAAAAATCAAGAATTTCACCGCGGTATTTCAGTTCCGGGTGTTTCTTTAGCAGGTCGTATGTATCCTTGTTTCCAAGGACGCTCTGATGTTCAACTTCTATCGGGGCGCTGACAAGCCGCATAGCGTTCTCGTCTTTCAGCAGAATATCCATCACTGCCGGGCAGGAAGCGCAGCATGTACGGAAAACGGCATTACTGCCAACGATATTAGCTCTCGGATACTGTTTGCATACCTTAGAAAGATACTCCTCGCCAAGCTCTTTCTGAATGCGGCACAAACCATTTTCGTCCTGTAACGGACATTTCATTCCGTTCTCTTTTTTTCAGGTCTACCCACATCGTGTCTTTATCTTTGCTTGCCATGAAGCTGCTGTCGATGAGTGCCCTCAGTTCCGGAGAGCAGTCAGCGTTCTTCAAGCGTTCTACCTCTTCGGATTTCCAGTTGATAGTCCACATCGCACAGCAGGTGCCGGGACATTTTCCGCCCATGCAGCGGAAGCTGCGGTAAAATTCTGGCTGCCTGTAATATGACATTTTTCTACCTCCGATCGACGACTTTATTATTTGATTATATCACACATATCTAGCTTATATCAACCAATATAATTGACAACCGCAGGTATCTGTGATATAATCAAATCAGTTATTAATAATTAAGAAAGGAAGTGTTGTCATTGAAAAAACTAACTGCACTGCTGTTGCTTGCGGTTGTTCTGTCTACTGGCTGCACTTCCGAAAATACTTCCTCCGGAAATCTCGCCCCAAACGATGTGTTCAACGGAAAATCCGACAGCAGCGCCCCGCCCGCCGCAATGGTGGAAATGACATCACAGCGGCTGGTCAGCAATATCCGTTTCGGCTGGAACTTAGGGCACTCGCTTGAAGCATACCTCGCCCCGGACGACACCGAGAGCGTCCGTGCAAACGAAACATTATGGGGAAATCCCCCGGCGACCTCAAAGCTGTTTGAATCCCTGGTGGACAGCGGAGTGAACGCCGTACGCCTGCCGATAACCTGGCGGGACCACATCGACGAGGACGGAAACATCGACGAGGGCTGGCTCAACCGCGTGCGCCAGGTGACTAACTTCGCATACGACAGCGGAATGTACGTCATTCTCACGCTCTACCACGACGGGGACAACGGGGAATGGCTCGCCAATGCCGCGCAGGATCACGACAAGGTGCTTGCGCGGTACGTCCGGATATGGGAGCAGCTGTCCGATATGTTCAGCAGCAGCAACGAGCGCATTATGTTTGAAAGCATGAACGCGGTGGATTTCACCGACGTATCTGATGATGAATCCTACGAACTGCTGAACGAAATAAACCAGCTCTTTGTTGACACGGTGCGCTCCGCAGGCGGCAACAATCCCTGGCGGCACCTGCTTATTTCGGGATATGACGCCGATATAATCTGCTCCCTTGACGGCAGGTTCAAGATGCCGGAAGATCCGAGCGAGCGCCTGATATTATCCGTGCATTATTATATTCCGCTGACCTACTGCGTTGATGGTATCCAGGACAACTGGGGCAGCAACACCGACCAGATCTGGATGGAAAACATGATAAACCAGCTACGCACAGCGTTTACCGACAACGATATCCCGGTGATGATAACGGAATACGGCACCGCCGGCAGCGACCTGTCCAGCCGCGTGTTTTTCTGCGAAAAACTGACAAAGCTCTGCCACGACGCCGGAATTGCGACATTCCTGTGGGACGACGGAAGTGAATTCGACCGCACCGAATACGTCTGGACTACTCCGGGACTTGCGGACGCACTGAACCGCGCGTCCTCCTCCACGAAATACACTCCGACCAAGCAGAACATAACTCTGCCGACCGCAGAAACTGAAAACTCCACCGGCGAATGAACAGGCGCCGCAAGCGCATAATAATACCGCATCTTTTGTGATGCGGTATTTTTTATTAATAAGGAGAAAGCCATGCAGGAATACACCAACTGCCATCGCACCGGAAAAACGCCAGCTAAAAAGAAGCCGTTCAAGCCCGCGGAAACAACTCCGCTGACCTCCCCGAAAACAGACCCGCAGGGAATGTACACCGGCGTCCCCATCGACCCTAACGAAGAACCAATCCAGGACGCGGACGACCTGTAAACAGCGAAACAGCGGAAGCATTATGGGGCTTCCGCTGTTTTCGTTGACATATATGTCGGTTTGTTGTATAATGTAGAAGCCGGCACTCCGGACGTTCAGAACGAAAGGAGGTGCAGCATTGGATTTCCTAGGGTTTATATTGTCCGTCATAGCGAGTGTGATAGCAAATTACATAAGCAAGTGGCTCGACGATGACAAATGGCCGGCATGAGCACACAGCAAAAACCGACCCCCGAGCTGCAACTCGGGGGTCAATTTTGTTTGTACAACATTGGTAAAACTTCCTAGGGTTTTACGTTTATATTATAGCATGATATTCTTGATTTGTCAAGTTATTTTGAATATGACTGCCCCCGAGTTGCAGCTCGGGGGCAAATTTATTATGTGCGCAAATGTAGATATTCTCACCTTTTACGATTTAATTATATCACACTATATTGCGATTGTCAATAGCCGTGATATCACTTTTTGCGCATGTCGTTCGCGGTATACACGACCTCGGCGTATATTGCCGCGACTATCTGATACAGCTCTTTCGGGATAGTTTCTCCGGCATTCAGCATTACCAGCAGCGCCGCAACGCTGTCGTCGCGATACACCGGAACTCCCGCTTCGTCCGCTATGTTCACGATACGCTGGGCAAGCTCTCCAAGTCCGGAGGCGACCACCACCGGAGCGTAATTCATATCCGGGTTGTATTTCAGCGCTACCGCTGCGTTCTGTCCATACAGGCGCTTGTTATTCGCCGGCGCTTTCGGGTGTTTTTCCATAGTATTTACCTCCCGTCAGACTCTTGTGTTCAGCGTGGTACGCTTGTCAACTATCTTCGGGAATATCTCCGTCAGATTATGCGGCGCCTTGAGCGGAGCCGTTTCGAACGTCCTGGTATTGTACCCGACATTCCGTACCACCTTGTTTATCCTGTCCTTCATCGGATCTATCTGCTTCTCGAACCGCGGCGGATAGAGGAGCGTCAGATTTACCTCGTCTCCGAGCGCGTACAGATCCACTTCGAACCGCCCGATACTCTCCACGTCGAACGTCAGGAACAGGTGATAGTTACGCTGCGTTCCCGGCGTGTTGTTCGGGTTGTTCTCGTCGTTATCCACCCACAGCTCGCCGAACGCCTTTGTGCCGTCCACGTCAAGCGGGAGTATGTAATGCGCCAGCGGCGTGAATACTCCCGGAGCGTTCAGCAGACTTTGAAGCAGATTCGTCGCGTTGAAGCTGTCCAGGGATTTCAGCGCCGGGTGATTTATATTCTCCTGTATGAAATCCGTAAGGCTGTCCAGCGTGGAGCTTACCGGAGGTCTTACGCCATGCTGTGGCATTTCGTTCTTCAGCGCCATCTTGTCTATGACGTCAACGAACGCGCCGTAGAGCCGCTCGCGTATCGGCATATCCGGCATCGCGCGCAGCGTTTCATTCAGCTTGTCTATGACCTCCTGCACTGTATGGAGCTTTGAGAAATCCTGCGTGAACTGCGCCGCCTGCTCGCCGGTCTTGTCGTCAACGAACAGCCCCTTGACCATATCATGGAGCGTCTGGAATCCCGACTGTCTGCCCCTGGAATACGCCGTCATGAGCTGTTCAATGTTATACCCGCTGTCCTTGAGCGCGGTCATATAGCCTTTTTCGCTCATGCTCTCGTTAAGGAATTTCAGATAGCCTGTCAGCTCCGGTTCTTCCTCCTCGGCATTTTCGACAATTCCGCCGCCGGAGTTTTCGTCAACCTGACTGATTTTTTCGCTTTCCTGTGAAATTTCTGAATTTTTCTCTGCGGAATTTCCTGTTAGTGGTTGATTTTGTTCAGATTTTGTTGTATAATTATCAGTAGAGGTATCCTGCGGCTGTCCGCCCGCCTGGGGGTCAGTCATCTTCTGCTTGTTGAATATGGCAGAATAAAGCCGCGAGAACGAGTTCTTCAGCGACTCACGCAGAGTACCCGAGGATATCTGCGACAGCAGCAAATTGAAATACTCCTTGCACATGTACGGGCTGTTGTTGTACCGCGACAGATTGTGCGTGATAAGCGGAATGAGCATCTGCGTACGCTCGTCGTTCAGCAGACTTCCGCTGACGTCCTTCAGCACCGCGAGAGTTTCACCCTTGAGGTAGTCAAAGTACTTGTCAGCGTCCGCCGCGCCCCATTCCTGCGAAAGGTTCAGCAGTTTGGCAGACAGCTTCTCGTTCGGGGAGAAATACTCCGACAGGAACTTCATGTTTGCACGCAGCGCGCCGAGTATCTCATTCTTGTTCTGGGCAAAGTTGATGGATTTCAGAAGATTTCCGATAAGCTCCTTGGTAGAGGGATCCGTGGTGGTCTTTGCCACCTCGCGCAGGACGTCATAGAACTCGTGACCGCTGAACATCGTGTTCTGCTGCTCCTGGTTCTGAATTTCCTGCACCAGCTCCTCCGGCTTTACATATAAGGCTGCGGCTAAGTCCTCAAGCTTTCCGTAAAGCTCGGTGTGTCCGTTGATGAGCGCCTGGTTGAGCACCTCGATGTTGAGCAGGTCCTTGAGCGTTTCCACTGCAAGGGTAGGGTCCTTTGCGACCTGCACCTGGAGCGGGATAAGCTCACGGTTGCCCATCTCCAGTCTGCTTCTTGCGCTGGAGGCCGACCCACTTCCGGCACCCTGGACTCCGGTGAGCTTGACTATGTCAAACGGCTCAGTATTCGGGTCCATAGCCCGTGAACTGTAGTTGTAGTTCTTGGCAGTGATAGGATTGTTTATCTGCGGTATCTGTGCCATGCTGACCCCTCCTGTCATAATTTCCAATGAATATATTGTACCATAAACCAGGCGAATAATAAAGTGTTTTTTGAAAAAAACATCATTTTTTCTTGAAAATACATATCCCTGACCCATAGTCACGGACAAAAATGAATCAATATGCGCTCCGGCGTATATCGGAAAGGAATGTTATTATGGCAAAAATCGAACCCGGCATGGAAGCGATGCTGGATATGTACTTCTACGAAACTAATTCCCTGCTTGAACAGCTGGACGAAATACTCCTGAGAACTGAGCAGGCGAATTCCTTCGACAGTGAGGACATCAAGGAAATTTTCCGTATCATGCATACCATCAAGGGCTCCTCAGCAATGATGGGTTTTGAGAACCTTTCTGTGCTGGCGCATAAGGCGGAGGACATGTTCTTCGTTATCCGCGAAAATCCTGACGTCATCACGGACGTAAGCTTCGTGTATGACCTGGTATTCCAGGTATCCGACTCCTACAAGGCACAGATTGAACTTATCCAGAACAACGTGAATGGCGAGTACGAGCAGATGGATTTCAGCGAGCTGATAGACAAGCTGCTCAAGGCGCGCGACGCCCTCGTCGGCGAAACAAAGGGCGATACGCCCGCACAGGCTGAGGCTATCGCTTCCGGTGCGGCACCCGACCCTGAGACCGGCGCGGCCGCAGCTCCCGCGGCTGCGGCTCCTGCTGCTTCCTCCGACAACACAACCACTGTACGCGTGTTCTTTGAGGACGGCTGCCAGATGGAGAACCTGCGCGCATTCCTGCTGATAAACACCATCAGGGATGCCTGCAAGACACTCGAGTTCACACCAGCTGATGTCGAAACCAACCCCGACACCGCCAAGGAAATCATCGAAAAGGGCTTCCTTATCACCTTTACGCCGCACGACAGCGTAGACGAGGTGCTCAACGCCATCGCCAGCGCGCTGAACGTACAGAGCTACGAAATAGTATCACAGCCTGCTCCGGCAACTCCCGCAGCTGAGGCTCCCAAGGCGGAGCTTCCTCCGGAGCCGAAGCCCGCAGCTGCGCCCGCTCCGGCAGCTCCCGCCCCTGCAGCCGCTCCTGCCAAGGAGCCGACTGCCGTTGAAAAGGCACAGGCAGCCGTTGAAAAGGTACAGCAGGCTTCCGGCGGCGCCCAGAAGCAGTCCCTCATAAGCGTAAACCTCGCAAAGCTGGACGCTCTGCACGATATCGTCGGCGAGATCATCACCACCGAGTCAATGGTAATTTCCAACCCCGACCTCGAGGGTCTGGAGCTTGAGAGCTTCAACAAGGCTGCCCGTCAGCTCAAGAAGCTCACCAGCGAGCTTCAGGATACCGTAATGTCCATCAGAATGGTTCCGCTCGCAGGCGTATTCCAGAAGATGAACCGTATCGTCCGCGATATGAAGAAGAAGCTCAACAAGGACGTTGAATTCGTCATGGAGGGCGAGGACACCGAAGTCGATAAGTCCATCGTGGACAGTCTCCAGGATCCGCTGATGCACCTTGTGCGTAACTGCATGGATCACGGAATCGAGGAGCACGTAGAGGAGCGTACCGCAGAGGGCAAGCCCGCAAAGGGAACCGTTAAGCTCACCGCGCAGAACGCTTCCGGCGAGGTAGTTATCACAGTATCCGACGACGGCGCTGGAATCGACCCCGAAAAGATCATGGCAAAGGCTCGCAAGCAGGGCATTCTGACAAAGCCCGAGAGCGAGTACACCGTCAAGGAGATACAGAACCTTATCCTCCTGCCCGGCTTCTCCACCAATGAAACCGTTACCGAATTCAGCGGACGCGGCGTCGGAATGGACGTTGTTAAGGCGAATGTCGAGAAATGCGGCGGCTCCATCATCGTGGACAGCAAGAAGGGCGAGGGCACGACATTCATCATCAAGATCCCGCTCACTCTGGCTATCATCGACGGTATGGAAGTCACCTGCGGCGACCTGGTATTCACCGTTCCGATCTCCACCATCCGCGAGAGCTTCAAGGCGGAGTCCAGCCAGATACTGCGCGACACCCGCAACAACGAGATGATCATGATACGCGGCGTATGCTATCCTATCCTGCGCATGCACGAGAAATTCGGCATAGACACCGCAGTCACCAACCTTGAGGACGGTATCCTTCTGCTTGTGGAAACAGACAACAAGAGCGTGTGCATTTTCGCCGACAGGCTTATCGGCGAGCAGCAGGTAGTCGTAAAGCCGTTCCCGGCGTACCTCAACAAGTACAACATCAAGGGCGAGGGACTTTCCGGCTGCACGATAATGGGCGACGGCAGCATTTCGCTGATAATCGACACCAATACGCTCATAGGTTAAGGAGGGGATCAGCATGACAAATGATGTTATAAAGGAGGCTGTTGCAAAGCAGCAGTCCACCGACAGAAAGCTTTCCAATGAAAACACCGTGCTTGGCAAGGTCATGACCTTCCACATCGGCGATCAGATATACGGCATTGAGATACAGTACGTCACTGAGATAATCGAGATGCAGCACATCACAAAGGTCCCGCATGTTCCGCCCTACATCAAGGGCATAATCAACGTGCGCAGTAAGGTAGTGCCGATCGTTGATATCCGCAGCCGCTTCGGCAAGGAGGAGATTCCCTACACAAGCCGCACCTGCATCATCATTCTCAGCCTGAACGAAATGTCCGTCGGAATAATCGTGGACAGCGTTGCAGATGTTGAGGATATCCACTCCCACGATATCTCCGCAACTCCGGAGAACCGCTCGGTGAATACCAATTCCTTCATTCAGTATATGATTCGCTCCGGCGACAACGTGAAGCTCATTCTCGACGTTGCCAAGCTGCTTGACGACGAGGGCTGATATGGAACTTTCTGACCGTGAATTTCACCGCCTTGTGGACTACATGCACGACAACTTCGGCATAAACCTGTCCGCAAAACGTGTGCTTATCCAGGGCAGACTGGGAAATATGCTCCGCGAACGCGGCTTTACAAGCTATGACCAGTACCTCGACGCAGTGATGGCTGATACCTCCGGCGCCGAGGTAACTACTATACTGAATAAGCTCACAACAAACCATACGTTCTTTATGAGAGAGCCGGAACACTACACTTTCTTAAAGGACACCGTTCTCCCCTGGGCGGTCGGGAACGCGAAAAACCACGAACTGCGTATCTGGAGCGCCGGCTGCTCCTCCGGCGAGGAATGCTACACCACGGCGATGCTCCTTGATGAGTATTTCGGCAGGGAAAAGTCCATGTGGGACACACGCATTCTTGCGACGGACATATCCCACAGCGTCATGGACAAGGCAAAAAAGGGAATATACAACGTTGAGGGAATGAAGGGACTCAGCAACGACTGGGTGCGCCGCTACTTCAACAAGGTGGACGACGAGCACTACGAGATCTGCCAGGCGATAAAGGACGAGATAATCTTCAAGCCGTTCAATCTGATGGATCCGATGCCCGAGAAATATATCCGCCGTCCGTTCGATCTGATATTCTGCCGCAACGTTATGATATATTTCGACCAGCCGACAAAAAATGCGCTGGTGAACCGTTTCTACGACGTTCTGAAGCCCGGAGGGTATTTCTACATCGGTCACGCCGAGAGTATCCCCCGCGGCGAAACAAAGTTCGAATACATCAAGCCTGCGATATACCGCAGAGGACTCAACACCTGACCAACGGGGGCGAATTTATGAGTAAGATCAAACTGCTGGTGGTGGACGACTCTCTGCTGTTCCGCGAGGTGCTCTCCCGGTTTATCCGGCAGGATCCGGACATCGACGTAGTAGGTACCGCCGGCGACGCATACAGCGCCCGGGATATGATACTTAAATACGAGCCGGACGTCATGACCCTGGATATCGAAATGCCGAAGATGGACGGCGTGGCGTTTCTGAAAAAGCTCCTGCCGCAATACTATCTTCCGACGATCGTCGTTTCCTCCTCAGTCGAGCAGAAGCCTGCCGCGCTGAATGCCGGTGCAGTGGATTTCATTCAGAAGCCGCTGGCGCGCACGAATGCGGAAATGCAGTCGTTCGCCGCAGACATCGCACGCGCGGTCAAGAAAGCGCATTCCGACAACAGCGCAAAGAACAAGCCGGAACCGTTGATAGTTCACACCGATCTCACCACAGCCAAGCGCTTCCGCAAGGCGGATACAGTTCTGGCGTTCGGGGCTTCCACAGGAGGGACCGAGGCGCTTGAGAGCGTGATACGCAATCTCCCGGCGGATTCTCCTGCGACGCTGGTCGTTCAGCATATGCCCGCGGGATTCACGAAGCTGTATTCCGAACGTCTTAACCGCAGCTGCAAGATGGAAGTCAAGGAAGCCGAGGACGGCGACCGCCTGCGCCGCGGATTAGTAATAATCGGAGCGGGCGAGCATCACCTGCGGCTCTGCCAGGACAACAGGGGGTATTACGTGTCCTCCAGACCCGGCGAAAAGGTATCCGGGCACTGCCCGTCAGTCGATGTGCTGTTCAACAGCGTAGCCGAAACCGCCGGAGCTAACTCCATCGGAGTTATACTCACCGGAATGGGACGCGACGGAGCAGACGGACTGCTGAAAATGCACCAGGCGGGCGCGTTCACGATAGGTCAGAACAAGGAGACCTGTGTGGTATACGGCATGCCGATGGAGGCGTACAAGATAGGAGCAGTGCAGGTACAGGCGCCGCTCTACGACATCGCTGACATAATTCAGCGCCAGCTTATTTAAGGCAATACCGCACAAAGATTGTGCGTGTATTGCGCAGTCAGATTTTTCGTCAGATTGTACAATGAGGACGACGCAAGGCTGACGCCTTGCTAGGACGAATTGTGCAAGATGACGGAAAA
>Ga0129310_1003265_pt1 | contig 10688 bp, 8 predicted proteins | sample Go1ome_2_FD_94433 | JGI IMG/M metagenome (GOLD analysis project Ga0129310, IMG submission 94433) | Western lowland gorrila individual fecal microbial communities from Wisconsin, USA - Go1022A metagenome | ecosystem: Host-associated > Mammals > Digestive system > Large intestine > Fecal | place...
ACATTTAGCTTGCCCACCGTTGCCACAATGTGGGTCTTTCCAAACTCTCTGGCAATTTTTTCAATCGCCAGCACACATTCGCTGGCGGCTGTCAGCGCATCCTTCCGGTACGGCATGGGCGTGGTTCCCGCATGATTGGCTTCCCCCTGTACGGTAACAACCTCCCGGTAAATGCCGGTGATGGATTTTACCGTTGCCACGGAAAGCTTTGCATCGTCTAAGTTGCGGCTCTGTTCAATGTGGCACTCGATAAAAGCGCTCATTTCCTTGTCCGTCATCCTGTCTTCTTTCAGCCGGGATAAATCGCCGCCTGCCCTTTTTATCGCCTCCGGCAGCGGCATGCCGCTATAACAGTCCGTGGCGGAAAGGAGCATCTCCTCCGGTATTTTTCCCGTAATGCTGCGGCTTCCCATGGTAGAAATGGAAAAGGGATTGGGTTCTTCTGCGGTAAACATCAATACCTCGTAGGGATGTCTTAACCAGATGCCGTTTTCCAAAATGCACTGCATCACTTCCAGTCCCAATAAAACGCCCATGGCTCCGTCATATTTGCCACCGTTCGGCACCGCATCGTGGTGGGAACCGATGACTATTTTTTTCAAATGCTCCGTACCGGGAAGTACGGCGTGGATATTGGCAATGGCGTCCGTATGTACCCTGGCTCCCAGCTTTTCCGCGTAATCCGTCAGCCATTTTCTTGCCTGCAGATCCGCTTCGCTTCCGATGGAACGGTCCACGCCGCCGTTTGCATTGAGGCCAAACTGTGCCAGTTCTTCGATATTCTGTTTCAGCCTTTCTTTGTTTACCCTAAGCTGCATACCCATCACCCGCTTTCTTTCGCAGCCGCTGTTTTTTCTTTAGTTGCTTTATTTCTCTTTTGTTGTTTGCTTCGTATATTTCCGTGTTTTATACCCGGTAATAGGTATCGTTTTCTTTCTCGTAGGTTTCCAGCCTGTTCAGCCGCTCCTCTAAGTTTTCTATCTGACCGGCAATGTCCCGCACCAAGTAATTCAGAAGCACGGTTGCCGTTCCGTAACAGTCGAAAATGGATGTGGAGGAAACCGGTACTTCTATATAATAGGAAGAATGCGGTATCAGGGGACTCAACATGCTGTTGGTCATAAGCCCGATTTCAAATCCCGCTTTATGCAGGGCGGCAATTTCCGTTATCAGGACATTGGGGTACCGGGGAAACATAATGGTAAAAATAAACGTATCTTCCGGCTTCTCCAGTATCAGGTTGTTCCATTCGGGGCTTCCCGGCAGCACAATCTGCACGTTGTCCCGGATTTTGGAAAGCATGTAATGTATCTGGTCCAAGAGTGTGGCGGAAATTCTTGCCGACAGCAAAACAATTTTTTTCCGGTCCGTCATCGCTTTTACTATCTTGCGATAGGCTTCTCCGGAAACAATTTCCGGCAGCCTGTTTAAGTTTTCCTGTTCCACTTCTATCATGCGTGCCAGATCGGCGTGTTCCCCGCGGATATTTTTCAGCCGGTCCGGTGCGGAAAGCGGTTCGTAAATGCTCTCCTTCCACTTTTTGGAAAATTCACTGTATCCGGCAAATCCCAGCTCATTGCAGAACCTTGTGACGCTGCCCTGGCTGATGCCCGCCCTCTTTGCCACCTCCGTGGCACTTAACATTCCCACACTCACCCAGTTTTCTTCCATGAAGGTTCCTAACTTATGAAAGGTGTTGGATGAATGGGAAACCCTTGCTACCTGATTTTTGAACTCCTGTGCTGACACCTTATTTCACCCTCTCTGCTCCGCTGTTTGTTCTTCCGTCATATCCCTTCCTGCTGCATGTTCCTCTGTTTGCCTTGTCTTTTATGCGGGTCCCGGTAAATCGGTAATTCCTACATGAATGATTCCGGGATTTTCTTCATCGCTTATGAGCTTTACCACACCCGGCTGTCCGGTTATCATGGCAAGCTGCCCTCTTTTTACAATGGTCTGCTCCAGCCGGAAATCATCTTCTTTACTATAGAAGAAATCCATGCCCACCGTCTTTTCAAAGACCGCCTTTCCGGTTTCCGAAATGACCTTTACAAAGCTCTTACAATTTTGATACATGACGTTAAAGTCTGTGGCTTTTCCATGGCTTACCGTTTCCCATTCACCTTCAAATGCATGGGGTTCATAGGGTTGTAAAGTAACCGGAACGCCCTTGCCGTGCTGTAAGACCATGCTGCCATTTAATAAAAGAATTTCCCGGTGGATGTCCGGCAGTCTCGTAAAAACGGAGGTTTCGTCCTCCACCGTAGCGGAGCTGATGCGGAAGAGAAAATTTCGTTCCTTATAGGACGCATCCTGCGGATACAGATACATTTCCGTGGTCTTTCCCCCCGACCAGACAGAAGTGGAAAATTGGGATTCGTCTATGATTTTAATTTCCATGCTCTCGCTTCCTTTCTTCCTCCGCAGTACGCTCCTGCCCAGAGGTCTTTCTTGCTTTATAGGAAATTCCTATAAAGCAAAAAAGACGCCACGATACTTGTTCGTGACGTCTTTGTCCTTGTTTATGGGTGTATTATATTTCCACTTATTTTCTTTGTCAATAGAAAAATGATAATTTCATCAATTTTATTTTCAAGATTGATATTTTCATCATTTCGTTAAAAGCAGGGCTGCCTATTTTGGCAAGATTGCTCTGCATGGTGCTTTTACATGCTTTATTTTTCTGTTCAAATTTGGAATTTGGGTTGTAGTTTTGGGCGAAACAAGCTATAATAAGATTTAGCAATGATTTAGGTAAGACTTCCTCTCCGGAACATTCACCGGTTACGGAAGTTTCGGATTACAGAATTTTGATTACAGAAAGGCATAGTGATTACAATGGAAATTTTATTATTGGGCGGCGGCCTTTTAATTATCATCTTTGCAGTAGTGGTTTCCGTGGTTTCTTCCGTGGTAAGTGCTATTGCGGCAGACCAGGACGACGCAGAAGATTAAAGTCTTCTGCGTTTTTTCTTTTGCTCCGCTTTCTGCCTGTATCTGCTTTTAAGAGAAAATTTGCCTGCGCTTCCCATTACTGTTCCGCAATCTTTGACGCCAGTTCTTCCAGGTACATCCATCTGTCCATTTTTTCTTCAAGCGCTGCTTTTAATTCCTCTGTTTTCTGATTTATTTCCTGGAGTTTTATAAAGTCGGAGGCATAGTTCGGAATACTCGCTTCCAAATCGGCAATCTGCTGCTCCATATCCGCAATATCCTGCTCAATGGTTTCGTATTCCTTCTGTTCTTTATAAGAAAATTTCAGTTTTCGTTTACCGGGGTCCCAGGTGCTTTTTTTATCGGTTGCCCCTTCGGCACCACCGTTCTTCGCAGATGCGGCTTCTTTATCTGCATCTTTCTGTGTGCTTCCTGTGTTTTTCAGTGCGCTTCCTGCGGATTTCTCCGTTTTGCCTGCATTTCGTCCGGTTCCCTCGGCTTCGTTTCCCATCTCCGCTTCCACACTTTTCCGCAGCAGATAATCGGAATAATTGCTCTCGTACTGCCGGATAATGCCGTCCCCTTCAAACGCAAAAATACGCTTCATGGTACGGTCTAAGAAATACCGGTCATGGGACACGGCAATGACAATTCCCTGAAAGGTATCTAAATAGCTTTCCAGAATCGTCATGGTGGCGATGTCCAAATCGTTTGTCGGCTCGTCTAAAATCAAAACATTGGGTGCTTCCATCAATACGCGGCACAGATTCAGCCGCCGCTTTTCTCCGCCGGAAAGCTTGCCCACAAGTCCATACTGGTCTTCGCCCGAAAACAAAAACTTTTCCAGCATCCTTGCCGCCGTGACCTTACCCTCCGTGGTATCGATAATCTCCGCCACATCCCGGATGTAATCAATCACTCTTTTGTCATCCGGCATGTCACATTCCTGCGCATAATAGCCGATTTTAATGGTCTGTCCGATTTCGATATCACCCGCATCCGGCTGCACGGCTCCGGTAATCATTTTCATCAGGGTGGTTTTGCCGCAGCCGTTCCTGCCCACAAATCCAACTCGGTCATTCTTTAAGAAAATATAGGAAAAATCCCGGATAAGTTCCTTGCCCGGATAGCTCTTGGAAATATGGTTTAACTCAATGGTTGTCCGTCCCATGCGGTTAGAAACGGAGCTTAGCTCCACGTTGGCGGAAACGGACTCCGTTTTGCGGTTCTTTAACTCTTCATATCGCTCCAGTCTTGCCTTTTGCTTGGTGGAACGGGCTCTTGCTCCTCTCTGCACCCAGGCAAGCTCCGTGCGGAGCAGGGACTGCCGCTTTCTTTCCGCTGCTTCCGCCATTTCCTCCCGGCTTATTTTTTCTTCCAGATAGCCGGAATAATTGGTCTCATGGGAATAAATTTTTCCCCTGTCGATTTCAATAATTCTACCTGCCACACTGTCTAAGAAATACCGGTCATGGGTCACCATGATGACCGCATTTTTTCTCTTTTTCAGCACCTCTTCCAGCCATTCCGCCATGTCGCCGTCCAGGTGGTTGGTGGGCTCGTCCAAAATCAGTAAGTCGGAGGGCGTAAGCAGCACGCTAATAAGTGCCAGACGCTTTTTTTGTCCGCCGGACAAGTGCCCGCAAGTTTCGTTAAAATCCGTTATTCCCAGCCGGGTCATCATATTTTTGGCATCGGTAATCAGGTCGGTAGCTTCCTCCTCCGTTTTTCCGTTCTCCCGAAGCAGCGCTTCTATCAGCGTATCCTCCGGCCGGAAAGAAGGGTGCTGGGGCAGAAAGCGTACCACCATGCCCTGCGCCCGGATGACCTTGCCCTCGTCCGGCTCTTCCATGCCCGCCAGAATTTTAAGCAGTGTGCTTTTGCCGGTGCCGTTAATGCCGATGATCCCGACTTTTTCCCCTTCCTGCAAAAAGAAGGAGGCTCCGTCTAAGAGCCTTCTTTCTCCGTATGCCTTTGTGATATTGTCAGCCGTTAAAATGTTCATGTTTTATCCTTTCTTAAGAAGGATTGATTATCATAAAGATGCGTAAACCGTCATGCGGAGTTTTCTCACTTCCTCCGTGGTGCCGGCATCCGTTTTCTGGATAAAATACAAAAATGCCATGTTTTCACTGGGGTCCATGGTGATGTAATTGCCCGTCCAGCCGTCCCAGCCGTACTCACCCACACTGGCATTGCAGCCGGCTTCACCGGGATTGCGCAGCACTCTCGTTAAAAATCCGTAGTCATAACCCCACAGGCTGTCCCAGTTAAAATCTTTCGCCTGCTCCTTGGTCAGATGGGAGCTTGTCATCAATTCCACGGTTTTTCGGCCTAAAATCCGCACACCGTCCAATGTACCGTAGTGCATCATCATGCGGGCAAATTTTGCGTAATCATCCACGGTGGAAACCAGTCCCGCTCCGCCGGATTCGTATACCACATCTTCGCCGTAGCCTTCCAGTCCCAGGTGATTGTCCGTATAGGGGATGAGTCTGCCCTCCTCGTTGCTCCACTGATAGCAGGCTGCTAGACGGTTCCTCTTCTCCCTGGGTACTACAAAGCCGGTATCCTTCATTCCCAGGGGCTCGAAAATTTCTTTCTGTAAGAAATTGCCGAAGGTTTCCCCGGAAACCACCTCTATGATACCACCTAAAATGTCCGCTGACAAACCATATCTCCATTTTTCGCCGGGATGGAAGCAAAGGGGCACCTTGGCAATCTGGCGGCAATACTCCAGCGTATCGGTATGAATGCCCTGCGCCAGTTTCTCTTTTAATTCCTTAAACAGCGCATCCATCTGTCTGCCGGGCTCGCAGCCCATATCCGGGTAGGTAAGACCGGATGTCATGGTAAGCAAATCCCAGATTTTCACCGGGCGCTTGGGTGGCACCAGTCTGCCGTCCTCCTCCATGACCTTGCAGTCCGCAAATTTGGGAATATACTTGGATACCGGGTCCCAGAGGTCGATTTTTCCCCGTTCCGCCAGTATCATGGTGGCTGCTGCCGTCACCGGCTTCGTCATGGAGTACAGGCGGAAAATGGCTTCCCTTTTCATGGGCACACCGTTCTCCTTATCCGCATAGCCGTGGCTCTTAAAATACACTTCTTTGTCATCCTTTATCATCAGCACATTGGCGCCGATGATGTGTCCCTGGGCAATGCCGTTTTCTACGATTTCTCCCATGGTTTTCTGGTAATCTGTCATTTTGGTTCCTTCTTTCTATGTTGTTGGGACGAAGCTGTGCTTCCTGCATTTCCTCGCAGACCCGCTTGCGCTTAGTATGCCGGGGTGCTGTGCCTTCTGCCGTTTCCTCGCAGACCCGCTTGCGCTTAGTAATCTGTGAAGCCGTGCTTCCTGCCGTTTCCTCGCAGACTCGCTTGCGCTTAGTAATCTGTGAAGCCGTGCCTTCTGCCGTTTCCTCGCAGACCCGCTTGCGCTTAGGAATCACCGTAGCAGTACGTAAGTTGCCAAAATACGGCAACTAAGTACTGACGGTGATTAAAAGTCTGCTTGGGAAAGGGCAGGAGGACACGGTTGTAAATCTGCTACTTGGGAAAGGGCAGGAGGGCACAGTTGTAAATCTGCTACTTTGTAAAAGGCAGGGGCACAGCCGTAAATTTGCTACTTTGTAAAAGGCAGGGGCACAGCCGTCGATTACTACCTTAAAATATCTTGATGTCCTTGCCGTCCCGGACAAAGACCGGGATAACGGACAGCGGGGCATCTACGGTAATCGTCTGACCGCCTTCGTACAGTTTTCCGCTTATCGCGTCTTTCCATTCTGCGCCCTTAGGTAAGTAAAGGGTTCGTTCTCTTGCGCCAAGCTCCATAACAGGAGCTACCAGCACATCCGGACCGAACAAGTAAACATCTTCAGTTTCCCAGCACTTTTTATCCTCCGGGAAGTCAAAGAACAGCGGCCGCATCACCGGTGCACCGGTTTCACTGGCTGCCCGCATGCATTCCCTGATGTAGGGACGCATATTTTCCCGGACAAATAAATACTTCTTTAAGATTTCATAGTTGTCCTCGCCAAAGCTCCAGACCTCGTTGTCCTGACCGGAGGTAAGCTGACGCACATTGTCAATAAACTCCTGCTCCCTTTCGTACCAGGGCGAACGCTCTCCGTGCATACGGAATACCGGGCAAAAAGCGCCCCATGCAAACCATCTGACCAGAAGCTCCCGGAAATCTTCGTCTTCAATGTTGCCGCCGACAAAGCCGCCGATGTCGCTGGTCCACCAGGGGATACCCGCCATGCCCATGTTTAAGCCTGCCTGTAACTGCTCCCGCATGGCGCGGAACGAAGAATGGATGTCGCCGGACCAGGTCAGCACTCCGTATTTCTGGCTGCCCGCCCAGGCGCAGCGCACCAGGGACATGATTTCTTTTTCCCCGGACTCTTTCAGTCCATCGTAAAAGCCTTTGGCATACATGGCAGGATAAATATTGCTGCACTGCAGCGCCGGTCCAATGTAATAACGGGTATTGTCAAAATCGTAGGGTCCGTATTCCGGCTCCGCTTCATCCAGCCAGAAAATGCGGATGCCCTTCTTATAATAATTTTCCTTGCATTTTTCCCAGACAAATTTTCTGGCGCCGGGATGTGTGGCATCATAAAATACCGTGTTGCCCATCCAGGTCATGTGGAGGCCGTTTCCCCTGTCGGAATGCACGAGATACCCTTTTCCGTTCATCTCCCAGAAATTTTCGCTGCGCTCGTCCACCGTGGGCCAGACCGAAACAACCGTTTCAATGCCCATATCCTTCAGTTCTTTTACCATGGCATCCGGGTCAGGCCAGTCTCTTTTTTTAAATTTGAAATCCCCCTGCATGGTCCAATGGAAAAAGTCCACCACAATGGCATCCATGGGAAGTCCGCGCCTTTTATGCTCTCTTGCAACCGCAAGGATTTCCTCCTGGGTACGGTACCTTAATTTGCACTGCCAGTAACCCAGACCGAATTCCGGCATCATGGGCGTTCTGCCCGCTGCCGCACTGTAATGCAGTTCGATTTCCGCCGGAGTGTCGCCTGCCGTGATAAAATAATCTAATTTCTTAGTTCTCTTTGCATACCATTCCGTCTTGTTGGTACCGAAGGTTGCCGTGCCGATTGCCGGGTTGTTCCAGAGGAAGCCATAGCCTCTGCTGGAAACATAAAAAGGTACGCTTGCCTGGGAATTTCGCTGGGCAAGCTCCAAGGTAGCGCCTTTTTTATCCAGATGCTTTTCCTGATACTGTCCCATGCCGAAAATTTTCTCATCATCATACGCTTCAAAACGCGCCGTCAGCTCATAATCGCAGGAGCCCATGACCGGCTTTAACTCTCTGGCATCCACACGAAGGGGCACACAGTACCGGTTAATACGGTTGCGGTTGCGCCAGTATTCCTCCGTAAGCACCTCGCCTCTCTGATTTAAGAAACGAATCCAGCCCTCGGGACTTACTTCCGCCGTAATTTTTCCGTTGGTAAGCGTTGCCACCGTACCGGTCTGGTGATATTTTTTCCACTCTTCTCCCTTGTACCAGGGGTCCGTCACATCCACTTCCGTGAACGTAATCACCGGCGTCACTTCTTCCACCTTTTCGCAAAGCGCCCAGTCGTTTTGGTCCATCTCCGGCTCCGCCGTCATGCGGACGCGCAGGGAACTTTCTCCCCAGCATTCTATGTAAACCCGTGTGAGTCCTTCTTCGATAACCAGCCTGTTTCCTTCCTGCCTGACCATACCTGCCTCCTGTGTGATAATTTATTGGTAACTTAGTTCTATTTCATTTTATTATAAGGAAAAAACAGGATAACGTATACCCTGTTTTTTGTAGTTTGAATACCTTACATTTTGTGAAATTTTACTTTGCCGTTCTCCGGCGTTTATCTATTTTTTCAACGATTGCGTACCCTATAATTCCCGACAGAATGCCCACTACAGCTCCACCCAGTACATCCGTCGGATAGTGCACATAAAAATACAACCGTGAAAAAGCAATCAGTACTGCCAGAACAAGTGCGGCAATCCATGCCTTTTTCATTTTTGCCAAAAACAAAGCCGTCATAGCCGCAAAGGATGCAGCCGTATGCCCCGACGGGAAAGAAAAATCAAGGGGCTTTTTTATGAGAATGGCGATAGCCGTATTGACATCATACGGTCTCACCCTTGCCACCAGATTTTTCAAAATGAGGTTGCATAAAATAAGGTCCATTAGAAGCGCTGCCGCTACGATTATCCCCGTCTTTCTCGTCTTCGGCAGTATCAGCAAAACAACCGCCAGCACAATCCAGATGATACCGGCATTGCCGAGACTGGTGATAAATGCCAGTATTTTATCAAGCAGCGGCGTATGTATGGTCTGTAAAAAATCCAGAAATCGAAGTTCCATGAGTACTCCTTCTTTGTTATGGTATGGTCTCTATGTCATAAGCCTTCGCCTTCAGGACAATCGTTTCTTTCCCAAACACCTCTTTAATCAGTTTCCGCTCTAATTGCTCTCTTCTTTCCAGGTGCTTCAGCAGTCCTTCTTTGCCCAAAAGCCCGTGCATCTGCCCATAGGGAGATGCCTCTATATAATTTACCATAAGTGGGAACCAAAGTTCCACACCATTTTCATCCGCTCTTTCTTTTTTTATCACTTCCAGACTGCCCGCGATATCTTCTACGTCCAGATAAAGAATTTTATATGGCTTATTTTGCAGGATTTCATGCACTTTTCTGTAGAAAGCCAGGATTTCATCGTCCTGCAGTTGCAGATACAGCATCATGTTTTCCAGAATATTCTGAAACATGGCACATTCAAAAATTTCACCCTCCGGCTCCCATGCCGAAAACCTGGAAAGTACTGTGTTTTCAAATGTTTCCCTATCCAGATTGCCGTTGTAGATTTCAAACTGCTCCATGTATTTGTGAAAGCCTGGAATATCCGTCAGAATCCGCGTATAGGGAATGACATGGTGATTTTTCTCCAGCACGGAGTACCTTGCCATTTCCTCCGATAATGACGGAAATCCTGCAAGAATTTCCTGATAGGTCGTTTCATCCACATAGGCGCACCACGCCAAATCCACTGGTGTATAATCTCCCTCCCGGCAGACCGTTTTCTCCGGATATTTTACTGCCAGGCGGTTTACCAGCGTGCTTTTGCCCGCTCCCTGCAGGCCTTCTATGAAGTACGACTGTTTTTGTGTCATAACGTTTTCCCCTCTATGCACCGAAGCAGCGCTTCGCACCCCTTTACCACATCTTCGTAGGTCTTTCGGAAGTCCCCCGTATACCAGGGGTCCGATATGGGCCTGTCCTCTCCCGCAAAGGAAAGCAGCAGTTTTATTTTGCCGCCCTGATGCCCCGTCATCCGTTCTATGTTTTTGATATTCATATAATCCATGCCAATCAGATAATCATACGCATCATAATCGGACTTTTTTAGCTGCACCGCCCTTTTCCCTTCGCAGGAAATCCCGTGCTTCGCCAGTTCTTCCCTCGCCGGCGGGTACACCGGATTGCCGACACCGTTCCATATTTCTTCCGTACTCGTTGCCGCCGAAGCGACTTCAAACTGGTCGGCAAGACCACGTTTTGCCACCATATCTTTGAAAACAAATTCCGCCATGGGGGAGCGGCAGATGTTGCCGTGGCAAATAAATAAAATCTTGATTTTTCTCATATTTCCAGTATTTTCGGGCTTTTCAAGCCTTTTTACCTTTCTTCATTTTTCACTTATTCTGGCATATTTTGGCATATCTTTGCATATTTTTGTCATC
>Ga0129310_1003267_pt1 | contig 10687 bp, 8 predicted proteins | sample Go1ome_2_FD_94433 | JGI IMG/M metagenome (GOLD analysis project Ga0129310, IMG submission 94433) | Western lowland gorrila individual fecal microbial communities from Wisconsin, USA - Go1022A metagenome | ecosystem: Host-associated > Mammals > Digestive system > Large intestine > Fecal | place...
GTCCCCATATTTATCAAGGCAGTTCTTGTGGACTGTCAGCTTTGCTGCGCCTAAAATTATTTGTGAAGATGGTCGTGGGAGGTTAGGTGAGATTGGTTTTTGTTAGCTTAATGGCATTGACTCAAAAATACCTTTAAAACAAGGAAATACTGAGTTGATGTTATCTTTCCCCCTCCTGCGGCGGGGGAAAGATAAACGCCAACTATATTCAGTTCCCGATATAACATCGTTTATTTTGGTGTGTCAGCGGGATAACCACAAATATAAATAACGGGATCGCAGTTGTATTATGCAAAATAATCAAGGCGGGTAAAAGGCTTTGAATAATTCTATAGAAACTTCCGAAATTTGACGAACAGGAGAAAAAATGGTTGATTTCTTTAGTAAAATCATTTATAATAATGGTGTAAAAAGTGCGGAAACACCCTGTTTATAGCCAGAAATGAGGTATAGCATGATAAAACTTATCGCCACCGACCTTGACGGAACAATGCTCGATGACCAGAAACGCATGCCCGAAAACTTCGACAAGGTACTGCAAGACCTGACCAGCCGCAACATTCGGTTCGCCGTTTCCAGCGGCAGGAGCTTCTGCACACTGCGCAAGCAGTTCGGCAGATATGTTGATGACCTTATCTTCATATGCGACAACGGCGCTTATGTTTATGATAAGGGCGAAGTGGTGTCAATGTCGGTACTGCCCGATGACGCTGTTCGCAACATCGTGCGCTACTGTGAAGAACTGGGGCTGACGGTACTGCTCTGCGGCAAACGCGGCACATGGCACAACACTGCTGAACCGTCACATGTAGCTGAGATAGCAAAGTACTACATCAACCAGCAGAAACTCGATGACCTTTCTTCTTTCGATGATGAGATATTCAAGGTCGCCATAATGCAGGCGGGCGGCATCGAAAACGGCGCTTATCCCAAACTGAAAGCCAGATACGGCGATTATTTCAACGTTCAGCTTTCGGGCGAATGCTGGGTCGATATAATGAATCACGGCATAACAAAAGGCTCGGCACTGCACAAGATGCAGAACAGGCTGGGCGTTGACTACGGCGAAACGATGTCTTTCGGTGACTATCTCAACGATATTGAGATGCTGGAAAATTCCTACTACAGCTTTTCAATGGAAAATTCGCATTCGCTGGTAAAAAAAGCCGCGAACTTCTCAACAGGTTCAAACAACGACAACAGCGTGATGAAAGAGATAATCAAGCTGTGCTTCAATTCGTGATATATCATAATAAAGGCGGAGAATTTGCGTTCTCCGCCATTTTTTTCGCTCCGCCTGAAATGAAATAGTTCACCCATGCCGACACAGCCGCAAATGCCGACACAGTCACAAATGCCGAACCCTTATTTCTCCTGCATAAGCGTATCCATAAAAAGCGGAGGTCATGCAACACACATGACCTCCGCTATCTTATTCAGCCTGTCACAGACTTTGCCCCGCCGCCACACGAAATTTATCTTCATTGCCATCTATGGGGCGGCGAGCCGCGCCGTCCGCGCTTAGGACCTTAGGACCTACCATTTCCAGTCTACGAAGAAACGTTCTTCGGTGGGGTTGTTGGCGGCTTTCTGACGGAAGTATTCTGTCAGAGCGGCTACGATTATCAGTACGATACCTGCCAGCAGGAGGTATACCCACCATGCCACAGCCGCAAGGAAATCACCTGTGATGTACAGCGTCAGACCCAGCAGAGCCGCCGCCGATACAAGGAACCATCTTCTGGTCTTCCTGATGAAGGAGTATATCAGCAGTACCAGCGAAACACTCAGCACTATCAGCGAGTTGGTAAGCGACTGGTTCATCAGACCGTCAACTATCAGCGTGATGAATGCCGCCATGAATACCGCCTGACTGAATTCGCGGGATATCTTTTCTTCGTCTGCCCATATCTTCTTCACCGCCATACCGAATGCCACGATTATCAGCAGTATTATCTTCATGGTCAGCATGCTGTTCTCAAATACCATGAAAGGTCTTACCATGAGCGCCAGACCTGCCGATGCCGCCGCAAGTGTGACGGCTGTGCGGTTTGCCCTTGTGCTGTGTCTGCGCCTGCTAAAGTTTGCAAGGAACACCGTCAGTTCAATCAGGGCTATGAACAGCCTTGCCCTTTGCGGGAACATCATGCTTATGGCACTAAGACAGCTGAATATGCTCAAAAGTATGCCGAAATGCGCTATGTCTATGTGGAACTTTCCGTCCTCGTCCTTCTTTATCAGCTTTTCAGCGAACATCAGCCGCGATGTCACCGCCAGCAGTGCTGTCATGACCATCGAGAAGACTACCATCGCATTTCCCGCTCTCATCGGGTCGTACCATATCGAATTTGCTGTCATCGATGCGCCCATGAACAATGTCGCTATCGGCAGCGCCGCATGCAGGTTCTTCTTGGAAAGGTGTATCACCGCGAACAGTGCCGCGCTGACTATCATAACAGATACACCCGCCATCACAGACCTGTAGCTGTTTGCCGCATTCATCAGTGCTATCACAGCACCCGCTTCGGTGCTGTACTTCATCGTTCTGAACTTCTTGTCCTCGCGCCTGCCAAAGCTGAGTATGTACGCCGCCGCGCAGAGAACGCCTGCGCATACCGCCATAGCCATTGGCAGATAGTGCATCTTGTATTGCCAGTCGAGGTAGTCAGCCAGCAGTGAAGCTGTTACTATCTCAGGCAGAGGCAGAATTATACGCATGGGCTTTCTGAGGAAGTGTTCATCGTCAAAGGCATCGACTGTAACGAACACTGCCACCATAAGCATCGTTATAACGCCGTAGGGGAGTGCCGCATCCTGCATCAGTGAGAAACCGTTCAGACACAGCACCGCCATGAACAGCAGGTCGGAGGTCTTTGTGTACAGCGGCTTGAACATGCGGTAAAGCACCAGTCCTGCCGCAGTGAACATAGCTAAGATGAACGTTGACGAATGCGGAGGCAGTTTTATATTATTGTCCAGCAGTTCGGTAACTATCAGGAATGTTGCCATCAGCGCGAAGCCCTGACCGCGAAGCATGTGCCTGTTTTTGGTGCGGATGCCGTAGTAGGTCAGTTCTATGGTGATGACCGCCGCGATGACAGACTGTATCCATGTGAGGTGGTTCAGCTCGTCAAGCACTGACACGATGCAGATGATGCCGTAGAACGACCTTACACCTGCCAGCACATAGTCTGCCTTGAAGAGCAGTTTGTCGGTTCTGCGGAGATGATAGTATACGAATGTTCCCACAGCCGCAATACCACAGCAGATAAGTGCGAAATAATTGATATTGTCAAGCGGAAGTGTTGCCTGCCAGAGCGCGCATGTCAGGAACAGAGCGTGCAGTCCCGTTATGCGCTCGTTTTTCAGTGCTATGCCGTAGAAAAGACCCTCGATGCACAGCAGACAAGCTATGGTCAGCGCTATCCAATTGAAGTTCAGTACGTATGCCGCAAATACCAACATGCTCAGCACAGCATATACTGTACGTACTGCCTTAAGCAGTTTCGGGGTCTTGAATGACAGCCTGTCAGCCCTGTTCAGCAGGTAGTAAGCAAGTGTGCCCACTGCCGCCACGCCGCAGAGCATCAGCGCGAAGTATTCGTAACTTCTTGTGTATTCGCCCAGCTTTGACAGCATCAGTGTCAGTGCCAGCGCATGGGCAAAGAGTATCTTCTCGCTCTTCTTCACTATGCCGATATAGAGCATCTCCAGCGCGAATACTGCACAAATGCCGAAGCAGTCGTAGTTCCATCTGATAAAGTCTGCCAGTACCACAGCAATAGCCGCCATGCCGTATATCACCCGCATGAATGCGATGACATGTGAAGCCTCGAAACGCAGTTTGTTCTTTTTGCCGATGGCAGTGTAGAGCATAGTGAATGCCGCCAGCAGTGCAGTCACCCAGAACGCGAAAGTGCCGATATCATCAATAATGAACGCGCACTCAAAGAGTATGGCATTCAGGAACAGAGCATGTGCGAACAGCAGTTTCTCACTGCGCATATATATCGCGAGTATCAGCAGTTCGGCAGTTATACCGCCTGCCATGAGCCAGTCTGCCCATATCCATTCCAGCCATTGTGTCATCAGCTGATACATGCAGATAACTGCTGTGCATGTACGCAGTATAGCTATTATATTGCCTGCCTTGAAGAGGTTCTTCCCGTACTTTCTGAGTATCAGGTATGCCGCAGTACCAACTGCGCATATTCCCCAGATAGTGAGGCTGAACCACTGGAAGCGTTCAGCACCGTACAGTCTGTACGGCATGAGCCTGTATACGCTCCATGCAAGTAAAATGTACTGGGGTACGACAGTTTCAGCCGAACGCCTGATGATGACATATGCGGTCAGTTCTGCCAGCATAAGACCCATTATCGTCCAGTGTAAAGCGTCCCAATTTTCTTGGTTTAACAGAGTCACCAATGCGGGCAGACCCATTATTATACGCATCAGTATGATGGTAAGTCCTGTATCGACACGGGACTTTTTCAGCTTGTCGAGTATCCTGCAAAATGCTGTGCCGACTATGCCGAAAATAAGTATTATCAGGGTAGTTTCCGCAAAGCCGATACCTGCCTTATTAAATGCTTCGTTATCTTTTGCAAGGTAGAGGAAGTTGAACATAAGTGCTGTAACAGCCGCCCAGTTAGGTATAAGAACGTGCTGTTTGCGGCGTACAGCCGCCAGTACCGCAAAGTCTGTGATGATAAGACCTGCGGTGATATACTGAACAGCAGAGTATTCAGGCGTGAACAGCGAGAATAATGCCGCCGCCGCGAAAAGTATCCTTATTATATAGTAGGTGCGTTCGGCATTGAATGTTATCCTGTCGGTCTTTTCGAGCCATACATATACCCAGCCGCCGACCATCGCGAATATAGCCGCGATGAGCGCGAACACACTGTAGTCGGTGATGTTCAGGTAAAGGCTGAAAGTGCCTGCGAGAATGAATGCTGTGTGTGCCATCAGCCACTTTTCGCTCTTAAGGCGTATCGCATGCCACAGGCATTCGCCCATGAGTATGATGCAGATGCCCCAGCCGAATACAGACCAGCCGTAGCCTGCGCCCTGACTCATATCCATCAGCAGCATCGGTGCCGCCATGACAAGGTAAGCCGCTCTTATAAGTATGTGCAGGCAGTAGATGACCTTTGTGGGTTCATAGCCCCTTGATCTCTTCCAGAGGTATACTGCCGTGAAAGCTGTGCCTGCCGCAGTTATCAGCAGTGCGAAGGCGGCGTAGTTGCGCTGGAAATAGTTGGCTATCTGTCCCAGCAGGAAAGTACCCGATATCGCCATCGAGAAGACTGCCGCATATTCGCAGAAAGGCTTTTTGAATATCTTCATGGCTCGCGCCGAGAAGAATGCCACAAGCAGTGCGCCCAGCGCTAAGAAAAGCATCTGCCCCCTGCCCTCGATGCCGAACCATGCACCGAACAAGCCGAAGTAGCCTGTGGTTATGTAGGTTATGGTCGTGTAGACCGAGCCGAGTATGTACATCGCGGCAGAAGTGCCGTGTATGTTGAGTTTCTTGTCTGCAACGGCGTAAATGCCGAAGAACAGTGCCGCCTGTGCGCCCAGCACGCCGACTCTCGCCCAGTCGCTCATGGATACCCAGAACGCTGTTGAGAATATCATGCCCGCCAGTACGATAAAGGTTATGCCTATACCCGTGAATATCGCCGCCGAACTGTACTGACGCTTGGGGCGAGGCTGGCGTATCTTTTCGGGTTTCTGCTGTGCCCAGCTTGGCAGAGGTCTGTTTTCATAGCTCTGCATTGTCTGCGCCGCCGCAGGTCTTGCAGGCTGAACAGGTCTTGCATTCGGCTGAACAGGTCTGCCATACGGCTGAACAGGTATGCCGCTCGGCTGAACGCTCTGTCCCTTTTCGGGCTGAGTATTTTCTAAGTTGTTGGTTTCAGATATTTCAGCAGGCTTTTCGGCTTTTTCAGCAGTCTGCTCTGCTTTTGCATCATCACGCTTGATAAGGTCAACGCCGTCGTGATGGTGCTGAGGTGTTTTCTCTATGACAGCAGGCTTCTCTTCTGCCTTGCTGACAGCCTCAGCGCTCTGCTGAACGGTCTTCGCCTCTTCGCTGAGGAGTTTTTTCATCTCGCTGACAGCTTCGTTCTCAGCAAACTGCTTGTGAATTTCTGCCGCAGGTCTTGCCTCTGTCTTGTCGGCCGTCTGCACAGGCTGATAAGGCGTGTTAGCCGCAGGACGCTGAACGTTGGGCATACTGCCGTTGGGCATGTTGCCGTAAGGCGGTACACCATGCGGAGGTACAGGCGGCATGCCGCCCTGTCTTTGAGGACCGCCTGCCGCAGGATACATACCGTTCTGCGGCGGCATTCTGCGTCTTGGGTCTGCATCTAAGGTCGTCATTTCGTGATTGCTTATGCGGTTATCATATAAAAGCCGTCTGATAAAGTGTTTTGTTTTTTTCAGTTCTCTGCTTCGCGATATTGATATCGGCAGAAGAAATATAGGCGACAAGCACCATAGTACTACCAGCAAACTAAACATGATTATCTCCTTATAGTGACCCGCGTGGGGGATTTTTTCTGTGGTATGTTGTCTTACCTTTTGGATATATCGTTATTATAACATACTGTTCACAAAAAATCAACAGCAGGGTAAAAATTCACTGCGGCAAGATATGCGTATGGGAACAGCGTCATTATTACATCAAAAGCGAACAGTCCGCGCCGCTTTGCACTGTCTTTACCAAAGAAAACAGCGGCGCATGCCATGCTTATGATGATATGTGCGGCACCGACTGCCGCAAATGCGAGGTGTGCTGTCATATTCCAAAACTTGCAGTCAGCACCCGTCAGTTCAAATAATATTACTATCAGCCAGCCCGACAGAAATATCACCGTATATGCCGCGATATTTGCCGCCGCCGTGAGTTTCTGTGCTTTCATGCTATCTCCTTTTATATACGTTTGCCGCCGCAGAGTTTTGCGGTGTTATCCTACACAAATATTTTGTCGCGGTTTTGTGGGTTTTGCCCGCTAGATCAATTTGAAAAGCACAAACAGCGGTGCTATCACCAGCGCGAACACCCAGCACAGTATATTCAGCGGAGTGCTTTTTATCGGGTATTTTTTCGCCAAAGCATAGCACGCCAGCAGGTATATGGGAACTATCAGCACGCAAGCCGCAACTTGCAGTACTTTCGACCCGAAAACGAATATGATGTCATTTCGCAGACCCTTGATAAGGGAGTATTCAGCGAACACCGCCGCCATCGCCACCATCAGCGTGTAGAGTATTCGTAAGGCTGTGGTAAAAAACGCTGATAAATTCTTCATTCTATCATCTCCATGTCCATATAGGACCAACAATTATAATGCCCCGGAATAAAAATGTTGTCAGAACAAAAAATTCCGAAACGCCCCGGTAGACCGCCCTGAACTTTTTCACTGTCAGCGGTCTGATAAAATAAACAGCTATAACAGCCAGCTGTAACAGTACGAAAACTATAGTTTCTTCTACGGCTGGCGATATATAGTAAACGACATAAAATTTCATACATATCCCGCTCACAGATACCATTATCGCAGTATCTGCGAGCAGTCTATGTGAAATTTTTTATGTCTTTTACTATAAAAAACTCAGCCGCGCCTTTAGATGCGCCCTTGGATATCAGCCATATATTAGCCGAAAGAAATGCTGTGATGTTTTGCCTGTCAAAGCCCATTTCATCGTATCATCTCCCTGTTATACGGTCAGCAGATACGTTATCAGCGGCAGTAATATGAAAACTTCCGCCCATAGCGCCGCATCTGCATATTTATTGCGTACAGGCAGTTTTTTTGATAAGGCGCGGCAGGCAAAAATGAACGCCGCAGGCAATATCGCCGCTGTTAAGACGTAGTCAGTCCCCGACCTTAAAAACGGTATGCCGCCGCTTTCTGCCTTGCTGATGGTTTTCGTGAACAGGTACAGCGTGATGTAAAACATCACCGTGTTTGACACAAGCCTTATCGCGGCATCGCGCACCATCAGTTCTGTATCAGCGCCGAATATTCCGCCGCCGCATTTCTCACCTTTTCAAGGCTGAATGATGAATACACACAGCGGTCGCCCGCAGTCAGCAGGCGGTAGTGCTGTGAGATATAGTTCTGCTGTATCTTCCATAATTCGGTGGATTCTATCTGCCGCCACCATACTTTCCCGCCGTGAGTCTGACGAAAGTTGATGCTGGTCTCATCGAAAGCCAGCGCCTTTACAAGGTCGCTCATCTCGCCGCCGAAAGAATTCTGCAAAACGGTGCTGTCAGAAAATATCACCGCCAGCGCCGCCGCGCCCGTCCAGCCGATGAGCGTGCGCTCCTTCTCTATCTCCACCAGTGTTTTCTTCGATATGCCCAGACAGTGCGCCATCTTGTCCTGATTAAGACCGTACTCAGCCCGCACCAGCTTGACGCTCCTGCTCATCATGGCTATGAATTCATCGCGCTTCATTTTATCCCTCACAATTTAAGTTATCCCATGCGCCCGTCCCGATACCCTTAGCGGCACGAAAAGGGTGCATTCTTCTCCAAAAGTGTACTCTTTCTTCTTTGGTGTAATTTTACACCTTTTGCGTGAAAATGTCAATAGCTGTGTAAAAGTTTCATCATATTTTCACTTTCGGACACAAAAAAACACCCGCGCGGAGTATCAGACTGCCGTTATAGGGTGTGTAACGGAAAAATCAACGCAAAAGATCCCCCGCCGCAGGGCAGGGGATCACTTATTCTATGACTGTTGCCGCTGTTCTTTTTTCTTGCGCTCGGTTCGCACATAATCATCGGTCGAGTAAACAAGGCTGACTTTTTTCGCCATGTACTCATTAGCCTGTGTCGCCTTGTGTACAGGCTTCATGCTTCCCTTTGCAACAAGGAAAACTATCAGACCCACCACCAGTGCGGCACCCAGAATAAACGGTATGCTCTTTGTTATCAGATACAGCAGGACTGCTGCCGCCAGCGCTGAACCGCCTGTCATAATGCCCAGCTTTGTGCCGTCAACAGGCAGGTCGCCCGTGAAATTGCCTGTCTGACCGTTCATCGCGAAATTCCACTGTTTGCCGTTCCAAGAAGTCGTCAGATACCATATGGGTAAAAGCGCATACTTCTTTTTAGTGTAGTTGACCTTGTAATCGCCCCGCGTTTCGGTGACTTCATCGTGTCTGACGGTCGCTCTGGTCTTTTGCTTTGCTGTGTTGGTGACGCGCTTTTCGGCTCTTTCAAGGTCGTCATCGCCCTCAACATCGAACCTCTCAGCCAGAAAACCCGGCATGTAGGTCATCGAGAACGGTTTCAGCTGACCGAAGTCAAAAGGCTCTACCGAATCCATTATATCATCGGGCATTCTCTTTGAAGCATCGGCGGGCACATTCTCGAAAGCGATATTTCCGCGCCGATCAGCCTTGTATATCTTCCTTGTTATCTCAGTGCCGTTATCGGTAATATCAGCCGCCTCAAACTCGGCATCGATGCTCACCGAACCGTCATACAGCCAGAAAGGCACATAAACGCCCTGTATCTCCTCGACTCTGCTTCCGCTGAGGAAATCTTTAGGTATCAGCTTTCTCTTCTCGTAATAGCCCTTGTACTTTTCCATCGCCTGTTCCTTAGTGAACGCGAACGGGATCACAACATCGGGCTTTATCGCACCCGAAAGCTGTGCTTCGATGACAGTAGTATTGTCGCAGTAGGGGCATCTTGTGGCGGCGGTATTCTGGTCGCACAATATCTCTGCCCCGCAGGTGGAACAGCTGTATGCACGCATACCGTCAGCGTCCTCGCCCCAGTCAGCGCCCGACTCCTTTATTTCTTCCTCTTCATTCTGCTGATTGAAGAACTGCTCAGCCTCTTCCTGTGAAAACACCGAATCACAGAATATACATTTCATTTTCCCGATAGTTGGGTCAAACTGCAAAGTACCCGCGCAATTCGGGCATACAAGCTGTGTAGATGTAGCCATTTTTTACTCCTATCTCAAATGGGGGCTGACCACGTTCGACGCAGTCAACGTTACCCTCATACCCCAAACATCAGCTTTGCTGATGTTGTGCGCCGCCTGCCAACGCAGGCTATTTGGCAGGTATCAGGGCTTTATTTCGCCCGCGTTATTTGGTTTTGGGTCGTTTTTTGAATGCCCCGTGTGTGCCGAACATCTCGGCAGGCGGGGAAAGATAAACGCCAACTATATTCAGTTTCCAATATAACATCGTTTATTTTGGTGTGTCAGCGGGATAACCACATTGTGAATTGTGAATTCCAAAAAGTTCCGCTCTTACATTTGTAGCTATTATAACACATTATTGAAATAAAATCAATAGTTTTTATGAAATTTGACCCATTTAGTTCATAAAATTCCGGCTTTTACATCGTGCGGAATGTCTGCTTTTGCTTATAGCGATCCAACTTTTTAAATTCACAAAATCCGGTCGCAAAAGCTGGGATTTATGGGTTTTGTGACTGGATTTTGTCTGAATTTTAAGGCGGATTGCTAAAGGGTTCGGCTGACTGCTGTGCAGAAAACGGAAAAAGACAGAGCGGGTCTGTGATCCGCCCCACATTGTGCGTACAGCACAAAAAAGCCCCTATGGAAAATTAAATCAAACAATGAACTGGCTTCGCAATTCAAGCGGAGTCAGTTTTGTTTTAAGTTGAATTCGCTGGTGA
>Ga0129310_1003270_pt1 | contig 10684 bp, 8 predicted proteins | sample Go1ome_2_FD_94433 | JGI IMG/M metagenome (GOLD analysis project Ga0129310, IMG submission 94433) | Western lowland gorrila individual fecal microbial communities from Wisconsin, USA - Go1022A metagenome | ecosystem: Host-associated > Mammals > Digestive system > Large intestine > Fecal | place...
AACTCAGTGTATTTCCTTCTTGTCAGATAAGCAGTATATTTTCGGTGAAAAAGGTAAATCAGGGAATGATCAAAATCTGATACGTACATAAAATTTACAATAAAACTGCGATGTGGCTGAAAGAAACTGCCAGGTGGTAGCTTTTCTTTCCATTGAGCAATTGTATGTATGGATTCATAATCCTGTGTAACTGTGTGGACAATTGTACGTCGATTGCAAGCTTCCAGATATATAATGTCAGCAACAGCCACAGTGTGAACAGAATGTTTTGATTCAATTGGAATATGACGGTTCTCTGTACTGTATACACGCAGAGCATCTTTCATATTCTGGAACAAACGATGCTTTTCCAGAGGTTTTGATAAATAACGAAAAACGTGAAAACGCATAGCTTCATCCAGATATTCAGCGTAAGATGTTACAATAAAAATTATAATTTTTGAGTTTCGTTTTTTTAATTCCTGTCCGGTAGCAATTCCAGAAAGACCAGGCATTTCAATATCAAGAAAAACGATATCTTTTTTATCTGTATTTGCTAACAGCGCTTCTCCACTTTTAAAAATCAAAAAATCTGGACAGGTTAAATTATTGCGTTTAAAAAACTGCTTCAAATATGATGAAAGTTGTTCTGTAAATAAAGTATCATCGTCACAAATTGCAATTACCATTATAAATCTCCCTATAACGATAATTATACGAAAAAGGGGATTGGTTGGCAAGAAAATAGAATGAAAAGACGAAAATAAAGAGATTTTGGTTGCGAAAGCGTAGATAATCTAAGAAAAATGCTGTGTATTCCAGTTTTTTTGATTTTTCTGAACATACAATTTGATAATATCATTAATAATATTGAGATCTTCAGAAGAACATTCTGGGCTGTTCTAGGGAAAAATGAGCACAAAGAGAAAAAGTAAAAACATGAAGCAGAGTATAAGAAGTGTATTGAATGCGGTATTGTACGTAGAGGCAAATTCAACATCATCGCCTTTCTTTTATGAAGTGAAGACACCGAAAAAACTTTCTAATTATCGAAAAGAAAGATGATTTTCAGATGTGCAGGGAAAATAGCACAGCAATTATGGCTGTCCGAAATTATTTCCGAAGATGAGCGCGAGTTGTATCAATATGCAGTTTTTTCAATTATGAGTACGATCATTCCGTTGATCATGGTTATGATAATCGGTGGGATTTTAGGACTGATGAAAAATGGAATAGTCATGATTATACCATTTCTTGTGATAAGAAAATTCAGCGGTGGATTTCATGCGAAGCGTGAAGGGGTATGCATTTTACTATCTGTTATTGTAGTAGTCGGTTGTATTATGTTGACAGCATGCTGCAAGGCTAATATATGGTTGAGTGGTGGAGTTCTTGGTGCTGTGTTAACGATATCGGTGTTTAGTCCGGTGGTATCTGCAAACAGAGATATACCTAAAAAGGAAAGATGTATATGCAGAAAAATTGCAGTTATTTTGACGGTGATATTTGCAGGCATTTATGTTGCATTAAAATTTTGGGATTATAATCAGTTTGCGGTATGTATTGCTATGGGAATTATATTGACTGCTGTTTTACAAGATCTAGCATGGATACAGAAGAAATGTATACTTAAAAATCAGGCGATTATCGAAAGATAATCGCCTTTTTTGATGATGTACGGAATAGAAAAAATTAATTGACCAAAAGTAGGTGTAAAGTGTCGTTTCGTGCATAAGTGGTTGATAATTGTTTGTGTTTTTGTATAGTAGAAGCATCATTGATGTTATATGAAATATAAAGATAAGGAGAAAATTATTATGAGAAAAATTTTGCTTAGCCTGAGAGCGTCAGCTTATGTATTGGCATTTATATGGGCAATAGGAATTTTAACAACTACAGCCTTTGCTTCAGATGGAAACTATGAATCAAATTTGACAGAAACAACAGAAGAAGAAATCAATAAAATAAAGGAAGAATATCCGGATTGTCAGAAATACATAGATTCAGTTGTACTTTTTTATGAAGAACATGGCGATAAAACTGATGATATTAATCAAGATGTTCTGAATGCAATCGATGGTATAAAATATTGTAATCGACAAACAGAGGAACGATATAAAGAAGAGTGTACTAATTTTATTTTGAATGAAAATAAAATTAGTACACAAACAGTTGCATATGATCAGTGCCTTGCTAATTATGCGTTAGGAATACAATTAGTAAAGAAAATGGGAGCACCGCAAACAGCTAAATATATGGAACATGCAATTGTACCGGAAGGAAGTAAAAAAAATCCATCTGATTATATCAGCGATTGTGATTCATGGGCTGAACAAGTTTGTAATAGTGATAGTATTATGTGTGATGCCACAGAAAAATTTGAAAATGAGATTTTAGCCAATGGAAAATTGGCGGGGACGGTTAATGGAACGGTAGCATTTAATAAGGACGTGGATGGTCTTGACTTATATACAGCTTTACATAAGGTAAGTTATTCAGCGACATTTAGTAAGAAAGCAAATGGATATTATGTGCATTTTTATGTAACAGATATTTATGATTTTGCATGGAATGGATATGATAATTTCGCAATAGGATTTGGAAATAATTATTGCTATGCTATGCAAGTTGCTGGTTATATACGACCTTTCAATATTGTAATATCTTATATAGCATAGTATTATAAAAACAGTTGCAAATATTCGGCTGGCATTCAAGAGGACGTGAAAGAGTATGAAAAAGAAAAAACGGCATTATTACTTGTTAGTAATTATATTAGGATGTGTGGTATTGGCTTTTGCGTGTCAATGGGAGACAATAAATCTTAGAATGTCAGTGAAGGCAAACTGGGGAAAAGAATTGCCATTATTTATACATGCGATAGGTATCGAGTCCAACCAAGGATTTGGTGGAGATGGAGAAGTGTATGCAATTGTATCCTATAGAGGAACAATGTCTTTGGTGGACTTGAAAAGTCATGACGTAAATAAGCAGGATGTGTTTTTGAATCAGAGGGAAGGTTCTGGTATGCTTCCACAAAAGGAAATGGAACAAATAGATACGGAGACAAGTTCTCTTGGACAGAATTTGTTTGATACTGTAGAGTATGATGAATGGTTAAAAGAGGAACAATACTATAGTTTTAACAAAAAAATAAAAAATTGGTGTTATTTTTTGAATGATAAAAAGAATCATAGATTGTACATAGTAATGAATTTTATGTAAAATACTGGAAGCTCTGAACCCTAGTAGGGTCTCAGAGCTTCCAGTATTTCTGTCACAATTTCGCTGGTATCCAGCAGACGATCTGCTTTCTCAAAATCTTGTTCACGGATCATCCGTTCAAATTCGTAAAATTCATAAGAAAGTCGATGTACATTTTCTTTAAAATCACAGTTTTTCAGAAGATTTCCTTTGCGGTCGGTGATGGTAAAGGCAGAAATCTGATTCATCGGCATCGGGATCGTCAGGCATGCTTTTTCCCCGGCAATGGTGGAGTGTACCGGAGCCTGGCAGTCTTTGGCAGCCAGAGCGACAGCCTTGCAATCGCCGTAATCTAAAGTAACAATGCCGCTGGTGTCAATACCGCGCTGTATGGTTGGCTGATAGGAAAATGCCTTCGGTCTGCCAAACAATCCGATGATGGCATGCAGGTTATAGACGTTTAGATCCATCAGGGCACCGCCGGCACAGTTCGGATCAAAAGCCGGGGCAACGTTTCCTTCCAGAAAGGCATCGTAACGGGAGGAATACTGGCAGAATTGAAAATTGATCATGCGCACAGGAGCAAGTTCCGGTAAGGTTTCGCGTACCGCCTGATAAGCCGGGGTAAAATGCAGGCTCATGGCCTCAATCAGCATAACATGATGTTTTTTGGCTGTTTCCCGCAGAATCCGTAGTTCTTCTGTGGTCAGCGTGATCGGTTTTTCTACAATGGCATGTTTGCCGGCTTCCAGCGCTTTTTTCGTGAAATCAAAGTGCAGGGTATTTGGCAGAGCCACGTAGACCGTGTCGATATCCGTTTGCAGCAAGGCATCATAATTCAGAAAGACACCGTCTAAGTTATAGGTTTCACAAAGTTCTCCGGCACGTTGTTCTGAGGATTCCCGCGCCAGAATATAACATGCTTCGATTTTTCCTTCCTGTTTCATGGTGGACAGCAGCGGGAGGACATCCCGCACAATCAGACCGCTTCCTAAAATTCCAAGTTTCATAGTTGTTCTTCTCCACATAAATATTTTCTTTAGTATAGTTCAGAAAAATACAAAAAACCAGTAGCAAATGTGGAAATCCGGCATTGAGACAGGAATGGAACATGTGCTATACTAAGGGCAATGAGGAGTTTTTGAAAAAAGAAGAACGAGAGGTAAAAGAAATGAAGAAGTATGGATTTGGTGTTGACGTAGGTGGCACAACATGCAAGATCGGTTTGTTTGAGAATACCGGTGTGATCGTGGACAAATGGGAAATCAAGACAAACACAGAGAACAACGGTGCATCTATTCTGGATGATATTGTGGCATCTTTGGAGGATAAGCTTGCAACAGCCGGTATCAGCAAAGACGAGGTGGAAGGAATCGGAATCGGTGTTCCGGGTCCGGTCAAAGATGACAGCGTTGTTTGCCAGTGTGTAAACCTTGGCTGGGGTGTTGTAGATGTTGCGACAGAGCTTTCTAAAAAAAGTGGTTTGCCGGTGAAAGTTGGAAATGATGCCAACGTAGCTGCACTGGGCGAAATGTGGAAAGGCGGCGGACAGGGCTGCAAAAACGGTGTTATGGTAACACTTGGAACCGGTGTTGGCGGCGGCGTGATCATCAACGGTTCTATCATCGGCGGTGTGCATGGCGCAGGCGGTGAGATCGGACATATGAAAGTATCCGATACAGAGACAGATAAATGCGGATGTGGCAAATGCGGATGTCTGGAGCAGTATGCTTCTGCAACCGGTATTGTTCGTCTTGCAAAACAGCGTCTGGCAGCAGATGATGCGGCAACCACACTGCGTGATCTGCCGGAAGTCACTGCAAAAGATATTTTTGACGCTGCAAAAGCAGGTGACGCTGTTGCAACCGAGCTGGTTGAGAAACTTGGAAAAATCCTCGGTGGCGCGCTGGCTTCTATCGCTTGTGTGGTTGATCCGGAAATGTTTGTAATCGGCGGCGGTGTGTCCAAAGCAGGACAGATTCTGATCGACGTGGTTCAGAAGAACTTCAAAGAACGTGCATTCCATGCCTGCGAGGATACAAAATTCGTGCTGGCTTCCCTTGGAAATGATGCGGGAATGTATGGTTGTGCGAAAATGATTTTTAATGCGTAATTAAAATACGGTAAGTTGTGAAGAAAAATCTCCCAGTTTTGTTCCATCGGCTAACAATCGCTCGCTGGAAAAAAACTGGGAGATTTTTCATTTACGTTACTGGATGTTTGATTTACTTTTATAGTGATTCTGAAAATGTTGGTTGCACTGTACCGGGTAATCAGTTTGTGGCGCGCAGTGCCGCCGTGGTGCAAAATTTTATGAATCAATTCGTTACGTAAATAGCGCCCTCAGGGAATTTTTTCTTGCCGAGCGATTGTTAGCCGGAAAGACAAAATTCCTGAGGGCGCTTTCATAAACAAAAATAAAATTTTAAGCCACGCAAACAAGGTATCAAAAAAGCCTGTCCACTGGACAGGCTTTTCCGATTGTTTGTTGAGAGTTGTAAAAAAGTGATTTTGAAATTTCGTTCAATTTCTGATATTAGAATACTACATAGTTACCTATTTGTAAAATTGAAAAAAGTGATATGTGAAATCAAAAAAAATGAACAATAAAGGTTTACTTCCATCGAAATTCCAGATACAATGAATCTTGAGAGAAATGAATGTTTTACAATAGAAACAACATGTTTAGGAAAGGAGAATTTCCTGAGTATGGATAGCGTTGTGGGACAAATATTGTGTAAATGGTGAAAAAATGGAATTACGAAATGTGAAAACATTTATTAAAATTGCAGAGATCGGCAATTTTTCCAGAGCCGCATCCGATCTTGGTTATGCGCAGTCCACAGTGACGATGCAGATCCAGACTCTGGAGCGGGAATTGGGTGTATCTCTGTTTGAACGAAATGGAAAAAGTGCAGTACTTTCTGCTGCGGGAAAGGAATTTCTGGATTATGCTTACAATCTGCAGCGCTGTGAGGCCATGGCGCTTGAGCATTTTGCGGAAGGCGAAGAACCCAGCGGAGAAGTCAGCGTTGGAATCATGGAGACGCTGTGCGCTTCCCGTTACGGCATTATTTTCCGGGAGTTTAAGAAGCGTTATCCACGGGCAAATGTGAAAGTTGTGGTGGCAACGACACTGGAATGTATGGAACTGCTTGGCAAAGGAAAACTGGATCTGATTTTGACGGTGGATAACAAGATTAATCATATCAACTGGATAACGGCGCATGAGGTGCCGACGGAAATCCGTTTTTTTTGTCCGGCCAACCATCCTTTTGCCGGGAAAAAAGATATTCCGCTGGATACCGTTTTGGAAGAAAACTTTATCATGATTGAAGAGGGTTGTAACTACCGCCAGGCTTTTGAACAGTACGTGGTGGAACAGCGGGGACGCAGACCGTCTATTACCGAGATTGGTTACACGCGTCTGATCATTGATGCGGTTATCGAAAACCTGGGAGTATCTCTGCTTCCGAGGTTTACATTGGAAGAAGCATTGCGGGAGAAAAAAGTGGCATTATTTTCTGTAAAAGGATTTCAGTTGTCTATGTTGATGCAGGTAATCTACAGCAAAAACCGCTGGGTGTCACCGGCGATGAAGGCATTTATCGAAATGACCCAGGAATTTATGCCAGAATAAAAATCAGCTTTCGGGATGCTATTGAAAAGGTTGAAATGGGATTTTTTGAAAAAAGTTTCGTTTTTTATTAGTAGATATTAGTTGCGAAAGGGTAATGATTGAAAAGTTAGATTAGAAAAACAATAGTAGGAGAACGTATTTATTATGAATAAGAAAGAAGTTACAGAAATCAAAAAGTTATTTACGAAAGAACGCTGTTGTCTGAACCGCCTTTGTGGCTGTTATGTGGACGCAGATAAAAATAAAGTGGTGCAGTTTAAGGAAGCATTTTTATCCCTTCCGGAAGAAGAAATTTATAAATACCTGGATATTTTTCGGAAAAGCCTGTCCGGTACATTAGGAAAAAATCTGCTGAATATGGAATTCCCGCTGGAACAGGAAATGGGGGAAGGCACACAGAAAAGTCTGCTGGCGCTGCGTGACAGTGAATTAAAAGACGATGTCATGCTGGATGCTTTTTATGACCGCATCATTGAGACCTATTATCATCCGGAAAATTATCTGATCCTGCTGGTGCACGGTTCCTATGATATTCCGATGAAAACATCCGATGGTCTGGAAATGGACGATGCATCGGATTACATATATAACTTTGTACTGTGCTGTCTGTGCCCGGTGACATTATCAAAAGCCGGACTTTGCTATAATGCGGAGACAAACAGTATCGAAGACCGCATCCGTGACTGGCTGGTAGACATGCCGGAGCAAGGATTTTTGTTCCCGGCTTTTCAGGACCGCAACACGGACATTCATCGTCTGCTTTACTATTCCAAAAATGCAAAGGAACTCTGTCCGGATATTACCGAACAGCTGCTTGGCTGTGTACAGCCAATTCCGGCACCACAGCAGAAAGAATCTTTTCAGGCAATCATAGAAGATACTCTTGGAGAGGAGTGTGTATACGATGTGGTGCGCAACATCCATGAAAACCTCAACGAGATGATCGAGGAGCAGAAAGAAAGCGGAGAACCACTGGAACTGGATAAAATGCAGGTGCGCAAACTTCTGGAGCGCAGCGGTGCACCGGAGGAAAATCTGGAGCAGTTTGAAAAACAGTACGATGAGGAAATCGGTGCACAGATGACGGTCATGGCAAACAATATTTCCGATACACGTAAGTTTGAAGTAAAGACCCCACAGATGACAGTGAAAGTAAGCCCGGAGCAGGCAAGCCTTGTGGAAACACGTATGATCGATGGTGTACCATGCTTAGTCATTCCTTTGACAGATGAAGTGGAAGTAAACGGTATTCATGTACACCTGAAAGATGAAGAAGTGCTGAAGGCATTAGAACAAAGTACAGAGGAACAGTAGTCTTGAGAAGACTGGATAATAGATGTCCACTTTAGGACAATGGTTTTCTTTTCATAGAAAAATATTTACTGTAAAATCATTTTCATAGAAGAAATGATTGCAAAAAAGGAGGGCATTTTCATGAACAAATTACTGTATGGGGTAGCGTATTATTATGAGTATCTTCCGTATGACCGTTTAGAGGAAGACATCAAAATGATGAAAGCTGCGGGCATCAACGTAGTCCGTATCGCAGAATCCACCTGGAGCACGTACGAAAAACAGGAAGGCCAGTTTGATTTCTCCACCGTGACCAAAGTGTTGGATGCCATGGAAGAAGCAGGTATCGACGTTATCATCGGTACACCGACCTATGCGGTTCCATCCTGGCTGGTAAAAATGGATCCGACGGTTCTGGCGGTGACACATCAGGGCGAAGGTGTGTATGGCGCCCGCCAGATCATGGATATTACAAATCCGAATTATCTGAAATACGGTGAGCGCATCATCCGTAAATTACTGGAAGTCTGCCAGGGACGCAAATGCATCATCGGTTTCCAGTTGGATAACGAGACAAAATATTATGATACCGCAGGCCCGAATGTGCAGGCCGCTTTTGTGGAGTATCTGAAAGAAAAATTCAACGGAAGCACCGATGCCATGAATGCTGCCTTTGGTCTGGATTACTGGAGCAACCGTGTGGATAACTGGGATGATTTCCCGGATGTACGTGGAACCATCAATGGAAGCCTTGGTGCTGAATTTGACAAATTCCGCCGTGGATTGGTTACCGAATTTTTAACATGGCAGTCCAATATTGTAAAAGAGTATGCCCGTCCGGATCAGTTTATCACACACAATCTGGACTTTGAGTGGCGCGGATATTCTTATGGTGTGCAGCCGGCAAATAACCATTTTGAAATTGCAAGAGAAGCACTGACGGTAGCTGGTTGTGACATTTATCATCCGACACAGGAGAAACTGACTGGTGCGGAGATTGCTTTTGGCGGTGATATGACACGTTCTCTGAAACAGAACAACTATTTTGTTCTTGAGACTGAGGCACAGGGCTATCCATGCTGGACACCGTTTCCGGGACAGCTTCGTCAGCAGGCATTCAGTCATGTGGCATCCGGTGCAGCTATGGTGGAGTACTGGCACTGGCATTCCATCCATAACTCCTTTGAGACTTACTGGCGTGGTCTGCTGAGCCATGATTTCAAGGAAAATCATGTATACTGTGAGGCAAAAACCATTGGTCGTGATTTTGCGGCATTGAGCCCGGCACTCTGCAATCTGAAAAAAGAGAACAAAGTGGCGATGGTTATCAGCAATGACGCACTGTCAGCACTTGACTGGTTCCGTATTGATACCACAGCAGAAGGCCCGGGAAAAACCGGTTATAATGACGTGGTTCGCTGGATGTATGATGCCCTCTATAAGATGAATGTGGAAGTTGATTTCATTGAGCCGTCCTGCAAAGAGATGGATCGTTATCAGATGGTGATCGTTCCGGCACTGTACGCAGCCTGTGAGGCAGATCTGCAGCGCATGAAACAGTATGTGGCAGACGGTGGATATCTGATCACCACATTCAAAACCGCTTATACAGATGAAAATGTAAAAGTATATCATGATGCATTCCCACATGTATTAAACGAATGCCTTGGTATTTCTTACAGCAATTTCACTTTCCCGAAAGATGTGAAACTGAGCGGCACAGAGGATGAGCAGGCAGAACTTTTCATGGAGCTTGTGAAACCGGAAGGCGCAGAAGTGCTGGCATCCTATGATCACTATGCATGGAAAGACTATGCGGCAGTGACCAGAAATCATTATGGAAAAGGTACGGCACAGTATCTGGCATGCAAGACTTCTGAAAAATATCTGCAGAAGCTGCTGGCAGATGCCATGAAGGAAGCTGGCATTGCGGATAGCGTACAGAATACAGAGTTTCCTGTTATTGTGCGCCGCATGAAAGATGAGAATGGAAAAACAGTATGGTTCTATTTTAACTATTCTCATACACCGGCAGAAGCTGTTTATGCCGGAGCAGATGGTGAGTATCTGATGAAAGAGGACAAGACATTCCCGGGAGAAGAGATTGCAGCAGGTGCGAAATTCCTTCTGGGCAGCTGGGATGTACAGATTATCAGAGAAAAGTAAACAATTGAATATAGAGTATATAGTGTTTGAAAAGTATGCTATAATCAGACTATTGTAGTTGATTTGCTAGAATCTAAATTCAGACATATTAGAAGAAACGAGGTAATGCAGGATGAAGCAGGAGTTTTATGACAGATTGGCAGCGCCATTTGAAGCATCGGAGCGAAAGAAGAACTGTCTGCTGCGGGTAAACCATATTCTGACGGATGTGGTTTATCTGATTTATCCTGCATTACTTTTTTATTTGGCAGTTTGCAGGGACAGCAGATTCTGGAGAGTATCACTGGTTCCGGCAGTTACATTTGCACTGCTTACAGTATTCCGGAAAAAGTTTAATGCACCACGTCCTTATGAAAAATGGCCGGTGGAACCGCTGATTCCGAAGGTACAAAAGGAAATTCC